>Ga0164313_10000608_pt1 | contig 29514 bp, 27 predicted proteins | sample GuaBasSedimGuay4_FD_113735 | JGI IMG/M metagenome (GOLD analysis project Ga0164313, IMG submission 113735) | Subseafloor sediment microbial communities from Guaymas Basin, Gulf of California, Mexico - Guay4, Core 4569-4, 0-3 cm | ecosystem: Environmental > Aquatic > Marine > Hydrothermal vents... | reverse complement strand
TCATTGTTTGAAGCACTAAAATGTTTTCAATCGGCTTTGGTAATCGATCCTAATTACGCATTGGCTTCTTCCGGATTATCAGACACTTATGTTATGCTCTGTTTTCACGGATATCTATCTCCGTCTGATTGCTGGACCAAGGCCATTTCCGCTTCACAAAAAGCATTCAAGTATGGTCCGGATCTAGCCGAAACCCACAGTACTCTTGCCGTAATTGCCTTATTGCATGACAGAAATCTCGAAGAGGCAGAAAGAGAATTTAAGCATTCCCTGGAGCTAAATCCTCTGAATATACAGGCCAGAGTTTGGTATTCTCTCTTCTACTTCACCTACGCTTTGAACAAATTTAAAGAGGGAATAGAGCAGTCGAAAATTGCCATTGAAAATGATCCGTTGTCTTCGTATGCCTATTCCTGTTATGGACTTGTATTAGCCGCGGCTAACAAAACCCAAGAATCAATAAAAATTTCTAAATATGCTGTTGAATTAGAACAAAGTGCAATGCTTCCGCGATATACTTTGAGTCATTGCTACATGTGTTCAGGACAGCTGGAAAAGGCGCTTGAAGAATGTATTACCGCACTGAATGCGTCCAACCGTCATTCATGGAATCTCAACCTTATTGCAACAATATACGTGGAAATGGGGCGTATGGCTGAAGCGCTAAAAATTTATGAAGAATTAGAGAGAGGGTATCGAGATCATAACTTGCCTCCTGTCTTATTAGCCATAGCAGCCGCAACCGTTGGTAAAGACAAGTATGCACTCGAGCTTGCCCATACCGCCGTGGATGTTCATGATCCTTATTTGCCTTATAAAGGCGTTAATTTCAAAGCTTTCAAAGCTTTTCGAAAAATATCTGGTTTTGATCAAATTTTAATGCGTTTAGGTTATTCTAAAAAAAGTATAGAGATGTTTCAAAAAGAGGTTTAAGGTATATTTAGTTCTTAAAAAGTAACAACGTACAAGTAGAATTTATTCTTTGTAGATTTACCTATTCAAACTTTACACATTACAAATGTCCAAACTTTTTATAGTACCAACACCAATAGGAAACCTTGAAGACATAACTTTAAGGGCGATTCGAGTGTTGAAGGACGTTGATTTGATTCTTGCTGAAGATACCCGTACTTCGGGAAAATTACTCAAACATTTTGATATATCTACCCAAATGCAAAGCCATCATATGCACAACGAACATAAAATGGTAGATAGGATTATTGACCGGTTGAAAAACGGCGAAACTTTTGCTTTAATTTCAGATGCCGGTACCCCGGCAATTTCCGATCCCGGATTTTTATTGACACGGGCTTGTATTGAAAATGATATTGAGGTGGAATGTTTACCCGGTGCAACAGCCTTTGTCCCTGCCTTGGTGAACAGTGGCCTGCCAAACGACAAGTTTGTTTTTGAAGGGTTTTTACCCGTAAAAAAAGGGCGTCAGACTCGCCTTTTATTCTTAGCCGAAGAAACGCGGACAATTATTTTTTACGAATCGCCGCATAAACTCATCAAAACACTCACAAATTTCGCTGAATATTTTGGCGAAGACAGACTTGTTTCCGTTTCCAGAGAATTGACAAAACTTTTTGAAGAGACCATTCGCGGAACAGCAAAGGAAGTGTTAGAGTTTTATACCAGCAATCCGCCAAAAGGTGAAATTGTGATCGTTGTTGCCGGGAAAAAATAAACTGAAAGAATTTGTGGTTCTTCATGAAAATGAAATCCATTACCTGAGAATCAAACTAAAATGCCCCTTTTTTTCTCTTGTAATTCCATTTTTGTCCGTTAACAAAACCGAAAACCAGTAATCATTAGAAGGTAATAAATAACCATTATAAGAACCATTCCATCCCTCATCGGTCGCTTTCATAGAGAATAGCAGTTTCCCAAACCTATCATATATATAGATCAATGATGTTGGATAATAGAATTCGTTTATTCCCAGGACTTGCCAGGTATCATTATATCCATCACTATTTGGTGTAAAAAATTTTGGAAACCCAATTACAGGAACTTCTATAAAAGCAATTCCACAGTTATTTTTGTCTCTTACATAGACCGTGTGAATACCGGGAATGATATGTTCAAAATAAGGTTCATCCTGATAGGGACCATAAGCATTATCTAGAGCAAATTCATAATCGCCAATTCCCAAATTATTATTGGTATTATTAATCGTTATCAAATTATTTTCAGAATCATCCATAACCGTAATATCTTTCTCCATGATTGTAGCGATGATGGATTCGTCTACTGTAACCGTTTTCGGGAAAGATCTACAATTCAAGTCGGTAGTGGCAATAACTGTATATTTTCCGCCGGACGACACCACTAAAGTAGGTTGTATGCCAATAATATTTCCACTTTCATCTATCCATTCATAGGAATAATTATCGGATGGATTCATTGTTTTTAAGGTAATGGGAGGTAGATTCAAACATACAAATTCATTTGGTATTACATCGAATTCGGGTCGTGGATCTACATTCAGAATCAAATGTGGTCCAATACCGAAGCAATCTCCATTATCAGTACTCTCCACCCGTACGTAGAGAGTTTGCAAAAATGGCATTTCATTCTTATAATTATTTTGCGGAAGGATCTCGTTTTCTTCTAATTGGGCATCAGTTAATTTCCTGTAGTATTGCACCGTTAAGTTTTGATCGGAAGGTAATTGTGCTAAAAAATAATCCGATGCTTTCGTAAGATCAAAAGTGCTTAATCCATCTATTGTATCATCTTCATCACAAGCATTTAATTTTTGGTCAAAACCCGGAGGGAAAGTGGTCGTTGAGACTTTTAATGTCACCATTGCAATATCATGACAACCATCGATATTTTCCACACGAGCATAAACTATACTCCCTGAAGCATTATTAAAAGGGGATGGATTAATTTGGTTTATATCGTTGTCGGCATCCGAATATGAGCCATAGTAATTAATGATCAGGCTATCGTCGCCTAAACTTATAAACTCATCCGCTTCTCTTAAATTAAAATCTACAAATCCATCCGGATTTCCATCTTCATCACAATTTTTAAGCTCTATAGAAGCCTGAATAACCGGTATTTCAAAAACATTTGCCACTACCTCTGTTCTTATACCCTCAAAACAACTGTTTTCTGAAGCCAGAACATAATAAGATCTGCTGGTAGAAAGAATCGGCGTAATAAAAGTAGTTCCTGTAAATAAAGGTGCCGTTGATAATTCGGTATCGAACCATTGAACCTGAGCCGATGGAGAAATATCAGCTGGTTCAGCAGTTAAAGTAACTTTTCCCGCTCCGCAGGTACTACCATCCTGAATTGAATTTAATGCTGGAACATAGATTTTCGTAAATGCTGAAATATTTATTTCCGGATCGCCGGGCATACCTCCATATTCAACAATATATCCTTTTGGTTGATAATCTCCTGAATTCGCTCCTGTATTACTCAAATCATTCCAGGAACCTCTAATTCCAACATTTGGTGCAGTTACGTGAGCATAATCCTCATCTCCCAAATTGTTCGGCTCAAGATTGTTCCAGAAAGAATATGTTACCGTACCGCCTGTAGGATATTGTCCCCTAAAAAATAAAGTACCTGCTTCGGGCCCGGTAACCCATTTCCATTGCCCTTCCACAGCTACATCACTGCCTCCGATCCATCCGGCTCCTGCAGCCTGCTCACCAGATAATTTTGCTTCATCAGAAGTGGTAATTGTAGCCAAATATCCCTGTAATCCGTAGAAATTCAGCCCCTGAGCAGCCTGTTCCGCTTGCGTCCATGTAATACCTATGTTCGGAATGTATTCATAATAATGCCCGGTTGAAGGTAGATAGTTTGCATTTCCAATGGTAAAAGAAAAGAATTTTTCACCAGTAATATTCAAATTAGTACTTTCGAAAAGTACATCTTTAGCGCCGTTAATAAGATCATTTAACCGATCAATTCCAGTGTTCGAGCTTTCCAATGTCAATTTTCCCTCAGATACACTCCAATTCACGGAAATATTAGGATGATCTGAAATATTTGAAAGTGAAAGAACATCTTCTCCTAAGCTGTATCCGGCAGAAATTTGAATATATAAGGCTTTAATTTCAGATACATCAGGGTCAATAATATCAAATTCAGTTACTATATTTATTCTAGTCAATGGGCAATAAGCCTGATTTCCATTTGCTATTATCTTCGGTGGGGTAGTGTTTTGTGTCCACGCAATTCCAGAATATAAAACTAAAAATAGAAAGGCAATATTTTTAATTAAAGCCATTGATAACTAGCAATTTATTTTTAAGTAAATGTATTAAAATATTGGTAATCTAAATTCTAATACCGAAAAAATAATCAATAGGTCTCAATCACAAATTCAAATGATTTAATCAAGTTTCTGGCATTAGATATGTTTACCTTTATTCCATCCATGCCCACCCAAATATTTTTCTCCACTTTCAGTAGCACCCTCTTCCAAACTTGTTCCCATACTGTCATTCCATCTGTTCAAATATCCAAATAAGGAAATCACTCCAAGCATTTCTACAATATCACCTTCGTCCCAATATTTATATAACTCACTCTTTATCTTTTCGTCTACGGCATTTGGAATTATAGATGCGGCAACAGAAAAATCCAATGCGGCTCTTTCCGCATCAGAGAATGAAGGGTGTGTTTTATAATCCCAGATATTGTCAAGTTGTTCTTGCTCCGCTCCATATCGCTCGGCAGCTCGAATTGCATGCGCCTGACAATATCTGCATCCTGAGGCGTTACTACTTACCCAGGCGATCATTCGCTTTAAAGCGGAAGTGACTCGTCCTTCATTTTTCATTACAGCCATATTCAAATTGATAAATGCTTTTGCAATTTCAGGGCGTATTTGCATGGTCAAGACAGAATTTGGGCAAAAACCCAGCGTTTCATTAAAGAATTCGGCTAATTTTTTTACTTCAGGATTTGTATCCGGAGAGAGAGGTTTAACTAGTGGCATTTTTATAAATATTGGTTATAAGCAAATATAATTTATTTAAATTTGCCACTTATAAAATATTCAGAATTCATGCGAATTACCCTTAGACCCTACGACCTTCATTTGAAACATACTTTTACTATATCACGGGAATCCTATGATGTACAGCAAACTTTGATAGTTGAATTACAAGAGGGAGACTTTATTGGTTTGGGAGAGGCTTCTTCGAATCCTTATTATGGAATTACCATTGAGAAAATGACTAAGGATCTTTTGTCGATAAAGCATCTTATTGAAACCTGTAAAGATCAGACTCCTGAGGATTTTTGGGAGTTTATGTTTCCATATTTAAAACATAATATGTTTGCACTATGTGCATTGGATATTGCTTACTACGATATATACGCTCAAAAAAATGGAATGAAATTATTTCAATATTGGAATTTTGATATTTCAAATAATCCTAAAACAAATTTTACAATAGGGATTGACTCCGTGGATAAAATGATTTCTAAATTAAATGAAGTACCCTGGCCTATTTATAAAATTAAACTTGGAACAAAAGAGGACATCAAAATTATTAGAGAGTTGCGTAAACATACAAATGCTATTTTTAGAGTAGATGCCAACTGCGGATGGACCGTTGATGAAACTATTCATAATTCTATTGCGCTTAAAAAACTTGGAGTTGAATTTATTGAACAACCGTTAGCTGCTGATAATTGGGATGGTCAAAGAGAAGTTTTTTTAAAATCGAGTTTACCTGTCATTGCTGACGAAAGTTGTCAAATAGAATCTGACGTTGCCAGATGTCACAATTATTTTCATGGAGTAAATGTGAAACTCGTTAAATGCGGAGGTCTTACGCCTGCTAAACGTATGATCTTGAATGCTAAAAGGTTAAATATGAAAACAATGGTAGGTTGCATGACAGAATCATCCGTTGGAATATCGGCAATTGCACATTTATTGCCTGTACTGGACTATGTTGATATGGATGGAGCTTTATTATTATCAAAGGATATTGCCGAAGGTGTTATAATAAAGAATGGGATTGTTTCTTATAGCGAACAAAACGGAGTGGGTGTTACACTTATATAACAAAGCATGATAATTGATAGTTTTCCGGATAGGGTAATTACCGTGGAGGGTAAGGAATATTTATATTTTGGAGGTACTTCGTATTTAGGAGTGGCTACACAAAATGAATTCCAAAAGATCTTGTCTGAAAACATTAGAAAATGGGGAACATCCTATGGAAGTTCGCGAAATTCTAATGTAAAACTGTCTATCTATGAAAAATTTGAAGGTCAATTTTCTGATGATGTAAGATCTCAAGCTTCGCTCGCCGTGTCATCAGGTATGTTAGCAGGAAAGTTTGTGATCGAGTATCTGTCTAAAACCAAAGCTTCATTCTATCATTATCCCAAAACGCATCCCGCGATTATTGGACCCAACAGTCTGCCTCTTTTTGTTGATGGTAGAATAAATGATCAATTACAGGGTGAAAAACATGAAGATGTGGTGATCTCCGTTGATGCGATTTTATCTTTGGAAGTAGTTCCGACCAATTTTGATTTTTTGAAGGGAATCCCTTCAAATAAAAATATAACTATGGTTGTAGATGAATCTCATAGTTTAGGAATTGTTGGAGAAAATGGTGAAGGTCTCTTTCAAAATATTCCGATGGAGAATTTAAAAAGAAAAATAATGGTCTCTTCTCTTGGAAAAGCACTGGGCTTATCCGTTGGTATCATCTGTGGCGATAGTGAGTTTATTGATTCTATCAAAAGTGAATCTAATTTTATCTCGGCATCTGCTACAAATCCGGCTTATTTAGCAACCTATCTGGAAGCCCAAAATTTATACCGGAAGCAACGATCGAAATTAAAAGTCAATTTAGAATTTATATCGTCAAATTTAAACTCCAATAAAAAATATAAATTTGAGAAAAACTACCCGGTTATTTACAGTAATGATGAGACTGTATTTTCGTCTTTGTTACATGATGATATTGTGATAAGCAGGTTTAAATATCCAACCTATAAAAGTTATATGAATAGAATCGTTATCACAGCAAATCACACACAAACCGATTTAGAAAAATTAGTTAACCTATTAAACAAATAATTATGGCAATTGAAATAAAAACAACCTGGAAAGGTAATATGCAATTTGAATCCACCAATCCCGGAGGAAATTTATTGATCGATGCAGGAATGGAAAACGAAGAGAAGAATGATGGCTATAGGCCTAAGGCGTTAATGTTGAGCTCCTTAGCTGGATGCTCTGGATTAGATATTGTATCTCTGTTAAAAAAAATGAGAGCCGAGGTAGAAAATCTTGAGCTTGATGTAATTGCTGAATTGACAGATGAGCACCCTAAATACTATAAAAAAGTTCATGTATCTTATAAGTTTTATGGGAGTGATTTTAAAAAGGACAAAATAATAAAAGCGGTTAGTTTATCTGAGACGAAATATTGTGGCGTTATGGAAATGTTTCGGCAATTTGCTGTGGTAACTACCGAGATTATTTATATTGAAAGATAAGAAACGTAATTTTCTTGAAAAATTTTATAGCGATGATCTTAATGGCTTAAATTAGAATTAATAGAATACGAATTGATTTTTTTTTGATTAATTTTGATCAAAATTCAGTAGAATGAAAAACAAAAACATCAAAATATTATTAGTTGATGATGAGCCGGATATCTTAGAAATTGTTGGATTTCATTTACAAAAAGAAGGTTATCAAATTTTTAAGGCTAAGGATGGAAATGAAGCTGTTGAAAAAGCTAAGACTGTTGAACCTCATCTAATTTTACTGGATATAATGATGCCTAATATGGACGGTATGGAGGCCTGTGAAAAAATAAGAGGTATTACTGGATTAGAAAATATGCTGATTGTTTTTTTTACTGCTCGAGGTGAAGATTACTCTCAAGTAGCCGGTTTTGAAGCAGGCGCTGATGACTATATCACCAAACCTATCAAACCTAAAGTTCTGAACAGTAAAGTAAAAGCTCTTCTTCGAAGACTTAATTCTGAAAAAAAGGAAGAAAATAGAATCCTGCAATTTGATGAACTTGTTATAAACAAAGATGAGTATTTTGTAGAAAAAAATGGAAAGAAAATCATTTTACCGCGTAAGGAATTTGAGCTATTGTCTCTGATGGCTGGAACGCCAAACAAAGTGTTTAATAGGGACCTTATCTTAAGTAATGTATGGGGTAGAGATGTGGTTGTTGGGGGTAGAACAATTGATGTTCATATAAGAAAGCTCAGAGAAAAAATTGGTGATGAATATATTCAAACCATTAAAGGAGTGGGTTATAAATTTGTTATTTAATATTTTGAAATTTAATTCAATACAAATTCTTGCTTTAAGAACCACTAGTGTTGTAATCCTTCTCTCGGTTATTTTATACTTTATTTTTAGTTTTATTTTTGGGTTTCAAGTATTGCTGCCCTATCTCATTCTTTTTATTTCTGTACTTTACCTTGTAATATTCCTTGTCATAAAGTATAATCTCGAACACTTCTCAAATAAAAAAATTCAAAAAATATTTAATCAATCTTCACTGTTCAGAAATATTAATTTTGACGATAAGAATATAAAAAATGATTTTGATTCATTTTTTGATCATGTGAGTGATGTAATCAATAAAAAGCACGAAGAGATGGAAGAACTACTCTCGCGTGACGATTTTAGAAGAGATTTTCTAGGAAATGTGTCTCATGAACTGAAAACACCTTTATTTACGGCTCAGAGTTATATTTTAACACTTTTGGAAGGATCGATAGACGATAAAGAGTTGCAAAAAAATTATTTGGAAAGGGCCAACAAGAGTATTGAACGATTGGAATTTATTGTCAAGGATTTAGATCTAATTTCGAAATTGGAATCTGGGATGAACCTCCATTATCAGAGTTTTAATATTCTGAAACTCATTACCGATGTTTTTGATATTTTAGAGATTAAGGCAGCAAAAAGAAATATAACACTTGATTTCGACAAGGTCTATGAATTTCCGATCTTGGTGAATGCTGATGTTGAACGTATTGAACAGGTTTTAATTAATTTAATTGTAAACTCCATTAATTATGGAAAAGATAATGGTAGTACAACGGTTAGCGTCCAATTAGTATCCAAAAGTAAATTTAAAATATCTGTTTCTGATAATGGTATTGGGATCAATGAAAATAATATTTCCAGATTGTTTGAACGCTTCTATCGCGTTGATACAAGCCGATCGAGAGAACAGGGAGGATCCGGACTAGGGCTATCCATCGTAAAACATATTATTGAAGCGCACAACCAAGAATTATTCGTAGATAGTAAATTAACTACCGGTTCAACCTTTTCATTTACACTCAGCAGTGTTACTTAGTACTTTTTAAATACAGCTTCTTGACAATGAATTAATTTTATTTTATTGTTTAACCTCAAAATGGACCAATAAACAAGTTGACTTTTACAGATTAAGGCTCACCATAGAATTAGGCAAAACTTTAGAGAGATCGACTAGTAAAAAGAGATCAATATTCAAAAGTATCACTAAAAGTTACACTTTCTTTACATACTTAGTAATAATAACTATTTGAGTAGGACCAACCTTTCCTTCAATATATTCTGCATTATCAGGATCCAATGAAATTCTGCGAACAGCAGTTCCTTGTTTGGCCACCAAACTAGATCCTTTAACTTTTAGATCTTTGATCAATACCACAGAATCTCCCGTCTCTAAAATTACTCCATTTACATCTCTATGAATGATTTTATCACTTTCGTCTATTCCTTCATCAGTTGCCTTTGCCCACTTTAAAGTGTCTTCATCCAAGTACAACATGTCCAATAGATCTTGCGGCCATCCTTTGTCTTTTAGGCGAGAAAGTATTCTCCATGCAACAGCTTGTACTGCAGTATATTCACTCCACATACTATCATTTAAACAACGCCAGTGATTGACGTCTGTTATCTCCGGGTTATTGATTTGCTCAATACAGATTGTACAGGCGAGTAAACTCCCATCCATACCCCCGGTAGAAACAGGAGGCACCTCATAAATCTTTAAATTAGCCGTTGCATTACATAATTCACATTTAGTTCCACTACGTTCATTTAGTTGCTGAAGTAAACTCATTTTTTCTGTTTTATAGAATCGCAAAACTACATTTATCTAAGCTAACAGCAAACTAATTGAATATTGATTATTTTTGACTTCCTATATTATGAATTTAGAAACCGAACGATTGATAATCTCAGAGATATCCTTAGAAGATGCTCCCTTCTTCTATGAACTGGTTAATGATCCTGCTTGGATACAGTTTATTGGGGACAGAGATGTAAAAACTATAACGGATGCAGAGAATTATCTTCGCAATAAGATAATTCCAAGTTATAAAAAAAATGGATTTGGCTTTTATCTGGTCTCTACGAAAATCAAGAATCGTCCTATTGGAATAAGCGGCTTGATAGACAGAGATGGACTTGACAATGTTGATGTAGGTTATGCCTTTCTGCCTGAATTCAGGGGTAAAGGTTATGCTTTTGAAGCAACAAAAGCCATCCTGACCTTTGCTAAAAATGATCTTCATATAGATCCTATTGTTGCGATTACAAACTTAGATAATTTAAAGTCTTGCCAATTATTGGAACGCCTGGGATTAAAATTTGATAAAATTATTCAATTAGCGGATGATCCGGTAAAAAGCAGACTATACCGCACTGTTTGAGGGAAAAAGATTTTTCATCCTTCGATTTTAACAAAACTTTAGTATTCTACAATGTAACAATTCCATGATTATAAGCGTTTTATAAGGTTATAAACCTTATACAAATGATTAAAGAATTCTTTTGGATGTGCTCAGGCGCAGACCCCGACCTACTTAACGAAAGCCCAAAATCTGAACAAATAAAATATGCCGGTATTGGTGGGACTGTCTTTTTTACAGCCGTTATGGCCTTTATATCAGGTTCCTATGCATTATTTACGGTTTTTGATAATATGTATATCGCCATGGCCTTTGGCATTGTCTGGGGCTTATTGATCTTTAATTTGGATAGGTTTATTGTCTCAACAATAAAAAAGCAAGACAATTTTTGGAAAGAGTTTTTACAAGCTTCTCCAAGAATTATTTTGGCTATGATTATTGCCGTTGTTATTTCAAAACCACTGGAAATTAAAATTTTTGAAAAAGAAATAAATCAGGTATTACTGGAACAGAAGAATGCATTGACGCTTCAAAATCAAAATCAAATTGCTCAACAATATACACCGGAAATATTGCGTGTAGAGAAAGAAATAGAAGCTCTGAAAATTGAGATGGATACTAAAGAAAAAGAAGTGAATGATTTGTATGAAACCTATATTGCTGAAGCTGAGGGCAGGAAAGGAACACTTCTCTTGGGTAAAGGTCCGGTTTACAAAGAAAAAAGAGAAAAGCATGATGCCTTATTAATAGAGCTCCAACAATTAAAAGAAGCTAACAAATTAAAAATCAGTGAAAAAGAAATAAGCCTTGGGGATCTCAGAGGAAAACAAGGAGAGCAAATTGCTACGAGTCAGCCAATTATAGATGGCTTTGATGGCTTAATGGCAAGAATAAATGCCATAGGTAAATTGGCATGGTTACCGTCATTTTTTATTTTGCTTTTGTTTTTAGCAATTGAAACGGCACCGGTATTGGCTAAATTATTGGCTCCAAAAGGTGCATATGACATGAAATTCCAAGATCAGGAAGATGCACTTCTGGTTTGGGTAGCACAACAAAAAAATCAGCGAGCTGAACTTCTCAAAACAGATAGTTCTCTTAATGAAAAGGTTTATTATGACATTGCGGAGGAAGAAGAAGCTTATGAATACAAAAAGCAAAAGGCCAAGGAATTGATGCAATTGCAATCGGATGTTTTTTACAATAAACAGAAGGAGATGATAACCTAAAATCAGTTAGGGTCTGGTTTTATTCCAGTCGCAAATTTACAATACCAATACCATGCTTATCTTTTATTTGGTTCATAGGAATTTCAGGACCAATTGAAAATTGAATACTTTCAACTTTTGATATGTCAAAGGATCTGTTAATATTATGCTCCAAATAATAGGGTAAAAATGTAGGATATGGTCTTGGTAAAGTAACTGTTCTGACAGGTTTTAAATTTTTGAGAGGTATATAATAATGCTTTAATTCCTGTCCTATTTCAATTACATCTCCATAAGCAGAACCGTCACTCATAACCAGTGCAATTTGAAGTTTACAATTTTTGTCATTTAAGGCTCTACCATAAAATACAATGTTTCCCTTAGCTGGCAGATCTCCCATTCTCTCTTGAATTCTATCTAATACAAAATGCTTGAAGGAATAATCGTATACGGGTTTAGCAAATCTATTTTCATTATCTCTAACAAATAATTCCTCAATGTTCATTTGGTATTCCGCTTCTCCATAATTATCAGTTGGTATAAGCTTAAAAGTATTGCGCCATTGTCTTACTAATAAATCGGAATCATCAATTGCTTCAAATAAATTTATAGGATTAGATGCCTTTACAATCCTGATCTTATATGTTTTTCTGTCATAAAAATCCCATTCAAACGGACGCCCTGCTTTTTCGGCTGGATAGGTTATAAATTTGTTTCCGCCAGACTGAACAATAATATTATAGTTTAAATATCCCACATTAATATTTTCTGCTGAAATGGTTGCCGTGTAATTATAACCATTTGTTCTGAGCATTTCTATACTATTTTTTATAGGCCCCATAAAGAAGGCCACTATTACTTTTTCCGGTTCTTCGAAATCAACAATTTGTACACTAATCTTTAGATCAGTGCTTTCTGTTACCTCTTCCGGAGGGTCGTGTCGAAGCCAGAGTTTATCCACATTGCTTTCAGGTGCAAAAAAATCATTTAGTTTATTCACACCAAAATCATCAGTAGCCGACCAATTTTTATTCGATCCCTTTTTACTAATAATATATGTTCCCGGTTTTATCGAGAATGAGTTATTTTCAACAATTGAATTGTAATTATTTCCTTCATTAATAGTTTCTACCGTAATATTTTCACCCAAATCAATTATGTTAAGAGTCATTTTATGCTCTTTCCTTACTACAATACCTATTGTTTTCTTTGGACTATTTTGACCAAACGGATCCTTTACCCAGATCGCATCGGGTAATACCTCTAATCTCCAGACACCCTTATCCACCCTATCTAAAAAATATGCACCCTGGCCATCATATTTTGCAACAACTGAATTGCCATAACCGGCAATTGATTCCAATTTATTTCTATTTTTAGGACTTGTTCCATTAGAATTTGTATAAATAAATTTCTTTTCAGAATTATATTCTGCCAAATCCTGACTGTAATCCACCTTGAAATCATCAAACGAATTATTTTCCGGATATGTTCCAAAGTCTTTATACATTGGGATTTCATGAAATATTTCAGAGCATATCATTAAACTTAACGCTTTCTGAGGTGTATAAATTAAATTCATATAATGTGTATTATACTCTGTATTCGATTGCCCCATGTAAGTTGGATCATAAGCAAAATGTGTTGCTATTTGAATCCCCGCTTCTCGAAAACTTCTTGCCATTGCCGGATAGATGTACGATCTTCCAACATCGGCTGCGTCAAATTCATAAACCAGTTTAGCGCCTTTATATTTTTTGATTGTTTCCTCAAACGGTATAGAATAACTATTGACATTAGGTAACAGATTTCCTGATAACTCGTGTTTGTATCCTAATCCCGTAGGATACCACTGAAAAGTACCCCCCTGGATATTTCCCTTAAAATATGCATCCATTAAATGAACAGCATGACTTACATTATAAAAGATTGGTTTTTTTGTGCCCGTTTTTCGCATTGCCTCCGTCATGCCTTTTACAAATTTTGTAACGCTTTCAGCATCACCGCGATGGTGTGGTTCATTACTCACTTCAAAAGCTAAAATATTTGGTTCATCTTTATACGCAATTCCTGTATATGGATTGATATGATTTAAAAACTGATAAAGATAATTTTGTTGTGCTTTAACGGCATCGGGATTGGTCAGGCACTCATTTTTACCGTATTTATTAGAAAATCCAGGAGTTTCTGAATCTGGTTCTGGCCAGCCATCTCCCCAATATGCTATAGGTGTGATCACATAGTTAATATTCTTTTCTTTTAATCTATAAAGCAAATAATCGAAAGTGTTTAAGTACTCATTCTCTATTAAATTCCCCAGGGAATCACTGATCTGGGTGTCCCATACATGCAAACGGTATAGATCAAACCCCAATCTCGAAAAATGATAAACATCACCGTCAATTTCATCTTTAATGTCAACACTCATCTTTTTTGCAGTGCGATAGGCATGAGCAAATGGAACGGTGTAATTAACTCCAAAACCTTTTACTTCCTTCCCGGAATTTTCCCAGCGCATCACGCCGTTTTTATCAACATAGATATCTGTCTTTGTCAGATTAGTCTGGGCAAGAATGGCAGATGAAGTTAAAATCAGAGTTAAAACATATATGAATTTAAGAGTGCTAATCATTAGTATATTTTTAAAATTCTATTTCCAAAATAAAGAATACAGAACAACAAGAATAATCATAATTGCAAAGGAACCTATATTGAATTTAGGGTTCGTTTCAAACAATTTCCTTGAAATCGGAATGGCCTTGATATCGTCTGCTCCTTTATTTTCATAAAGACTTACGATTACAATGACTAACATCGTTAAAATACAGGTATATCCCATCTGATCCATAAAAGGCACGTCCACAAAAAATGAACTCGTTGACCATCCTTTAGGAGCTACTTTAAAATACATGGCTATCGGGATTGAAACTAAGGCTCCGGCAATTGCGCCTTTGTTTGTTGTTTTTTTCCAAAATAAGCCCAGTAAAAATACCGCCAGAATACCCGGGCTTACAACACCTGTATACTCTTGAATAAATTGGAAAGCCTGATCAATTCCTCCTAATAACGGTGCCATGATGCTTGCAATTATTAATGCAACGGCTGCAGAAATTCTACCTACATTTACTGTAGTTCTATCGCTTGCATTTTTATTGATGTATTGTTTATATATGTCCATTGTAAAAATAGTCGAGGTAGAATTCAACATGGAAGCCAGGGAAGACACAATAGCTGCTGCTAAGGCTGCAAAAGCAACACCTTTTAGTCCAACAGGTAAAAATTGTAATAACCAGGGATAGGCCTTATCCGCTTGTTCCACAGAAGGTAAGTTTTTAAGTCCTGCTTCACCTAATCTCGTCATTATTTCCGGGTCGTGGACCATTACATAAGCCGCTATACCGGGAATAACTACAATTAATGGAATGACCAATTTTAATAATGCAGCTAAGATAATACCCTTTTGTGCTTCAGCAAGCGATTTGGCAGCAAGGGTTCTTTGAATAATATATTGATTAAACCCCCAATAGTATAAATTAGCAACCCACATTCCTCCAACCAAAACTCCAAGACCGGGTAAGTTTTTATATTCGGGATTGGATTTGTCCAGGATCATGCCAAATCTTTCAGGAACTGCATTATAAATAGTTTTTAATCCTTTTACAATACCTTCTCCATCAGACACCGTATTTAGTGCTATATATGTTGTTGCCAAACCGCCTAAAATCAAAAACACCACCTGAATAACGTCTGTCCAGGCAACGGCCGAGAGGCCTCCATATAAAGAATAAGCAGCTGCAAATAGAGCCAATCCAAGAACGCCATAGATCATTGGAATTCCCATAATGGTTTCCAGAGCCAGAGAACCTAAATACAAAACGGTAGCCAGATTTACAAAAACATAGAGAGCGATCCAAAAAACAGCCAGTATCGTTTTTAGATTTGTCGAATATCGTTGTTCCACAAACTCCGGGATGGTATAAATTCCTTTCTCAATAAAAATCGGTAAAAAGTATTTACCAACAATAATTAATGTGATTGCGGCCATCCATTCATAAGAAGCAATTGCCAAACCCGAAGCAAAACCGGAACCGGACATCCCAATAAACTGTTCTGCTGAAATATTTGCTGCAATTAAAGACGCTCCTATTGCCCACCATGGCAGTGATTTGCCAGCCAGAAAGTAATCCTCAGCATTCTTTTGATGTCCTTTTTTATCTCTTGAAACCCATAATCCTACTCCCAGAATTAAAAGTGCGTAGGCTATAAAGATAAAATAGTCTAATGTGCCAAAATTTGTGGTCATTCTTTTTAATTTTAAATAGTTAGTGTTTACCCTAATTGGGAATTAAATAATATTACCACAGATTCTTCTATAGCTTCATTAGTAAACTCCAATTGTTGATTTGAATTAAACATTGGCTCATATTATTTTGTTAAGGTAGTCCCTTCATTTGGATTGGCCTCAAAGGCCTCTAATTCAATACTAAACTTCCCTTTATAAGCTATTGAAACCTTTCGTACAAAGTCGTCAATTGCATCCTCATGTATTAAATTTATGGTACAGCCGCCGAAACCACCACCCATCATTCTTGCACCAAGAATCGCTTCATATTCTCTTGAAAATTCTACTAAGAAATCTAACTCCGGGCAACTCACTTCGTAGTCCTCAGATAATCCATGATGAGTTTCATACATCAAGATTCCAAAATCATTCAACCTATTTTCTTTTAACGCTTCAACCGCTTGTAGAACTCTTGCGTTTTCTTCTACAACATATTTACATCTAGCATAAATAACTTCTGGTAAAGCTCCTTTAAATTCAGCAAGCATTTTTTCATCAACATCTCTTAAAGAATTAACCTGATGGTATTTATTTTTTATGATATTAACTCCTTTTTCACACTCTTCTCTCCTTTGATTATACGCAGTCGATGCGAGACTATGGGATACATTAGTATTTAAGAGTAACACTTTGTACGGCTTGATATTGATCGGAATATATTCATGCTCAATGGATTGACAGTCCAATAGAATTACATGGTCCTTTTTGCTCATTACAGAAGCATATTGATCCATGATGCCACATTTCGTGCCAACATAATTATGTTCGGCTCTTTGTGACAACTCCACGATACTAAGTTTTGACAACCCAAGATCGAACAATTCATTTAATCCAAAAGCCAAACCACACTCCATGGCTGCGGAACTGCTAATTCCCGCACCAACAGGAATATCGCTGGACAGTACACAATCAAATCCACTAAGTTTATCGGTTAATTGTTGAATTTCATGAATAACTCCCAAAATATAGTTTTCCCATTCTATATTACTGATTTTAATGATTTTTAAATCAATGGGAAAACTAACATCGTAATTTGCACTATAAACAGAACAAATATTTTTAGAGTTATTCTTCCTTAGTTTAAAGATTATTTTTCTATCTATGGCAGTTGGCAAAACAAATCCCATATTATAATCGGTATGCTCACCGATGAAATTTATTCTACCGGGTGACGCAACAGTAATTTGAGGGTTAAATGCCTTAAATGAACACATAGTCTATGTATTTATTGTCAATTTTAAACGTTTTAATTCAGAACAACTTTCTAAATTCAACAAACTAATATATTCTATTTAACCAATATTAAACGCATTTGATAAAGAAAATCAAAGATAATATTCTAATAGTGACAACTTGATCTATGAATTCAATCATCCGGGTCGAGAAAAAATATATCGTTTACTCTTTTCTCAAAAATATTTGAAATTTTTAATGCTAAAACAGTAGACGGCACATATTTATTCAGCTCCATGGCATTTATCGTTTGCCGACTAACACCAATAAGTTCAGCCAATTGTGCCTGTGTTATATTTTTTATGGCCCTCTCTACTTTTAGATTATTCTTCATAATGGATCATTTTTTTTGTTTTGAATATCATATAGTGAAACCTTAAAATAAAGAATAGTAAAATAGTAAACATATTATAAATTAACACGTGGAAGAATGGCATGTCATAAACAATAATGATACTTAAAATAAGCACAATATAATTCACATAGGTAGCCCATATCAAAGATTCGGTTCTAATTGTTGCACTATATTCGTCCTCATCTTTTAGCTTACAGAAAGCCACTAAGATGCCACCGACAATTATCATTAAAGATGCAATTTCATCAGCAATATTATTTTCAGACCAGGTTCGACTTTTGTTTTGAGCAAAAAAGCCCTCTTTTTCACCGATAAGAGGGAATACATTCGCTGACCAGTTGGGATATTCGAATTCGTTTAAAGACAAAATTACACCCAAAACCATGCCTAGTCCAAAGATGATCCATCCAAATAGTTTGTACCTGTGTGGAAATAAATAACGTGTTTTCATTTCTAATTATTTAAAATTATTATACAAATGTAAAGTATATTTTACTTTTAGTCAAATATTTATTACTTTTTACTCGATTTATTCATAAATCTTCCTATTTTATTCAGCAAATTCACGAAAATTGTATTTACTCGTAATTGAGAAATCTCTATTTTTAGCAAATGGAAGACCTTCTTCAAATAACTGCGGAAAACGCAGAAAAAATACTTTTTGAACTATATGATATCAGGGGAGTTGCAACGTCTCTGCCAGGTGAAATTGATTTTAATTTCAGGATAAAAATAAAAAATAAGGGAGACTACATTCTTAAAATTTCCAGACCTGATGAAGATCAAGAATATCTGGAATTCCAAAAGGAGCTTCTTCTATTTATGGAAAAAATTGGGGGAAATCTAATTACTCCAAGAGCAATAAAAGACAAATTCGGAAAATTTAATTCCAAAATTACGGACGATCATGGGAAACAGTGGAAAGTTCGCCTCTTGACATGGATTTCAGGTAGGATATGGAGTACCGTTCATCCTCGATCAGACGATCTACACTTTAGTTTAGGCGAACAAAATGGTCTTCTAACAAAGTTATTGCAACCTTTTAAACACCCTAAAGCTTCCCGTAAATTTGATTGGGATATCTCGCAGTCTCTTTGGACCAAAGAATATCTTCATTTATTTAAAGGTGAGCAAAGAGAGGTCGTCTCTCATTTCCAAAGTAAATTTGAAAATACGTTAAATCACTTTTCAACACTTAGAAAGGGGATGGTTCACAATGATGTCAACGATAATAATATTATCGTTTCTTCTGATCTAATTTCGCCAAAAGTAAAAGCAATAATTGATTTTGGCGATACCATTAAAACAGAAATCATAAATGATGTGGCTATAACTTGTGCCTATGCGATCATGAATTATAATGATCCATTAGAAATAGCTAATCAAATAGTCAAGGGTTATCACTCAACTTTTAAACTGCAAGAGAAAGAGTTAAAGTATCTGTATAGTACTATTGCTATGCGGTTAGTTATTACGGTAACTAAATCTGTACTAAATAAAATTGACCATCCTAACAATTCCTATTTATGGGTCAGTGAAAAACCGGCTTGGGAATTACTCAATAAATGGTATTCAATTGATGAAGAGTTTGCAATAATTAACTTTAGGGAAAGTTGTGGGTTTTTGGCTCACCCAAATGAGAAAAAATTCAATAAATGGGCCAGGGAGAATAACTTTTTGTTGTCTGATTTATTTCCATCAGTTCATCTGAACAAGATTCGTTTAATAGATCTAAGTGTTTCCAGCAAATGGATCGGGCACAAGGAAGAATACAGTGATGTCGATCTATTTCAATATAGAATGATAAAACTTCGAGCTCAACATTCGGATAAAATCATTGCTGGAGGCTATTTAGAGCCACGTTCTGTTTACGCTTCCTCTTCATACAATAAAATAGGAAATTGCGGAAAAGAAAGTAGAACAATACATCTGGGAATTGACCTGTGGTTACCTGCTCAAACACCTGTGCACGCTCTTTTTGATGGTGAGGTAATCATGGCAGTCAATAACGCAGGAGATAGGGAGTATGGAGGTCTCATAGTTTTAAAACACGCTTTAAAAGATTTTGTTTTCTACTCACTTTATGGTCATTTGTCTGTTGAAAGTACTTTAAAAAGAAAGGTGGGAGAATCCTTAAAAAAAGGACATACAATAGCTTATTTAGGGAATTATCCTGAAAATGGCAATTGGGCTTCTCATCTTCATTTTCAAATAATGCTCACGATGCTCAATTTTAAAAAAGACTTTCCGGGTGTTGCCTATCACAATCAGATCGGGGTTTGGAAAAGCCTGTGTCCCGATCCAAATTTATTGTTCAAATTAAAAGCCTTAGTGGAAAAAACATCAAAGAAAGATGAAGATTTAATTTCCTATCGTAAAAAACATCTGGGGAAAAGTTTAGGTCTAAGTTATAAATCCCCTATTAGAATTGTTCGAGGGGAAGGTCAATATTTACTGGATCAAAATGGGAGAAAATATTTAGATACCGTAAATAACGTTGCTCATGTAGGCCATGAAAATTACAACATTGTCAAAGCCGGGCAGGAACAAATGGCCTTACTAAACACAAATTCTCGCTATTTAAACGAAAACATAAACGAATTAACAGAGGAGCTACTTAAAACATTGCCCGCTGAATTAAATATTTTACATTTTGTGAATTCCGGTAGTGAAGCCAATGAATTGGCCATTCGAATGGTCAAGGCAGCGACCGGCAGCAAGGATTTTATTGCTTCTGAAATGGGATATCATGGAAATTCGAATAGTTGTATTGATATAAGCTCCTATAAATTTGATGGCAAGGGAGGTGCAGGGGCTAATGAATATACACATATATTTCCTTTACCGGATGCCTTTAGAGGAAAGTATAGAGGAAAAGGTGCCGGAGAAAAATATGCCAATGAGGTGAAAATTCAAATTGAAAATATTCAGGCCAAAAACCGAAACATCGGTGCTTTCATCATTGAACCCATAATAAGTTGCGGAGGGCAAATAGAATTACCTGTTGAATTTTTACAAGAATCTTATAAGTATGTAAAAGATGCCGGCGGACTTTGCATTTCAGATGAAGTACAAGTAGGCTGTGGTCGATTAGGAAAATCCTTCTGGGGATTTCAACTCCATAACGTTCTTCCCGACATTGTTACAATTGGAAAACCGTTGGGAAATGGCCATCCATTGGCGGCAGTGGTTTGTACACAAAAAGTTGCCAATTTGTTTGCGAACGGAATGGAGTACTTTAATACTTTCGGGGGGAATCCCGTTTCTTGTGCAATTGGAACTGAAGTTCTAAGAACTATAAAAAGGAAAAAACTTCAGGAAAATGCTTTAGTAATTGGCGAATATTTAAAAAAGGAATTAATTCTTTTGGCACGAGATTATCCAATCATCGGTGATGTCCGTGGACAGGGGTTCTTTTTAGGCGTTGAATTGGTCGACAGTCAAATGTTGCCGCTCACAGAAAAAACGAACTATCTTTTGAATAGAATGAAAGACCATGGAATTCTGATGAGCGCTGATGGTCCGGATAATAATGTGCTGAAAATCAAGCCACCAATGGTATTTAATAAAGAAAATGCACGTGATCTTATTTTCTATTTAAAAAAAGTACTTTCTGAAGCTTTTATGCTGACCGATCAATATTTTAGTTCATAATTCAAAGGATCATCTTAATGAGATCAATTGATATGTCAAAAGAGGCGGTCTGAAAAAGTCTAATTTGTCATTTCGACCCTGGCTACGGTAGGCAGGAATGACATTATAAGTTCCTTTTCAGACCGCCTCATTATTGTAATCAATATTTATTTCGATAATTCAGGGACTACACCGTACACATAGTCTCCATGTATACCGGTAAAATATTTTCCAACCTTTTTCCCTCTGGCTTTACGTGCTTCAGCATCCGGCCATGCTTCTTTGGCCAAATCTCCACTTCTCTTAAACATTTTATCCAGATCTGCCATTGAATTTAAATAAAAAGCTTCGATAAACTCAGTTCTATCTGAACCATAGGCATGTGAACTAGGATAATATCCTTTGATATACTCATTTTTATGGACAACCTTTTCCAAATGCTCGTCGCGAAGTTCCTTATATTCTTTCAGTGACCCATCCTCCGGAAAATCAAAATGACTTTTTCTTATATATAAAATCATATCATCCGATTTCTCTCCAACAAGTTTTGCGCCAGACATGGTAGCGTAAATTTCATCCGAATGCTCAGGGGCGTAATAGGCTCCTCGTTTTTTAAAATATGCTTTCCTCGCATCCTCATCCGGCCAGGCTTCATCTTCCAGTTCGCCATTACGTTTTGAAGCTTTATCAATAGCATCCCAATCTTTATATACTTGTACATAGAGCAATTCAGAATTGTCAGGAGTTAGTTTATGCAAAAATATTGACGCTCCCACCAAATGTTCATTTTTCATGGTTACCTTGTTCATGTATTCCTTTTCAACTGCTTTCCAAGTGTCCATATCCCAATCTTCATAATCCATATTCCAATGCATTGTTGTTACAGAAATATACTCAGGTCTTTTTTGCTCTTCTCCCTGAGCAAAAGAAGTCGTATTAATCATTAATAAAGTAATGGTAAGTAAAATCAAGAGTTGTTTTTTCACGTTCATAAGAGTTGAATTTAATTATTATTTGAAGTTAAATTATTGATAATTCAACGAATAAAGAACCCGTAAAGGACGAAGTAGGTTAAAAATTGTCCGAAAGCAACTATTTATTTATCTAAGCAAATCTCAATACTTACTTATTAATTTATATTTGGACTGGAGATAATCCTATAAAAAGAAGACATCTATTATAGATTAGATTAATTTATCTCTTAACTTTTTGGGCATCCCTTTGACAACCAGATCATAAGAATGATCGATTAATTCCTTAAGCAGGTCCTTTGGTACACTCAATATTTCTACCGTGTTCCAATGCTTTTTGTTCATGTGGAATCCCGATATAATTCTACCATCATATTCTTCGCGCAGTTCAATGGTTCTTTCGGGATCACATTTTAAATTTACTGTTGGAGGCTGATATTCTAGTCCGGATAAGGCAAACATTTTTCCCAACACCTTGAATACCAGAGTAGTTTCATTAAAAGGAAATTCCTCCGTTACGTGCTTTTTGGAAAGGCAGTATTCTCTAAACTCTTCTATATTCATCTTAATATTCTTTCCATCACTCTTTCAGGGTGTTTAAATATGTAAAAGAAAATTGCTCGTACAGCTAATATGCATCCATAGTTTTGAGCATCCAACTTTTACAGGTCTTCAAAGTTGGTTCTTTTATAATGACTCAAAAATAGGCAAAAAAAAACTCCTTTTAAAAAAGGAGTCTTAACAATTTATTGTAAATCGCTCATTTAAGCGTCAGCCAAAACATCTATATTAGTAGTTACTGTAACTGATGGTGGAGTAACCAAATGTTGTTTTACAGGACATTGATCAACAACCATTTTAATCGCTCTATTGTATTTAGTAGGAAAATCTTCATTTAAATTTACCTTTATACCCATATCTTCTACCATATTGGTAGCTGGATTATGTTCAATTTTTTGAGTTAAAGTAACTCCTTCTAAGGACATATTTCTTTGGTTTAAAAAGGCTCTTACATAAACTGCAGAACACATACCTACAGTTGATAAAAAGATCATATATGGTGAATCATCCATAGTTATATCTCTTCCGTTATAAGAAGGAATTATCTTTCCTGTTCTATCAAATCTTATTTCAATATTCATATTAAAAGTTTTTAAATTCTTCGGCAAAATTAAGACTCTTAATCGATGAATTGTGTAACCTGAGTTACGTTAATTTAATTAATGATTTAACTAAATCTCATGTTAGAATGAACAGGTCCGAAGCTATTCCATCCGCAAAAAACCTTCCTTTTTTAGTAATTAGGAGAACCCCGTTTACAATTTCTAAAGAATTATTGATCAAATGATATTGGGCATTTTTTAAAAGTCCCTGTTTATATTCCTCACCAAATTCTACAGCAACTTGATTCAAAGAAACCCCCCAAATAGTTCTCAATCCTGTCATGATGAGTTCATTAAATTTATCTGCTTGGCTTAAGGTTTCCATCTGATGAGGTAATTCATTATTCTGAATGCTTTTGATGTATCTTGCGTTATTCGATACGTTCCAACTACGATTTGTTCCGTTAAATGAGTGAGAAGATGGTCCAATTCCTAAATAAGAATGTCCTTTCCAATAGGATATATTATGCTTAGAAAAATAATTGGGTTTGCCAAAATTAGAAATTTCATACTGTTCAAAGCCATGTTTCGAAGTTTCATCAACTAAAATATTAAAATGCTGTGCCGCTAATTTTTCATCCAAAGGAGGATATTTTCCGGTTTTTATAAAGTAATAAAGGGCTGTTTTTGGTTCAACGGTTAAAGCATAACTCGATATATGAGGTATATCAAAATCAAATGATTTTTCTAAATTCTTCCTCCATTTATCCAAGGACATATTAGTAATTCCATAAATCAGGTCAATTGTTATATTATCAAAGTATTTGGAGGCCAGACGTAGAGATTTTTCAGATTCTTGTGAAGAATGGGCTCGATTCATCATTCTTAGATCATCATCGAAAAAAGATTGAACTCCGATACTTAATCTGTTGATTGCAGTTTTTGATACTTCAATAATTTTAATTTTTGTCAAATCATCCGGATTTGCTTCTAAAGTAATCTCTACATTTCCAGATACTCGATAGTTTTTATAAATAACATCTATCAAAAAATTCAAATCATCAATTTCTAATAAACTAGGGGTTCCTCCTCCAAAATAAATCGTTTCTATATTTTTATTAACTTCACTTTTTCTTAAAATTAACTCTTTTCCCAGAGCCTCAATCATTTCTGACTTTTTCTTAAGTGATGTGGAAAAATGAAAATCACAATAGGTACATGCCTGTTTACAAAATGGGATATGGATGTAAATTCCACTCAAATTAATAGATTTTAAATGTGTAATGAGGGTTTAAAAATACTACAAGTTCATTTAAAATAGCAAAAAAGAAAAATTTAAATTATTCGTCGTCAAGAGCAACAAAATACCATAAGTTAGGTAACATTTGTTATGTTTATTCTAATCCAATATCGTAACTTTATTACTTATTTATAAAAGCATTTATTATGTATGTACATGTAGTTTCATTTAAGGTAAAGCCGGGAGAAGAAATAACTTTTGTAGAGTTGCAAAAATTTGAAGAAAAAATGGATGCAAAACCTGCAGGGCTGGATCATTTTCATATATTCAAAGATTTGAATGAGGAAAATCGATTTTTTTTGATCGAGTATTGGCAAACGAAAGAAGACAAAGAAAAATTGGAAGCATCGTCTGACTATCAGCATTTTCAAGACTTGCGAAAATTGGCGATAGAGAAAAAATTTGAGACACACGACTGTGAACTGATCGTTTAAATTAGCCCAATCTGTTTTTGTTTTGATTGACAAATGCACCCCAGCCTGAATAACTCTTGTCGGAAGATACGCTTCCTGAATTATAATAATGGCAAACTGCCGCTGCTAAACCATCTGTCGCATCCAGATTTTTTGGTAATTCGTTTATCTTCAAAATGGTTTGTAACATTTTAGCTACTTGTTCTTTTGAAGCATTTCCATTACCCGTAATGGCCATTTTAATTTTTTTCGGTGAATATTCTGTAATTGGTACTTCCCTTATCAAACAAGCGGCCATGGCAACACCTTGTGCCCTACCCAACTTTAACATAGATTGAACATTTTTGCCAAAAAATGGAGCTTCAATAGCAATTTCATCGGGATGGTAAGTATCCACCAAATGAAGCGTTCTTTCAAAAATTAATTTGAGTTTGGTATAATGATCGTTATATTTTTTAAGTATCAATTCATCCATTTGCATTAACTCCATACTTTTATTCACAACCTTAACCAGTCCAAAACCCATTATTGTGGTTCCCGGATCAATCCCTAATATAATTTTTTCAGAAGGCAATTTTATATATTATTTTGTTTCTTTGTGTAAATGTACAATAACTTAAAGAAATATAAATCCACATTCATTTTACTCGTTAAATTTCTCATAGTAAGTGGCGCCTATTATTTTATTTCACAAAAAATTTCTAATAATGATCTCTTTGAAAATACCGGATTTCTTACTGATTCAGCGAGGGATATTTTAGACAATCCCTATGTTCTGTTTCTACTATTTTTATTTACTTTTTTCAATTGGTACCTGGAAATATTAAAATGGAAGACTTTAGTTGCTTCTGTAAAAAAAATTACATTCTTTGATGCTTTAAAACAGAGTTTGTCCTCGCTCACCGCATCTTTGCTTACACCGAACAGAATTGGAGAGTATGGGGCTAAAGCAATCTATTATCCTAAAAATGAAAGGTATAATATTTTGTTCATGAATTTCTTAGGCAATATTAATCAGATGTTTATGACGGTATTGTTTGGTGCTTTTGGACTATTTTTTTTAATGCGATTCCTACCGATCAGCATAAAACTATCCGAATTACAAATTTTTGGTGCAATGATCAGTTTTGTTTTAGTGCTCTTGTTTTCACTGAGTAAAAAAGTTAAAATCTACTTAAATAAAATAACCAATCTATTGAGAACCGTCACTCCAAAAATTCATTTTCTGAACTTATTTTATTCCTTTTTAAGATATCTTGTTTTTTCACATCAGTTTTATTTTTTATTATTCTTTTTTGGTGCTGATTTAGATTATTTTAGTGCAATGCCAATAATATTTACTATGTATCTTCTTGCATCCATAATTCCAAGTTTTGTTTTTTTTGATTGGCTGATAAAGGGCTCAGTAGCAGTTTCCCTATTCAGTGTTTTCCATATCAATGAAATGCTAATTTTGAGCATTACAGGCATAATGTGGTTGGCAAATTTTGCCTTTCCTTCCTTAGTTGGCAGTTATTTTGTGTTGACCTTCACAGAACCGGTAAGTCCCAAATTGGAAGAAAATATTATTACCATATGATAGCAATAACTATCATTATATCAATAACATACTTCTTGCTTATATTTTTTTTTATACTGGGGTTTTATCGAATAAGAGAATTTAAATCTGGAGATTCAATTGAAAGCTTGGGGTTCTCCATTGTTATACCTTTTAGAAATGAGGTTGAAAATTTACCTAAACTATTAAAAAGTATTTCTCAACTTAATTACCCTAAAGATAAGTTTGAAATTATTCTGGTAAATGATGATTCAAATGATGGTTCTGTAGGAATAATTGAAAAATATAAAGATCTAAATTCAAAATCTGCCACGTCATGCCCTTCTGCAGATCAACAGGCAGGCGGGTTCAGAATGTCCATAATTAACAATGTGCAAAAATCCAATTCGCCAAAAAAAGATGCCATTGATATCGCTATAAAAAAAGCTAATTTTAATTGGATCATTACTACAGATGCTGATTGTATTGTTCCTTCAAATTGGTTGAATATTTTGAATGATTTTATAGAATCTCAAGAACCTAAAATGGTTGTTATGCCTGTATCTTATAACGTCGATAGCAGCATTTTAGATCGTTTTCAAATTCTAGAACTTTTGAGCTTGCAAGGGGCTACCATGGGTGGTTTCGGGATTAAGTATCCATTCTTATGTAACGGAGCCAATCTGTGTTATGATAAAAAATGCTTTTTAGAGCTGGAAGGTTTTTCAGGAAATGATAATATTGCAAGTGGCGACGATATTTTTATGCTTGAAAAAATGGTGAAAAAATATCCTGACAAAGTCAAATATTTAAAATCAAGAAATGTAATTGTCAAAACGAAGACGGAAGATCAATTTTCCGCACTAGTGAATCAACGTATTCGATGGGCAACAAAATCAACTTCAACTAATAACCTCTTTGGAAAATTAGTCGGTCTGGTTGTTTTACTTATGAATTTTTGGGTTGTAATACTTCTTGTATTGACAATTACTAATGTTATCATTTGGCAATTTTTGGCATTTACTTTCATCATTAAGTTTCTTATTGATCTCTTATTATTGCTCCCTAGTGCATTTTTCTTTAAACAACAAAAAACCTTGCGTAACTATTTTATAAGCAGTTTTTTATATCCTTTTTATAATACTTTCATTGCCATTTTAACTTTGAAGAGAAGCTATGAATGGAAGGGTCGAAAGTTTTCAAAATAGCAAACTATCCATCATCGCTTAACACTGATCAGTATGGGTAACTTAAATTGTGCCTTGACAGGTATCCCTCTTTTAATTGCAGGCTGAGTAAGTGTAGGGATTTGGTTTATGCTGGCGATCAAAACACTATCTAAATTGGGTATTTTATCATTTATTAACTCTGAAGAATTTATTCGGGAAATTCTAATTTTGCTATCTTGAGCTATGGATAGTTCAACATAAATAGTGTCGTATGTAGCCGTGGGTCCTTTAATATTTTTTAGCACTATAAGTTCTTCTAATTGTTCTACTAATTCAGTCCCAAAACAGTGTTCTTGTTTTTCCTCACCGTCCAAGTTCTCACAATTTCTAAACATTGGATAAACATCAACAGTCGAGTAATCAATTATGGTATCCATGGCTATGGATTCATTTTTCACTGATATTCTTTTTGATGAAAAAAAGTCACAGGAAGTAAATAAAAAAACAAATATTACAGCAATAAATAGACGTTGCATCTGCGTTGTTCAATTAACAAGGTGAAAGTACAAATTATTTTGAGATGACCTATAAATTGTTAAAAACCTATAGTAAAATGTAGGCTGACGATTATATGTTAAATTTTTTAAAGACTTATTTCTAAAAAAATTATTACAATATTTATTATCACGTTTGCAACTATTTTAGAATAATTACCTCTCCGTCTATTTAAAGTTTGCTAAATTTGAAAATTCAGATTTCCATTTTATTAATGAACATACTTTTTTCGTTTTATGCAGGGTTAATTGCCTCTATCTTGCACGTTTTAACCGGGCCGGATCATCTAGCTGCTGTAATGCCATTTGCAATAGAATCCAAAAAGAAGGCCTGGAAAATTGGTCTCTTTTGGGGGGTTGGTCATCTTATAGGGATGTTATTCATAGGTGTATTATTCTTAATTTTTAAAGACCTGATACCTGTTGATAAAATATCCAATTATAGTGAGCAAATAGTTGGTATTGTTCTTATTGGCATAGGTTTATGGTCTTTTTATAGAATTTTTAATCAAAGTAAAAATCATAAGCATTTACATATTCATAGTGAAAATGCACCTATAATACACAAGCATCAGCACGAACATTTTCATGAAAAAACCCATCATCATAAGCATCAAAAAGATTTGAAACAGAGTAATCTTGCATCGTTCTCTATAGGCTTCTTGCATGGTCTGGCCGGTATCGCTCATTTTTTATTGTTTCTTCCGGTATTAGGTTTCGACTCACAATCAGAATCAGTATTTTATATTTTGGGGTTTATGGTGGGTATAATCGTGGCTATGACATCATTCGCTGTTGTCATTGGAAAAATGTCTTCGACCGTTAAAAACGGACATAACGAAGTTTTATTTAAAGGCATCCGATTAACCGGTGGATTGTTTGCTGTAATAATTGGTGTTTACTGGTTGTTTAGTAATTAGTGTCTGCGAGAAAATAGAATTTTCTTATAGGAACTAATTAAAGTTTGAAGAATTCCCACTTTTAACTTTTAACTTTTAACTTTTAACTTTTAACTTTTAACTTTTAAC
>Ga0164313_10000607_pt1 | contig 29532 bp, 21 predicted proteins | sample GuaBasSedimGuay4_FD_113735 | JGI IMG/M metagenome (GOLD analysis project Ga0164313, IMG submission 113735) | Subseafloor sediment microbial communities from Guaymas Basin, Gulf of California, Mexico - Guay4, Core 4569-4, 0-3 cm | ecosystem: Environmental > Aquatic > Marine > Hydrothermal vents... | reverse complement strand
CTACCTGCTGCGCAACCCAAAGGCAAAACGCGAGGTGTGGCAAGACCTCAAACTGGTGATTGAGCGGCTTCAGACCGAGGAATAGCCCGCCAATCCAGACCCGGGCTGTCTCTGTGCCCGTCTCCGTCTCCGTGCCCGGTTTTTGGCTACCCGCTACCGACGGCGAGGTGTCCCGTTTATCAACGTGCGTCCGCGAGAGGATTCTCAGGCACGCCGTCATGATGTTGAGGACAACATCATGACGGGATGCCACCTCCGGTGAACGCGCCCTCGCGACGAGGCCCTCCGCAACAGCGCCACGCCGACTGAGGGCTCCGGGAGGAATATGCAGATTGGGGACGGAAAATCCGAAATCCGAAATCCGAAATAAAAAGACCCCCCGGCCTCGAAAGACCGGGGGGGATGGTCGGCATTCCTAATTCCTAACTCCTAATTCAAATCCTCACCGATCACGCTCGAGGTACCTCAGGAACTCCCCATCGGTGGAGAGCAGCAGAATCGTGTTCTTGTCCATGGTCCGGGTGTAGACCTCCATGGTCTTGAGGAAGCGGTAAAAATCGGGGTCGCGGTTATAGGCCGCGGCGTAGATGTTGGCCGCCTCGGCGTCGGCCCTGCCCTTGATCTCCTGCGCCTTGCGGTAGGCCACCGAGGTGATCTCCTTGAGGTCGCGGTCCTTGCTGCCGATGATGCGGGCTGCCTCGCCGGCGCCTTCCGAGCGGTACTCCGAGGCGATGCGCTGGCGTTCCGAAATCATCCGTGCATAGACGTCGGTCCGAACCTGCTCGACGTAGTTGATCCGTTTGAACTGGAAGTCGAGGAGCTCGATCCCGAGATCGGCCTCGGCGATCCTCTTCTTCGCGGTCTCCAATACCTCGGCCTGGAGGATCGATCTTCCGTAGATGATCTCCTCCTCCTCTTCCATATCGGTTGCTCCGGTCGAGGAGATGAACTCGCGGTTGGTGCTGCGCACGAGCTCGATGAGGTCGTGCTTGGCGATGGTGGTCCTGGTCTCGCCGTTGAGGATGTCATCGAGGCGGGACTGGGCGCCGCGCTCGTTGGTCAGCCGCTGGAAAAAGAGGAGGGGGTCGGAGATCCGCCAGCGGGCGTAGGTGTCGACCCAGATAAAACGTTTGTCCTTGGTAGTGACCTGGTTCGGGTCACCGTCCCACTCGAGGAACCGCTTTTCGAAGAAGTTGGCCGTCTGCACGAAGGGTGTCTTGATCTTGAGGCCCGGGGTGGTCACGGGGTCGCCGACGGGCCTCCCGAATTGGGTGATGATGACCTGCTGCCACTCCTCGACCGTGTAGAAGGCGCCGCCGAGGGCCGCGACGATGAGCAGGACGATGACGAGAACTGCAAAAATGGAGACCTGTTTCATTTCTTCACCTCCGCCCCGTCGAGCTGGAGGAGGGGCAGCACCCCCTGCAGGCCGTTGTCGAGCAGTATCTTGCGCTGCATGGCCGGGTAAATCGTCTCCATCGTCTCGAGGAAGATGCGTCGCCTGGTGACCTCGGGTGCGCGCCGGTAGGCTACGAAAACCTCGTCGAAGAGGGAGGCATCGCCCTTGGCTCGGTTGACCCGGTCGATGGCGTAACCTTCGGCCTGCTCGATGAGCTGGTCGGCCTCGCCGCGCGCCCTGGGAATTACCTTGTTGTACTCGCCGCGGGCTTCGTTGATCGCCCGCTCACGCTCCTGCTCGGCCTGGTTGACCTCATTAAAGGACGGCTTCACCTGGTCGGGCGGATCCACGCTACGGAGCACGATCTGCTCCACCTGGATCCCGGTCTCGTACTGGTTGCACAGCTCCTGGAGCTCGATCTTGACCTGGTCCTCGACCTCCAACCGGCCGATGGTGATGACCTCGTCAACCGAGCGGTCGCCTACCACCGCCCGCATCACCGCCTCGTTCATGTCGCGGAAGGTCTTGGTCACGTTGCGGACCTTGAAGAGGTATTTGTATGGGTCTGCGACCCGGTACTGGGCGATCCACTCCACCACCACCACGTTGAGGTCGCCGGTGAGCATCAGCGATTCGCCGTCAAAGTTGCGATCGGAGTAGCGCGTCTTGACCCCGGCCTCCACGGTTTGAAAGCCGAACTCCTGTTTGAGCTGCCGCTGCACCGGCACCTTGAGCACCTTCTCCATGGGCGCCGGCAGCTTGAAGTTGAGCCCGGGATCGGCGGTACGGATGTACTTGCCGAATCGCAGCACGATGCCCACCTCCTCCGGTTGGATGGTGAAGATCGTGCTGAACAGCGCCAGCGCGCCGATCAGGAACAGCGCGCCGATGAGGATCAACTTGGTCGGCGGTTTTCCGGGTCGAAAGTCGCCGATGTCGATCGTTCGTGGTCCTTGGTTTTCCATGGTCTGATCCTTCCGTTACTGGTTTGTCGGGGCCGTGAGCACCAAGGTCACGTCACAGACATTGGTGCCGGTCGGCCCGGTTCGAATAGAGTCGCCGACCGCATCGAGCGCGGTGGCGCTGTCGTTGTCGGCGAGCGACCCCACGGGGTCGATGCCGGCCCGGCGAAGACGACTAATCGTTGTTGAATCGACGATCGCTCCCGCGTTGTCCGAGAAACCGTCGATTCCGTCGGTGCCGCCGGCGAGGACGACGACGTTGTTTGCGCCGTCGATCTCGATGGCGGCGGCCAACGCGAGTTCCTGGTTGCGGCCGCCGCGGCCTCCTCCGCGGACGGTGACCGTGGTTTCGCCACCCACCACTACGCCCGTGGGTGCGCGTGATTCCCTGGTGCGGCCGGCGATGCCGAGTTCGCGACCGCGGTCTGAAGCCTCGCCCTCGAGATAGTGCGCCACCACCTCGACGTCATAATCACGTGCGGCGAGCTCGGCGTCGGCCGCGTCGGCCGCGGTTTGGTTGTTGCCGATAACGTACGTCGAGGCGATGGCGGCCCAGGCGGAGTCGTCGATGACCCGACCGGCGGCGGCGTTCAAATATTCGATGACCGCCTCGGGGACACTCTCGCGAAGGCCAAAGCGGTCGAGCACTGCGAGCGCGTCGTTAGCGTCCGTGCTCGAGGGCACGGTGGGGCCGGAGGCGATATCGGCCAGGGGGTCTCCGAGTACGTCGGAGATAATCAGAGTTCGCACGGGCGCCGGGTGAGCGGCACGGCCGAGCCCGCCGCCCGCGGCCGCCAGCAACTGCCGCCGCACCGTGTTGACGTCGTTGATCGCTGCGCCCGCCTTGAGCAGGGCCTTGGTGGTCGCGTGGACATCGTCGAGCTCGAGACTCTCCTCGGCCGCCGCCATCAGCGCCGAGCCGCCGCCCGAAAGCAGCACGATCAGAACATCGTCCTCGCCGAGGCCTTCGGCGATTTCGAGCAGACGGCGGGTGGAGGCCTCGCCGTCGGCGTTGGGGTAGGGGTGGGCGCCGCGGAGGATGGTGGCTCGGGCCTTGACCTCGGCCGGTACTGGAACGCCATGCGGGGTCAGCACGAGGATCTCGTCAGCCCAACCCGGCACCGAGGTCAGCCAGGCGGCAGTGAGCCCCGGCGCGGCCTTGCCGATGGACATCACGACATGACGACCCGAGGCTTCAGGAAGCGTCTCACCGCAAACTGACACCTTGTCACCGGATCGGCTGATCTGTGCGGGCATGAGGTTCTCCGGTCGCGCTGCATCGACCGCGGCCTCGAAAGCAGCCAACGCGTCGGCCCGCATACGCTCGATCGACACCATACTCGGCAGTGTAGCCTAGTGAATTAGGAATTAGGAATTAGGAATTAGGAATTCTCATCCAACCCCCGGAATCAGTTTTGAGTTCTTAGTTTTTAGTTTTGAGTTCCGGACGCCTTTCGAGCGCCGTAACTCACCCCGCCAGTATCACGATCTGCGAGGCAAGGGCGCGTCCACCGGAGGTACCTGGCATATTACAAATAGCCCGCCCACCCAGGGGAACCCTGGGGCGGACGGGGACTAATAACTCAAAACTAAAAACTCAAAACTGAGAACTAAGAACTGCTGTCCTCCTCCTCCGTTTCGGTCTCTGCGGCGATGGTGCGGAGCACGAGCTGGCCGTCGCCGACGCCGAGCAGAATTCGGGTGCCGGGTGTGACCTCGCCCGCGAGCACCATGGTGGCGAGCGGGTCCTGGACCAGGCGCTGAATGGTGCGCTTCAACGGCCGGGCGCCGAAATCGGGGTCAAAGCCTTCATGGGCCAGCAGCCGGGCGGCCTCCTCGGTGGCCTCGATCTCGAGACCCTGGTCCGCCAGCAGGCGGTTGAGGTTGGCGAGCTGGATGTGGACGATCTGCTCCACGTCCTCCTTGGTAAGGCGGTGGAAGATCAGTACATCGTCGATGCGGTTGAGAAACTCCGGTCGGAAGTGCTTCTTGAGCTCGGCCTCGACCAGCGTCTCCATGCGCTCGGGTTCCGATACCGGCACGTCCTGGATCGCCCTCGACCCAACGTTGGAGGTCATGATGACCACGGTGTTACGAAAGTCCACCGTGCGGCCCTTGCCGTCGGTCAGCCGGCCCTCGTCAAGCAGCTGCAGAAGCACGTTGAAGACATCAGGGTGGGCCTTCTCGATCTCGTCGAGCAACAGCACCGTGTACGGTCGCCGCCGTACTGCTTCGGTGAGCTGGCCGCCCTCGTCGTAGCCGACGTAGCCGGGAGGGGCGCCGATCATGCGCGCCACCGAGTGTTTCTCCATGTACTCCGACATGTCGATGCGGACCATCGCCCGCTCGTCGTCGAAGAGGAAGTCGGCCAGCGCCCGTGCGACCTCGGTCTTGCCGACGCCCGTCGGCCCGAGAAAGAGGAAGGAGCCGATCGGCCGGTTGGGATCCTTGAGGCCGGCTCGGGCGCGGCGCACCGCGGCGGCGACCGCAGTCACGGCGTCCTCCTGGCCGATCACCCGTTCGCCGATGCGTTCCTCCATGTGGAGGAGCTTGTCTTTCTCGCCCTCGAGGAGACGCGACACCGGGATGCCGGTCCAGCGGGCAACCGAGTTTGCGATGTCCTCCTCGGCCACCTCCTCGGCGAGGATGGTGCCGTGCTCGTCCTGGTGGGCCTTGAGCCCATCGGAGGCCTCCTCGAGCTGTTGGTTGAGGCTCACGAGCTCGCCATAGCGCAGCTTCGCTGCCCGTTCGAGATCGCCGTCGCGCTCGGCGCGGTCGGCCGCCTCGCGGGTCTCCTCGATCTGCTCCTTGAGCTCCTGGAGGCGCGAAATCAGCTCCTTCTCCTTATACCACTGGGCCTTGAGCCCCGAGATCTGCTCCTTGAGCTCGGCCAGATCCTCCTCGATGGCGGCGCGGCGCTCCTTCGAAGCCTTGTCCTTCTCCTTGGACAGTGCGCGCTTCTCGATCTCGAGCTGGAGGGCCCGTCGATCGAGCTGGTCGATCTCGGTCGGCATCGAATCGATTTCGATGCGCAGCCGCGACGCGGCCTCGTCCATGAGATCGATCGCCTTGTCGGGCAGGAAGCGGTCAGTGATGTAACGGTTGGAGAGCGTCGCCGCCGCAACCAGTGCGTTGTCGGCGATTCGTACCCCGTGGTGAACCTCGTACTTCTCCTTGAGACCGCGGAGGATGGCAATGGTCTCCTCGACCGAGGGCTCGCCCACCATCACCGGCTGAAAGCGGCGCTCCAGCGCGGCGTCCTTCTCGATGTACTTGCGGTACTCGGCGAGGGTGGTGGCGCCGATGGCCCGCAGCTCGCCGCGCGCAAGCGCCGGTTTGAGGATGTTGGCCGCATCCATCGCGCCCTCGGCAGCGCCGGCGCCGACAAGAGTGTGGAGCTCGTCGATGAAGAGGATCACCTCGCCGTCGGAGTCCACGACCTCCTTGACCACCGCCTTGAGCCGGTCCTCGAACTCACCTCGGTACTTGGCGCCGGCGATCAGGGCGCCCATGTCAAGCGACACCAGGCGCCGATTCTTGAGCAGCTCAGGGACATCGCCGGACGCGATTCGCTGTGCCAGGCCCTCGGCGACTGCGGTCTTGCCGACCCCCGGTTCTCCGATCAGGACGGGGTTGTTCTTGGTCCGTCGGGTGAGCACCTGCATGAGGCGCCGGATTTCCTCGTCGCGGCCGATGACCGGATCGAGCTTGCCGGCCCTGGCGAGTTCGGTGAGGTCACGGCCGTAGTTGGTGAGGGCGTCGTACTTGTCCTCGGGATTGGCGTCGGTCACGCGGTGCGAACCGCGCAACTCCTGGATCGCGGCCAGGAGCGTTTCCTGGGTCACGCCGTGGATGGCCAGCGCACGTGCTGCGGCCGAATCGGGCACCGACACGATCGCCATCAGCAGGTGTTCGACCGAAACGTATTGGTCCTGGAACTGGGGCGCGATCTTTTGCGCCTGCTCGAGCACCTGTCGAAGACTGCGCGAGGGTTGTGGCTCGGCGCCGCCTTCGGCCGCCGGCAAGCGATCGAGAGCCTGCTTGAGTTCGGACTCAAACTGGCCGGTTGGTGCGCCAACCTTGGCCAGAAAGCGTGGTGCGATGCCCCCTTCTTGCTGCATCAGAGCCAGCAGAAGGTGGCTCGGGGTGGTTTCCGGGTTGCCTCGCGCAGTGGCGGTCTTGATGGCCTCCTGGAGTGCTTCCGAGGCCTTGACTGTGTATTGGGTCTGCCCGTTCATTGAGTTGTCCTCCTTGGAAAGGCGTTTCAGCCTAGCATGAGTATAATATCTTAGTGTTCTCTTGTCAAGTTTATAAATCATAAATCTGCTGATAGTCTTAGAAGATTTTGAAATCGAGGATGGCGTACATTGACGGCACAAATGTATCCCTGGGGCAGTGGAGAGGTGGATTGAGAACGGGAGCAAGGATAAGTAATTGCTATCGCTATCGGTATCGAATGAATCGATTGTCAGGGTTGTCCATCGATAGCGATTGCGATAGCGATACCGATAGCGACCGGACCCTTAAGTCCCAAGCCCCAAGCCTTCCGCATAAACAGGTACAATAGCTCGCGAAGGTAGATTAGGAGACTCAAACACAGCCATGGGTGAGCAGGACGTTCGGGGACAATCGCAGGCCGAGGAGATCCGTGTTTTTCTGAGGCATCTTCTGCGGGACGTGAGTGCCTTCGAGAAGATGCTCGAAGAGGAGCGTTTCGAGACCGGTGTGCGACGAATCGGCGCCGAGCAGGAGCTTTTCCTGGTTGATCGGCACTGGCGACCCGCGCCCATCGCCACCGAAGTTCTCGAGAAGCTGAACGACCCCCACTTCACCACCGAGCTGGCCCGTTTCAATCTCGAGTTCAACCTCGACCCACTGGTATTCGGTGGCAGCTGCCTGCGCGACATGGAGTGGCAGCTGGGCGAGCTCCTGGGCGCGGCGCGGGCTGCGGCGCAGAACCGCGGCGGCGATGTAGTGCTCACCGGCATCCTGCCGACGATCAACAAGACCGATCTCGAGCTCATCAACATGACGCCCAACCCGCGGTACTACGCTCTCAACGATGCCATGAACCGCCTCCGTGGCGGCGCCTACGAGTTCTACCTTCAGGGTATGGACGAGCTCCACCTGCACCACGACTCGATCCTCGTCGAGGCCTGCAACGCGAGCTTCCAAATCCACTTTCAGGTTGCTCCAGACGAGTTCGCCCGTATTTACAACGCGGCTCAGGCGGTGGCCGGCCCCCTGCTCGCGGCGGCCGTCAACTCGCCCATGCTCTTTGGAAAGCGACTGTGGGCCGAGACCCGAATTGGTCTCTTCCAGCAGTCCATCGACACCCGGCGCACCACGCCGCACCTGCGGGAGCAAACGCCGCGGGTCAGCTTCGGCAGACAATGGGTGCGGGAGTCGGCCCTCGAGATCTTCCAGGAGGACATCGCACGCTTCCGGGCGCTCCTGTCCACCGATATCGTCGACGATCCGTTTGAGGATCTGGAGAGCGGCAGGGCGCCGAGCCTCAAGGCGCTGCGTCTGCACAACAGCACCGTCTACCGGTGGAACCGGGTCTGCTACGGGATTTCTGACGACAAGCCTCACCTGCGGATCGAGAACCGCATTCTGCCGTCGGGGCCGACGCCGCGAGACGAAATGGCCAATGCGGCCCTCTGGTTCGGTCTGATCAGCGGTGTGCTCGAGCGTTACGGCGATATCGCCGACCACATGAGCTTCGACGATGCGCGGAAAAATTTCCTGGCTGCCGCCCGGCACGGCCTCGACGCCCAACTGGTCTGGGTCGGCGAATCTCCGATGCCGGCGGACCGGCTGATCCTCGAGGAGTTGCTGCCGATGGCTCGCGAGGGTCTCGAGACGCCGAATCTCGAACCCGAGAACATTGACCTCTATTTGGGGGTGGTGGAGGAGCGGGTACGTTCGCGTCACACTGGTGCTCAGTGGCAGCTCGAGTCGGTGGCGGGGATGGCCGAGGAGGGACAGCTGTCGGAGCGCCTTTCGGCCCTGACGGCGGCCATCGCCGCCCGCCAGCGTACGGGCCGGCCGGTTCACACGTGGGAGACGGCGCGGTTAGACGAAGGCGCCGGTTGGAAGCAGAGTTACGGGACCGTTGAGCACTGCATGGACACCGACATCGTCACCGTCAGCGACCACGAACCCGTGGATCTGGTTGCCAAGCTGATGGTCTGGAACAACATCCGTCACGTCATGGTTGAAGACGACGAAAACCGCTTGGTGGGCCTGGTGTCACAGCGGAAGCTGTTGGGCCTGGTCGGTACCTATAACCCCGAACAGATGGAGAGCCCGCTGCCGGTGAGTGAGATCATGAAGCGCGATCCGCAGACCATAACGCCGGAGACCTCCACTCTCGAAGCCATCGAACTCATGCGCTCGAACGGATGGTCCTGCCTGCCGGTGGTCAAGGATGACCACCTCGTCGGCGTACTCACTGAAAGTAAGTTGATGGAGATTGCCGGCACGCTGCTCGAGGAGAAACTGAAAGAGTGAATTCGAATTTCGAATTTCGAATTTCGAATTTTCAACTCAGCCCCGTGGATACCAGATACGGTCCAGAATCCAGATACCGGATACCAGATACCAGATACCAGATACCAGATCCCGGATTCCCCTCCCAACCCAAGAGGGTTTTCTATACCGTTATCTGAAATAGAATTCTGAAATCTGACATCCGGCATCTGACATCCGGCATCTGGCATCTGGTTGGCCGGGCGGATGAGCTAGAATCGTCCCGCTAAATCCGGTGGGGAGGGCCCATGGCCGACAAGAAGTTCATTCCGTACGTCCCGGCGGAGACGACCATGCCGGAGCTGACCTTCAAGGCGCTGTTTCTCGGCGTCGTGATGGCGGTGGTGCTCGGCGCCGCCAACGCGTACCTCGGTATGAAGGTCGGCCTCACGGTCGCTGCCACTTTCCCGGCGGCGGTGGTGGCGATGGCCGCCCTGCGCATCTTCCGGGGCAACATCCTCGAGGAGAACATCGCCAGGACAACGGCGTCGGTCGGCGAATCGTTGGTTGCGGGGGCGATCTTCACCATCCCCGCCTTCATCATCAGCGGGGCGTGGGACGAGTTCAATCTCCGGGATGCGACCTTGATCATGGGCATCGGCGGCGTGCTCGGGGTGCTCTTTGTCATCATCCTCCGCCGCACGCTGGTGGTGGAAGCCAATCTGCCCTTCCCGGAGAGCGTGGCGGCATCCGAGATCGTCAAGGCTGGTCAGAAGGGGCAGACCGGCGCCGGTCTGGTCTTCGCCTCCATGGGCGTCGCGGCGCTGTGGGAGCTGTTCAAAAACTCCGCCGGAATCCAGATCATGCAGGACTCGGCAAGCCGCTTTGTACATTTCGGGAAATCCGTAATCGAGATCGCGGGGCGCCGCTTCGAGTATTCGGGCGGGATCCTGCTATCGACTCCGGACGCATCACCGATGGTCATGGGGGTTGGTTTCATAGTCGGCCTCCGCATCTCGGCGATTCTCTTCAGCGGCGCGGTCGCGGGTTGGCTTGTTTTGGTGCCACTGGCCCTCTTCCTCAACCCGGCGATGATGGCCGGTATCACCGACGACCGGAACCTCATCGCGCTCGCCGTCGATGTTTGGTTCCGCCAGATCAGACCGCTCGCCGTCGGCACCATGATCGTCGCCGCTTTCTACACTCTCTACACCCTCCGTGGATCGCTCGCCACGGGCGTCAAGCAAGCCCTTGCCAGCCTCAACATGAGCTCCGCGTCCGCCGAGGTAGACCGCACCGAGAAGGATCTTGACCTGAGGCGGGTGTTCATTGCCATCGGCGTGATGGCGATTCCCATGTTCCTGCTCTACCGTTACTTTGCGGCCTCCACCGGGCCCGCCCTCGTGCTTACGGTGGTGATGCTGGTCCTCGGCATCCTGTTCGCTGCGGTCGCGGGCTACCTGGTGGGTTTGGTCGGCAACTCCAACAACCCGATCTCGGGTCTGACGTTGTCGGCATTGGTGATCTCGGCGGTGCTGATGGTTCTGATGGGAGTCACCGGCGCCCACGGGCTGGCTGCAGTGCTCGGGATTTCCGGCGTCATTTGCTGTGCGGCCGGTGTCGCCGGTGACATGATGCAGGACCTCAAGGTCGGCCACATTCTTGGCGGAACGCCGTGGAAGATGGAAATCGGCGAGATCATCGGCGTCATCGCCGCCGCGCTGACGATGCCGGTGCTGCTGATGGTCCTCAACAAGGCCTACACCATCGGCTCGGTGGAGCTGCCGGCGCCGCAGGCGGGGCTCATGGCCCTCATGGCGCAGGGTATCGTCGGCGGCGAGATGGCGTGGCCGCTCGTCATCGTCGGCATGTTCTTCGGGGTTGCCCTGATCCTCATCAGTGCCCCCGCACCGATGCTCATCGCGGTCGGTATGTACCTGCCCTTCGGAACCACCGCGGCGGTCTTCGCCGGCGGCGTCCTTCGCGCCATTCTGGAGTGGTTCATGAAGCGCCGCAACGCTTCGGACGAGGAGAGGGCGCGGGGCGAGAACGCGGGCGTCCTGGTCGCCTCGGGCCTCATTGCGGGCCAGTCGCTGATGGCGGTGCTGCTGGCCTTCGTGGTGCTGTATGAGCAGGCCAAGCTCGGAATGGCCGACTCCGAGCATCTGTTGCCGCAGATCGCCAACAACTTCTGGGCCGGCCTCCTGGTCTACCCGCTCCTCCTCGGCCTGCTTGTGTGGCTGCCGCTGAGCCGGATGAGGACGACCGGCGCCGGGACCGGAGAGTAAGCGGTGGCGAGGAGACTTTCCCTGCGCGCGGAACGGGTGGTCGACCTGCTCGAGCTGGAGCCCGTGCGTAGGGTGCCGTGGCGGGAGGGGGAGAACGGTCGGGTAATCATCGACCGCCCACGCCCCGCCATTCGGAGCCTGGGCGGTCTTCTCGCGAACGCCAACTGGCTGGTCACGCCGCGGCGGATTCACCTCGACGAGGTCGGCAGCTTTGCCTGGCGCCGGCTCGACGGGGCGACCAAGGTGCGGGCTCTCGCCGGGGCGATGCGCGAGTCATTCCCCGAGTCCTGTGAGGAGCTCGAGGAGCGGCTCGGACAGTACCTGCGGGCGATGCGCCGGCTGCACTTGATCGCCTTCCCGGAATGGGATTGAGCGGTGCCAGGAGAAACTTTCTTAACTTTGTTTCGTGGTTCGACGATGAGTGGGGAAGGGTCCGATGTTCAACAAAGTTAAGAAAGTTTCTCCTGGCACCGCCGAGGACGCGTCGTGAAGGTCTCCCTCATCGTCGTTTGCCACCGCTCGTCGGGAGTGCTTCCGCAGTGCGTGGAAAGCTTCCGCCGCGAGGCGGGAGCAGCTGGAGTTGAGGCCGAGGTTGTGGCGGTGGAGCAGTCAGAAGATCCCGATGAGGTTCGCCGGGTTGCAGACGCCGTCGTCGACGTCCTCCTCGAGCGTCCCAATCGAGGCTATGCGGCGGGGCTCAACGCCGGTGTGGCGGAGGCCGGCGGTGAGGTGCTGCTGCTGGCCAACCCGGATATTCGTTTCTTCGACGGCAGCGTCGGTGCGCTGATGGCCGCCGTTGACGAGGGCTTTGACGTGGTCGGTCCCCGCTTCGTGTGGGATGCTGACGGTATGGTCCTACTACCGCCGGCGGAGGACCCCTCACCCTCGGCCGAGCTCGGCCGAGGCCTGCGACGCCGCTGGCGGTGGGCCTGGTCGCGAGGCCTGTCGCGTTGTCTCGAGGAAACGTGGCGGGAGTGGACCGCGGAGGAGACTCTTGCAGTGAACAGCCTGCGGGGGGCGCTCCTGGCTGCCCCGCGAGGAGTCCTCGACCGGTTTGGACCCTTTGACGAGGGGTACTTTCTCTACTACGAGGAGACCGAGTGGTTGTGGCGGGCGCGCCGCCGCGGAGCCCGCCTCGGACTCGCGACGGGTGCACGGGTCCAGCACCGATGGGGGCACGCCACGCAGACACGGAGCGATGCCGTCGAGCTGGAGGAGCGGTCCCGGCAGAGGTTTTTGAGGCGGAACCACGGGGGGCTGTGGCGGTGGGCGCTCGGGTCGGGCATCGGGAGGACGGGACGGGTGCCGATCACGGTGCACCATCTGTCCGAGTCCACCGCGATCCCCGAACGCGAGGCCGATCTCTGGCTCGCGTCTCCGAACCCCCACCTCCTGCCGGCCCTCGGGTGCACCCACGCCGTCGGCCTTCCCCGCGAATTTGCCGACTTCTGCCGCATGTGGGGCTGGGTGGTGGCGGCCGCTGATCGCGACGGATCGAAGTGGCGCATCGCCGACGCCTGGACATGGGGCAGATGATGGCGGGTCCGACACCGGTCTTTAGGACGTTCCGCGAGGGTGACGAGGTCGCGATCAGCCGCGTCTTCGAGGAGGCCTCCGGTTCGGTTCGGTCGCTCGACGAGTGGGCGTGGCTCTACCCACCCGAGGAGGATGGCCGGGCGATCGTCATTGCCGAGACCGGCGGCGAGGTCGTTGCGCACTGTGCGGGGATCCCGTTCCGAGTGGCGGTCGACGAGCGGGAGCTGGCGGCGGGGCGGATCACCGAGTATCTCTCGCTGGCGCCCGAGGACGAGATTGTTGAACGGATTGCGGAGATCTTCTTCGAGAGCTTTGGATCCTCGGGACGGTTTCCCCTCGTTGTCGCCTGCCCGCAATTGCACGACGATTCGTACCCGCGCGGATTCAATGGGATGCCAAAGCGTGAGCTCGCGGCCCTCACCCGAGGCCGTGCGCCGCGTTCGAAAGTCCGCCGGCTGTTCTACCGCGCCGAGCCGGCTCGCGATTGGGAGCCGCGCCTCGACGATTTGTGGCACCGAGTGCGAGGCGACTACCCGGTGGCGGTGGTGCGCGACGCGGAGGGCGCTCTGAGCCGATTTGCCGGCCACCCGACGGTGCGCTACCAACGGTTCGTGATCTTCCCGAGATTCTCGAGTCAGGCGGTCGCCTTTGCCGTCTATCTTTGCGATGGTGGGCGATGCCGGTGGGTCGATCTGCTTTGGGACCACGCCCACCCGGGCGCTCTCGAGTTGGCGGCCCACATCTCGGCCCGCCTCGCCCGCCAGTTCGAATGCGCCGGCGAGGAGCTGTGGCTCGCCGGAGACGAGGAGGCCCGCTCCCGTCTTGAAAGACTCGGTTTTCGAGCGGCGAAGGAACAGCCCGCGGTGTCGATGGCCATCCGGTCCTTTGACCCCGAGCTCGATGCCGCCCAGATCGCCGAGCGTCTTTACCTGACGATGGCCGACACCGGCATGGTCAGATGATGGCGGCGCCCGAGATCCGTCTCCACGCACCGGGCGACGAGGTTGCCATCAACGACGGCTTCAACCGCGTCTTCGGCAAGAACCGCAGCCTGGAGGAGTGGATCTGGAAATACGGGGCGGACTCGCCACCGCTGCCGATCGTGGCCGCCTGGGACGGCGATGCCCTGGTTGCCCACAACGGCGGCATCGCCGCCGACTTCCAGGTGGATGGGCGGCGGATCAAGGCCCTGCAGGGAGCCGACACCCTGTCGCTGGCTGCGGCCTCGCGGCGTCCGGAATGGCGCGACGCGTGGCAGGATGTGATGGATTACTTCGCCGAGATCGCCGCCGTCGATTTTGGCGTTTCCCTGCTCTTCGGTTTCACCGGCGGACGCGCCGTGAGCCACATGGTTCGGCGGGCCCGCTGGGACTCGGTGGCGCCGCGCCGGATTCCGCTGTATGTACGGCGGCAGCGGCCGGATGGACGATCTCTGGCGTCGCGGTTCTTCAAGGCACGCCTGATCGGTGATGACGAGCCGGCCCTCGATAAATTGTGGGACCGGGCGGGCCGCCGCTACCCGGTGGCCGTCGTCCGCGACGCGGAGCACGCCCGCAGACGCCTGAGCTCCCACCCGAGCGTGCGCTATCACCGGTGGCTGATCACGACGCGCCTCTCCTCGTCCCCGGCGGCTTTCGTGGCCTTCCGCACCGACGGCGGCGTCTGTCGCTGGGTCGATCTGGTGTGGGACGGCCGCCCTGGCGCCCTCGAGCTGGTTGATCACCTGTCGCGAGGGCTCGCCGAGCAGATCGGCGCCGGGAGCGAGGAGCTGTGGCTCGACGGCGACGAGGAAGCCGCACGCTGGCTCGAGGTCTTCGGCTTCGAGGGTGGACCGGACCCCAGCGGGGTGGCGCGGGTCACTCGAATTCTCGACGACTCCCTGGACGCGGAGTCGTTCGTCCCTGACCGGTACTACACGACGATGGCCGACGCGGATTTGGTGTGATATTTGGGCCAATCACGGCATCGGGCAGCCCTCATTTCGGAGCGCCTCTTCGAGTCGAGTAACCAACGAGTGTGGCCTGAACTCGTCGACTGCGGTCAGGCCCCCGCGCCGCAAACGGCTCCGCGTCTCGGGATCCGTGAGACGACGCACGGCGTCGGCTATCGCCTCGGCGTCACCGGCCGGAAAACGGAGGCTGGCCCCCTCCGGGATGACCTCCAGCGATGGGATATCGCTGTGTGCCACCGGAACGCCGCAGGACATGGCTTCGAGCACCGGTAGACCGAAGCCCTCCTGCTCGGTGGAGGGAAAGAGCAGGGCATCGATTCCGGCGTAGAACTCGGGCATCTTTACGGTTGGCAGCCGATGGTGGAAAACGTCGGTCACTCCGAGGGCTGTTTCTTCGTCGAGGCAGGCCTCGGCCGAGGCGCGGTGGACCTCGATCTCGAGACCCCGCTCGCGCGCGATATGTAGCCCTTCGAGCCCCTCCCGGATGCCCTTGACTCGAGCTTCGAAGGTGCCGACGAGGCCGATCCGGAGTGGCGCTGCGTCGCGCCGGAAACCAAGTGGGAAGAAGATCCTCGGGTCCACCGCCTCGCCGATGAAGTGGCAGTTGCAGTCCGGGTAGCGGCCTTTCAACACCGCCTCGAGGTGGCGGGAGACCAGGAGCTTGGGGATCGGTGCGCGGTACGCGGTGTCGATCGCGTCCATGATCTCCCCGTACTCCGGGTGTGATCCCTCGTAGCCCTGGCAGAGATGGAAGAGATGGGCGGAATTCGACCGCAGGGCCGGTGCGACGGTGGTGTGGAAGGTGGCGATAGTGACGTCGGCCCGCGGGATCGAAGACCCATCGACGTCGGTGGAAAACCACGGCACGGCGGCATCGTGCCAATTCGGTCGCGTCCCGGGCCCCACCACCCGCGTCAACCATCCGTTGTCAGTCAGCCACTCGGCGAGCTCCAGCGGCAGCCTTATTCCGCCGTGGAGGTCGGAGGTAGGGACGATGAACTGGAGGCTCAGGGACACCGTCATTCTCCGCTGAGGGCGAACACGCACTTGCGGCAGATGAAGTCCGCAGGCGCCTCCTCGAGACCGTAGATCATGCGGCGCAGCCGGGCGACCTCCTCGCCCGTCAGCACCTCGTCGATGGACTGGGTCGTGAGATCGCCGATAATGTGGAACTCGTCGTAGTCTTCGCAGCACAGGACGCACTGCCCCCGCGGGTTGATGTGGATGTGCTCGATCGGCCGCGAGCCGAGGTTGTTGCAGCCCCGCAGTCGTTCGTGGGGTCGGTCCGGTTTGAGACCGATGGGCAGGTAGCCGGCGCGGTCCATGATCTCGAAATCGCGAACGTTGAAACGGCTGCCGGCGAAGTGCTCACGGAGCTTTGCGGCGTCCGTACGGTGCTGGTCGTCCTGTTGACCGAGAACTATGATGTCCATGGTCTCGGCAACCGGTTTGTCCTTCATGTAGTCGAGATTGGAAATCACCATCGGCAGGTGGTCCTTTTGGCGTTCGGCGGCGTACCGCTCGCGGTCGAGGCTCGAAATGTTGATCGAGAGATAGCTGATCGGCCCCATCTCGACCAGCGCATCGACCTTGTCGGGGGTGAAGGTGGAGCCGTTGGAGAGCACGGCCACGGGGAGGTCGTGCTCCATCAGGAGCCGCACCTGATCGGAAAAGCGACGGTCGGCGGTCGGCTCATTGTAGTTGTTGAGAGTTACCGCCTCAATCGTGGTCCGGTAGCGGGATATTTCATCCACCAGGCGACCAAAGAGCTCCTTCGTCATGTATTCCGGATCCCTCGGAGCGATGGAAACCGGGCAGAACGCACACGCCTGGGTGCACACGGTGTGGGTTTCGAGCGAGACGTAGCGCAGCCGGAACTTCTTGGAAAGGTCCCGGTCCTCGGGAATGATCCAACCGTCGTCGGCCAGCCGCTGCTGAGTGTCATTCAAGAGTTCGAGCCTCTCGGGATTGAGGATGAGCCGCCGAAGCTCATCGAATACGGGATCATCACTGGCGATCCCGAGTCCGGTGTGGGGGTTGAGGATGACGTGATCGTGCAGATGTAAGTACGGGCTGGCGATCCAGCAGGGGGTGGACGAGGTCACGATTCCTCGCCTCCCTCGTGCCAGTGGTGGGGGATGGCGACGATTCCGAATGGGTATTCGTCGTACTCGACGGTGATGGCATCCTCGAGGATCCGCGTGTCGTGGATGTGGAGCGCGTCCTCGGCGAGCAGAAAGACGTAGAATTTGAAGGCATTCTTGACCAGCGGCAGCTCGGGGATCTCGAGCCTGACCGTGTAGTGCGTGCGGCCGGTCCACGGCCCAGCGCCGCTGCGGCTGGAGAGGAACGACGCCACCTCGAGTTCGTCCGGCCGGTTGAGACCGACGCAGAGGTGGAAGGCCATCTTGGGATCGTCGCAGCTCCAGCGGATTTCCAGTTCCAGGGGCCCTCCGTAGCGGTAGGTCGATCCGGTCGGGAGACGCACCTCGTCGATCCGGGCCGGTGCCGATGGCGCGGCCTCGACGATCTCCCGCGCGTCCTCGCCATGACCCGACTTCGCGTCGAGGAAGGCCTCGTACCCGGGCACAACTTGCTGGGTCGGACCGAGTGCTTCGATGCGCCCGTCGCGCAGCCACAACGCCCGCCTGCAAAAGGCCGAGATGTAGTACATGGCGTGCGAGCAGATGAGGAGGGTGCCGCCTGCCTTCACGTATCGTTTGAGGTGGACCATGCACTTCTTCTGGAAGTAGCCGTCGCCCACCGACAGAGCCTCGTCGATGATCAACACGTCCGGCTCGACCTGAACGGCGATGGCGAAGCCGAGGCGCATCACCATGCCGGTGGAGTAGGTCTTGACCGGCTGGTCGATAAAGTGCCCGAGCTCCGAGAACTCGATGATGCCGGGCGTGCGCTCGACGACCTGGTCGCGGTCGAGACCGAACATTGCCGCGTTGAGGGCAATGTTCTGACGGCCGGTGAGCTCGCCGTGGAAAGCCGACCCGAGCTCGAGGATCGAGGCCACCGAGCCGGAGAGCTGCGCCTTGCCCGAGGTTGGCGCGGTGATGCCGGCGAGGATCTTGAGCAGCGTGCTCTTGCCGGCACCGTTCTCACCGACGATACCGAGCCCCTCACCCCTGGGCAGCTCGAAGTCGATGCCCTGGAGGGCGTGGAACGGGGTATGGCGGGGCCGGCGCAGAATGCCCTCGAGGAGCCGATCCAGGGGACGGGCGTAGACCTTGTAGGTCTTCGTGAGATTGCGGACGTTAACGGCGGTATCGCTCATCCCGGTCTCAGATCTCGTCCGCGAAGACTGGTTTGAGCCGGTGAAAGACCCAGATGCCGACGACCAGGGCAAGAATGGTCACGACGACCAGCGGTGTGAGCGAAGTAAGCGGAGGCATCTCGCCGCCGAGCAGGGCCTCGCGGTAGAGGGTGACGAGAGCGGTCAGTGGGTTGAGCGCCAGGAAGCGCGCGAAGCGGTCCGGTACCAGGCTCAGCGGGTAGACGATCGGCGTGAGATAGAACCACCCCTGGAGGAGCATCGAGTTGATCTGGGCGGTGTCGCGGAAGAAAACATTGATGGCGGCGGCAAGGAAGCCGAGACCGACGGTGAGGCCGACCTGGAGCGGGATAGCGATGAGTAGGATCCACAGCCCTGACAGCGACAACTCTCCTGTCACACCGAGGACCACGAGGAAGAGTCCGAGCGCGATCGCCTCGTGGAGAAGCGCCGCCAGCACCACCGCCCACACCAGCAGCCCCGAAGGAAAGGACATTTTCTTGACCAACCCGGCGTTCTCGGTGATCGCGGTGGTGGCGCGGATGATGCCCTCCTGAACCGCCATCCACGGCAGCAGCCCGCAGAAGAGGAATATCGCGAAGTTTGAGGTGCGCTCGCCGATTCCCGGCGACACCTTCATCACCGTGCTGAACAAGAAGGTAAAGAGGGCCAAGCTCCACAAGGGCTGCACAAAGGACCACAGAAAGCCCATCACCGAGCCCGCGTAGCGGCCCTTGAAGTCGCGGCGCGTGAACTCGCCGAGCAGGAAAAGAGAGTGGTGCAACATGTTTCAGGCGGGCCTATCAACCCGCGTCGAAGGAGTTTAGCAGCACTGGGCCTTCACCGGGCTCTTCTCACCGCGTTACCGTATACGATCTCGATGTTGTCTGTGTCTCGATCGCGCGAACGGCTGCCGCTTGACACTTGGAGATGGGCCCGACGACACTCGCACCGATGTCCCTCTATGCGTGGACCCTCGTGCCGCTGGCTCTGCTCCACCTGTGGTTGTACCGCCAGCGGAAGATGACCTTTCGTTTCCAACTTCTGCTCGATGTCGTACTGGCCGCAGTTGTCGGACCGGCGTTGCTGACCGGCAGCGATCTCAACCCCATCAGCACGGTCCAGGGCAGGCCGCCCTTCCAGCATGTCGAGTGGTCGGCCCGCACCGGCTATCAGCCCACCCAAGGCGACCTTGTCTACCAATTCCACCCCTGGTGGGACGAGGCCGGACGCCAGATCTGCCGCGGCGAGCTGCCGCGAATCCAGCCCGGCGTCGGCGCCGGACTGCCGCTGGTGGCCAACGGCCAGACCGGTCTGTGGGTGCCGATGATGCTGCCGGTGTGGTTGCATGGACCTGAGCGTGGCACCACTGTCATGGCGTTTTGGAAGATAGAGCTGGCTGGCCTCGGCGCGTTCCTGCTGATGATTCGAGCCTGGCGCCTGCGCTGGACGGCCGCAGCGATGGGCGGCGTCGCCTGGGCGGGAACTCCCTATCTCGTGGGTTGGCTGCTGGTGCCGCTGGCGTGGGCGGTGGCCGCCCTGCCGTGGACCTGGTGGGCCGCATGGTGGCTCATGCGACGGCGGACGCCGATGTGGGGAGCTGCGGCGGTGGGGGCGAGCTTCGGCTGGCTCATGGGTGCCGGTCTCCACCCAGAGACCGCGGCCATCGTCTGCGGCTCGGCGCTGCTCTCGGCCTTCATCCTCCACCCGCGGAGGTGGTGGCGGACGGTGGCGGTCGGTGTGGTGGCCGGGGTGGTCGCGATCACCCTCGCCTGGCCGACCATCGGCTACATCGGCGCGTCGTCGCGCGTAGCGCTAAGTGAGGGTGGCGCCGCCAACCGCGAGCGGATGCCCTGGTCCATGCAGCGCGATCTCGTCCGCCAAATTGCGATTCCGGCGAGCATGGGGAAGCCAGGGACGACGGACTGGAAACCTACCTACCCGCATGCGCCCGGTGCGGCCGGGGTGGGAGGCGCGGTGCTGGCGCTGCTGGCGGTCGGCCGGATCCGCCGTCGCTGGCGTCGGCTCGTTCTGGCGGCCGGTGTGATGACGGCTCTCGGCCTGGTGCTGCTGGTTCGGATCCCGCCGCTCGACGCGCTGCTGGTTCGGATCCCACCGCTCGACCACATGACGGTGCCGCGCTTCGGGGTCTTGATCCCGTGGGGAGTTATCGTGCTGGCCGCGTTGGCGCTCGACGGGGCGCTTCGAGGTCATACGCGGTCCACTGCTGTACGGCTCCTGCCGGCGGCGATCGTCGCAGCCTTCGCCCTGGCCGCTACGCCGTGGTGGTTGCTGCCGGCAGACCTTGCGTTGGTCATCGTATCCGTGGCGGCTGCGATCATGATTGGCCGCCTGCGATGCCGGGAGCTTGCGCCCGCCCTGGTAGCCGGCGAGCTCGCCCTCCTCGCCGTGGGCATCAACCCGACGGCAAACGTCGCCGACCGCCTGCCGCGGCCTCCGGTGCTCGAGCGCCTGATCGAGCTCGAGGCCGCCGATCCGTGCCGCGTGATCGGCATCGACGGCGCGTTGGCGCCAAACCTCGCCTCGCGCTACGGTCTGCGTGATCTCCGCGCCTCGGGTCCGCTGCGGCCTGCGCCCTTCGCACACCTGATGGGCGCCCTCGGTGAGCCTCCAACCATCCTCGGCGGTCCTCTCCAGCGGGCGCCGGCGGGTCTGTGCGGGGCATGGGGAGTGGGTCTGGCTCTGACCCCGCCGGGGCGTGAGCTTCCGGGCTGGGAGCGGGAGTACGGCGACCGTGACGGGATCATCTGGTCGAACCCATCGGTGCTTCCCGAGGTGCGGGTGGTTGGGAGGGCGGTTTCCGAGCCAGACGGTGTTCGGGCCCTGTTCGAGATTCTCGAGGTCGTGGACTTCGAGGCCACCGCGCTGGTGAGCGGAACGGTGCCGACCATCGACGCGACTGCTGTGAACCTCGAGCTCTGGCGGCGCACGCCGACCGGCCTCGAAGCCAGCACCGAGTGCGACGGACCCTGTCTGCTGATCCTCGCCCAGCCCTGGGCGCCAGGTTGGCGGGCACGGGTCGATGGCGCGCCGGCGATGGTGGTGCGCACCAATGTTGCTGGCCTCGGGGTGGTCGCGCCCGCCGGGCGGCACGCGGTCCAGCTCGACTACCGCCCGTGGCGATGGAGCGGTGGGGTACCCTGATGGACATGAACGACGATGCCCTTGACCTGTCGGTGGTGGTGCCGGTTTACAACGAGATCGACAATGTCGTGCCGCTCGTCGAGCGGGTGCAAACGACTCTCGACCCCCTCGGGATGTCGTGGGAGCTGGTGGCGATCGACGACGGTTCGACCGATGGCTCGGGCGAGCGCCTGGATGAGCTGGCACAAAGCGAGGGTCGGCTGCGGGTGCTGCACTTCAAGGAAAACTGCGGCCAGTCCGCAGGTCTCGACGCCGGTTTCAAGCACGCCCGCGGGGAGCTGGTGGCCCTCCTCGACGCCGACCTCCAGACCTTCCCCGAGGATCTCCCGAAGTTGATCGAGGTGCTCGAGAACGAGGGCCTCGACGCGGTGGTTGGGATTCGCGCCGAGCGCCGTGACACCGGCTGGAAACGATTCAGCTCGCGCTTCGCCAACGGCGTCCGCAACTGGCTGACCCGCGAGGACATCGAGGACACCGGCTGCCCAATCAAGGTCTTCCGTGCAGAGGCCATCCGCTCGGTGAAGTTTTTCACCGGCATGCACCGCTTTCTGCCGACCCTGTTGCGGATGGAGGGCCACACCGTCAAGCAGGTGCCGGTGCGCCACGCCCAGCGCACCGCCGGCACGAGCAAGTACGGCACCTGGGACCGTGCCTTCTCCGGTCTCCGAGACGCCCTCGCCGTGCGCTGGATGCAGGACCGCCGCATGAAGTGGAAGCTGCGCGACTAATCCGAAATCCGAAATTAAAAAGGATGGAAGACTTGTGCTCTCGCGGGAATAGTGGAACCCTGTCTCGTACTTAATGTGGACAATGATGGTCTCAACGCTCACTTCCTCGCGGATGACTTCGGCACCGGTCGTTAACGGCGGTTCGGATGGATAGTCCGCCAGCTTCCACGTGCTACCTGCCGCCGGAGGTGGTCGAGTACCCGGCGAAGTGGTTGGTCGGGGTGGAGGGTACGAATCCCGACAAGGTCTTTCTCTTCTTCGACCGGATCGAGATTGGCCGTCTCAATCCGGCGCGGTTGCTGCCGGGCAACCTGCTCGTCGAAGACAGGACCGTTTCCTCCCATCACTGCGTGATCACCCAGGATCCTGACGGGCGGTGCTTCATTCGCGACAAGAGCCGCAACGGAACGCGAGTAGATGGGCGTCGGCTGTCGCCGAATCTGACGACCGAACTCGAGCTCGGCCAGGTTGTGTCGGTGGGGCGGGGGCTGCAGCTGCGCCTCGACGGCATGCCACCAGAAAGAGAGATTTCGAGGGCATCGGACACGTCCACTCTGGGCGTTTCACCGACGACGACGGTCACCGTGCTGGTGGGTGACATTCGCAATTACACCAACCTCGTACGGTTGGCGGGCTGCACTGAGATTCAGGAGTCGGTGAACCGGGTCTTCGAGGTCCTGGAACGGGAAGTTGAAAAGCTGGGCGGTACGCTCAAGGAGTTTCAAGGCGACGCGATCTTCGCCTTCTGGGAGAGGAACGAGACCGCCCCTGATCATGCCAGCCAGGCGTGCCGGGCTGCTCTGCTCCTCAACGAGGCTGTCCGCCGATTGGCTGCGGATCCCGAAGGGTGGGGCATCCCCAGTCATCCCCTGGCCATGGATTTCGCACTAGCAACCGGGTTGGTTACGATCTCCGGCTACGGTAGCGACGGCGCTCTCGGTCTGTCGATGGTGGGCGAGTCTGTAGTGCTGGCCTTTCGCATCGAGAAGTTCGCCAACGACAAAACCGGCCCGATCATTGCTTGTCCCGTCACCATGAATCTCGCCCAGGACAACTTTGAGTTCAGGAGCATCGGCAAGCACAAGGCCAAAGGCTTCGACGAGGAGCACAGTCTTTACGCCTTGCTGAGGGAGAGAAATGCAGGCTAGGCCTGCAACCGCGTCTGTCTCCGTGCCCGCCGTCCGCGGTCTGTGACCGCGGCACGCGGCCTCGGCCGCCACGCCCTCCGAGCGTAAACGCTCGTCGGTCGCGCTCGACCTCGCCCGCTGCGCGCCTTTGGCGCGCCGGCGGGCTACATTCGAGCGGGGGGACGCCCTCGAACTCCTTTTTCCCGCCCCCACCCCCCCCTCGGAAAGCCACGACGGGCTACGCCCGGCGAGGCTTTCCGAGAGGAGGGAGTGATTACTTGATTCGAGGCTGATTGTAGGGTGTCGACGGTGCTGGAAGAGATCCGCGTGGCGAGCACAGTTGGGCCCCTCGTACCGGGAGAATGTCTGGCGACCTGGCAAGAGCAGGATCGATCTTGCCACTACCGTTATGCGCTCCTGTTGTGGCCCTCGCGACGAGGCCCTCCGCAACAGCGCCACGCCGACTGGGGCTTCCCGGCGGAGGATTCAAGCCGGGGGACGGCAAATTCGAAATTCGAAATTCGAAATTCCTAATCCCTAACTCCCGCAAGGGTCCACCCCTCGAGCGCGGCGTGAAACTGCTCGCGTTCGCGCTGCCAGTCCTTGTAGCTCCAGCCGAGCTCGCGCCGCAGCACCGGGCGCAGGGCGGGGGGCAGGGCGGCCGCGGTCTCGGGGTCCCACATCCCGAGACGCACCCTCCGTAGCAGCAGGTCTTCGAGGTGGAGCACCGCACCCCAACGACAGTGGGCCCGGACCTCGGCGGCGCAGAGATCGAGGTCGGACCGTATGGGCCTGAGCTCTGACTTGCTGCGTGCTAGCTGGGTTGCCGGCCAGGCGAGAGCGCCGAGGCGCCGCGCCATGCCGCCGGCGATCGCCGGATCGAGACCGAGGGCGGACTGGAGCCGCTGCGGGAGGTCGCGCGGCGCCAGCCCGGCGAGCGGAGTGCCTTTGGTCATACAGCGGCCCACGTAACGGGTGACCTCGTCCGGCAGCCGGGAGACGGCTTCGTCAACCGCCTCCTCGGCAGTCGAGCGCCAAGTTGTGAGCTTGCCGCCGGACACTGTGAGCACACCGTCCTCCTCCCAGATGTCCTCCTCGCGGCTGGCCTCCGACGGATCGTCGGCGTGGATGTCGAGAATCGGACGGAGACCGGCGAAGGTTCCACGCACCCGGTCGCGATTGATCCCGCGGCCGGGGAACGCCGTCCGTGCGGCCCTCAACAGGTAGCCCACCTCTTCCTCGGTCGGCCGAGGGTCATCGAGACCGCCCTCATGGTAGATATCGGTGGTGCCGAGCAGAACCCCTCCCGGGTGGGGGACGAAGAACACCGGCCGGCCGTCATCGGGCGACGGCAGCGACACGGCGACCGGGATTGGGACGAGGTCCGACGGCAGGATGAGATGGATGCCCCGAGACGGCCGAACCCGGCGGCCCTCGAGCCCGAGGCACTCGCGCACCGTGTCGGTCCACACCCCGCCGGCGTTGACCACCAGCCGAGCATCGACGTGGTGGGTGGCACCCGTTTCGAGGTCGCGCACCACCAGCCTCGACACCCGGCCGGAAGCGTCACGGAGGGCCTCGACCGCCTCGCAGCGGGTCAGAACGCCGGCGCCGTAGGCATGGGCGGTGGCAGCCACGGCGAGGGTGAGGCGGGCGTCGTCGGCCATGGCGTCGGTGTAGGCGAGGACCCGGTCGAGACCTTCGGTGCCGAGATTGGGCACCAGCTCCGAGACCTCGGCGAGATCGAGCTGGGTGTGCTTCTCGGGGCGGGCGGTGAGGCGGTCGTACATCCATAGGCCCAGATCCACCTGCCAGCCGGGGGTGTGGTCGCCGTGCGATGCGGGGTAGAGAAAGCGCACCGGATGGACCAGGTGCGGGCTCAGCCTCAGCATGCGGTCGCGCTCGCGGCAGGCGAGGCGGGTGATCCGGAACTGCATCTGCTTGAGGTACCGCAGCCCGCCGTGGATCAGCTTCGACGATCGCGACGAGGTGCCCGAGGCGATGTCGCCACGCTCCACCAGCAGCACCCGGAGACCGCGCTGGGCGGCGTCGAGGGTGACGCCGCAACCTGTGATGCCGCCGCCGATCACGACCAGATCAAATCCGTCCTCCAGGGAGTCCAGCGAGGCCCGGCGCCAGGACGGCGGGAACATCTCAGAGCTCCAGCCGGTCCTCGGGGTCGAGGAGGACATGAGGGTTCATGATTCCCGCGGGGTCGAGACGTTGTGCGGCGGCCTCGATCACCGCCATTCCCTCGGCTCCGATCTCGGACTCCAGCCACGGTGCGTGCCACTGGCCGATGCCGTGGTGGTGGCTGAGGGTCGCGCCGGCGTTGACCAGCTGATCGGTAGCGGCTCGTTTGATCCGCGCCCAACGAGAGATGGTTTCCTCGCTCGATGCAGCGCTGCGGAAGAAGAAGGTGAAGTAGAGCGAGGCGCCGTCGCGGTAGGGGTGGGAGACGTGACACAGCACCGCCACCCGCTCGTTGTCGCCGGTGAGGGCGTTGGCGATGGCCACCGTCATCGCCTCCCTGAGCGCGAACGCAGACGACCATGGGGCGGCAGTCTCGAGGGTGTCGGTGGCGTAACCGATGTCGAGGAGAGACTCACGCAGATAGGGGTGACGGAAGCGGTCGTGCAGCCACTTGCGGCCGGGCCGCCGGCCAAGAGAGATGCCGCGGCGGCTGCGAATGATCGCACGAGCGCGGCGCAGGCAGTCGTCGACCCCATCCTGATCGCCGGCGGCGCCGAAGAGCATCAGACAGGCCTCATCGGTGATGCCGCGCAGCGCAAGCCAGCGCTCGACGAGCGGCGCCAAGCGACTGGCGCTGAGGCCGACCGCCATCGCGACCTCGGTCTCGGGCGCGTCGGAGAGACGAATCATCGTCAGCGGCACACCGACGCCCACCAGCTCCCGCGCCGCCTCGAGGCCTTGCTCGAGATCGGGGAGCATAGCCCCCGCAACCACAGTCTCACCAGGGCACGGGCGCACCCGCAAGGTCGCCTCGGTAATGACGCCGAAGCGCCCTTCGCTGCCCATGATGAAGCGGCCGAGGTCGGGGCCGGCCGCAGACGCTGGTCCGGCCGGCACCCGCAGCCGCCCCCCGGGAGCGACCAACTCGAGTCCGGCCACCATGTCCTCGATGCGGCCGTAGCCGAGCGATTCCTGGCCCGAGGAGCGGGTTGCGGCCCAGCCGCCGACGGTCGCCAGCTCCCACGACTGGGGAAAATGGCCGAGGGTGAGGCCGTGCGCGGCGAGCGCCGCCTCGATGTCAGGGCCGGTGGTGCCGGGCCCGAAGGTGGCGAGGCCGGAACGTTCGTCGAGTTGTGAGCAGCCGCTGAGGCGTTCGAGATCGAGGCTGAGAACCGGCGCATCCCCCGCCAGCACGTTGACGCCGCCGGTGACCGAGGTTCCGCCGCCCCACGGAATCACCCGGATGTCTCGGGAGGAGCAGGTTCGAAGCACTGCTTCAACCTCGTCGGTGTCCGCCGGGCGGCAGACGCCGTCGGGCAAGGCGGGCACCAGACCGCTGCGAACTCGGAGGACATCGACGAGCCCCTGGCCGCGGGCGTGGGCGAGACGGTCGAGGGGATCGGTGGAGAGCTCAGCGGGCAGCGCTCCGAGATCCTGGGCAGGAAGCTCGGGCGGCGGCGCAGCGGCGGCCGGGACCGGATGCGCCGCAGGGCCGATGTGCGCGTCCAACCAGGCCAAAAGCTCGAGTGAGGGCAGAAGGCTCTCGCCCTCGAATCCCCATCCGCCGAGTCGTCTTCTTGGGGTCTCCATTGCGGTTCAGTATAGCCGCGTTGGGGTGCCATTCGTGGATGCGAACTAGGCCGCATATCTCACCCCACGCCGTGGTGAGATATGCGGCGTAGGCGAGGATGCCTTCTTTCGCCGTCGCCAGGCCCGACCGGTGCCTCCGTTTTGCCATAGCGAGGTTCTTTCATGGTCGTGGAGACATTTTCTGGGAGGTCGTCATGCGTTCCTTTTCTGACGCCACAATGCTCACCGCCAAGCTTGTTGTGATCGGTGTCCTCGGTCTAGGACTTTGGATTCCGACTTCGATCATTGGCGTACTCGTCCACGAGCGCGCTGATCGACGGGATGAGGTGATGGGGGAGATCTCTGCCACCTGGGGCCGCGCCCAGTTCCTGGAGGGGCCGGTATTGTCGGTTCCCGTTCACCGGTGGCATGAGGAAGAAAACGGACGGATCTCCAAAAGGACCGTGTGGGTGAATCAGCTTCCGGAAACGCTCGAGGTCCGCGGAAGCCTGGAGCCGGAGGTCCGCTACCGGGCGATCTACGAGGTCGTTCTCTACCGCGGGAACCTGAGCCTTCGGGGCAGCTTCCCTCCCCTCGACGCGGCTCGGTGGGGGGTGCGATCGGAGGACGTTCAATGGGATCGTGCGGTGCTGACATTTGGGGTCGCCGACCCCAAGGGTCTGCGAGAGGTCCCGCGTCTTGTCTTTGGCGGCGAGACCCTGACACTCGAACCGGGGGCAGGCAGGGGCCCGTTCCCGGATGGACTGGGCGCTGAAGTGAAATTGCAACCACCTCCAGATGACGGGGGTGCGGCCATTCATTTTGAGCTCGAAGTGGAGTTGGCCGGAAGCGAAAGCCTGCGTTTCTTGCCGATGGCGCGGGAGACTGCTGTCGAACTCGCCGCTCCCTGGCCCGACCCGAGCTTCGAGGGTGCCTTTCTGCCCGAAGAGCGGAGTGTCACTCCAAGCGGATTCGAGGCCTCGTGGAGGGTTCTCTCCCTCCATAGAGAGATTCCTCAACACTGGATTTCGGCTGATGACCCGGGCGACTGTCATGCCGGAAACCTGCGCAACTCGTCCTTTGGGGTAAAGCTCTTCTTTCCAGTGGACGCCTACCAGCGCACCATGCGTTCGGTGAAGTACTCGGTCCTCTTCTCCCTGCTCACCCTCCTCGGGTTCTTTGCAGTGGAGGTTGGGGGGAAGGCCTCTATCCACCCGGTGCAATATGGAGTGATCGGCTTTGCCCTGTGTCTCTTCTATACCTTGTTGCTCTCGCTGTCGGAGCTGATCGGCTTCGACCGCGCCTATGCGGCGGCGAGCATCGTCATCATCGCGCTGATTTCTGCCTATATTCACGGCATCGTAGGCCGGTGGACCCTTACCTCACTCTGTGCCGGGGTAATGGCCGTCGTCTACGGGAGCCTCTTCGTCATGCTCCAGCTCGAGGAGTTGGCCCTGCTGATGGGGACGGCTTTGCTGATCGTTCTGTGCGGGGTGGTGATGCTCCTCACTCGCCGCCTGAATTGGAATGGCGAGCGCTGACTTACTGATTCGCGTGTAGGGTTTCGGTGACGAGATCGAGCATCAGCCGGGCGCCTTCGGCAAAAGGCCTCACCGGCGGCAGCAGGCTGGTCACCAACCACCCTGCACTCCGGAAGGCGAAGAGGCGTCCGGGGTGGACGGCGACGCCGCAGTCCTCGAGCAGGCGGAGGCACAGTTCCTCCTCGCTGATGACCGCCGGCACCCGAAGAACGGCGGTCCATCCGCCACCGACCGGCAGGACGTTGACCGACGGGTGATCCGCCGCCAGCCGGCGCAGGGTTTCAATATTGACTCGGCAGCGCGCAAGAATCGCTTCGCGGATGGCCGCGCCCTCCGTCAACAGTTGTGGCGCTACCAACGCGACCGGTGTCGAGACCGGAAGATAGGCGTCGGCGATGAACTCGAGGCCTTCGAGAGCGGCCTCCACATCGCCATCGGGGCCGCTCGCGACAATCCAGGCGAGCTTGAGCTGGGGCAGACCGACGCTCTTCGACAACCCGCCGAGGGTGAAGCAGAGGCAGTCGCGAATGTCGGCGAAACTGGTGCCATTTTCGGGGCCTCCCTCCAGCCGGTAGAGGAGGAAGACCTCGTCGGCTATGAGCGTCCAACCTCGGTCGCGGCACAGCGCGACCAGACGGGTTCGATCCTCCGGGTGCACAAACGAGCCGGTGGGATTGTTGGGATGGACCACGATCACGGCGCGCACACCCTCCCCCCGCCGGTCCATCGTCGAGAAGTCGATGCGCCAGCCGTCGTCGGGATCGAGGGCGAAGGCGCGGGCCTCGATGCCGTCGAGACGGGCGAGGTGGTCAAACAGCGGGTAGGACGGCGCCGGCACGAGGACCGAATCGCCGGGGTCGGTGAGTAGGCGGAAGAGGAAGGAGTAGGCCTCGCTGGTAGAGGCTGTGAGAATCATGCGGTTCGGATCGACCTCAACACCCCACTGTCGGTAGCCCGCGGCGATCGCCGAACGTGAGGGCAGCGGACCCCGCGGATCGGATTCGTAGTGCAGCCCATCCGGGTTGGCGAGGCCCCGTAGGAGATCGGGCGGGTAGGGGATTCCACACGCGGTCGGGTTGCTGAGGGTGAGATCGAAGGGGATCTCGCCCATTCGCGCCCGGGCCGCCGCCAATCGGTTGAGGGAGAGATCGCGGGGGATGCGTCGCGAGCGGAAGGCCATGGGGGGATTGTAGTGGGTGTCCATCCGGATTAAATTTCGGATTTCGGATTTCGGATTTCGGATTATTCCATCCACCCAACTCCGACCTACACCCTTTCACCTGGAACGAAAATTCGGCGTGCACTGGCGTTCAGGG
>Ga0164313_10000606_pt1 | contig 29536 bp, 25 predicted proteins | sample GuaBasSedimGuay4_FD_113735 | JGI IMG/M metagenome (GOLD analysis project Ga0164313, IMG submission 113735) | Subseafloor sediment microbial communities from Guaymas Basin, Gulf of California, Mexico - Guay4, Core 4569-4, 0-3 cm | ecosystem: Environmental > Aquatic > Marine > Hydrothermal vents... | reverse complement strand
CAGGAACGCCCGGACAGGCAGGAACGCGATCAGCGCAGCCGTCGGCGCGACCCGGATCGTGATGCCGACCGGGTCACGGATAGTAATCTGAGGGCCGCGTCGTCTGATGCGACGCATCCGGCCGCAGCCGATGACGAGGACGAACCGCGGCGCCGTCGGCGCCGGCGCGGAAGGCGTGGGGGCCGCGGCCGCCGGCGTCGGAGCGAGGGCGATGAAGCCGCGGTGCAGTCCTCAGAAGCCAGTGACAACGGCACGGCGAGGGCCGCTGCCAGTGAAGAGGGAAGCTCGTCGCCACGGCGCGAGCGGAGCGCCCGGCCCAGCGATGAACGGCCGGCGCCCGAACGCGAGGCTCGCTCCAGCACGGATCGCGATGATCGGCCGGCACCGAGGCGCGACGAACGCCCCGCGGTGAGCCGCGATGAACGGCCGGCACCGAGGCGCGACGAACGACCCGCGGCGAGCCGCGATGAACGGCCCGCGCCCCGACGCGAGGACCGGCCTGCGTTGAGTCGCGAGGACCAGCCCTCTGCGAGCCGCGAGGAACGCCCGGCTGCGAGTGTGGCACCGGGCGAAGGCGCACCTACAGAAGGCGCCGAGCGTCCGCGTCGACGTCGTCGCAGGCGCGTCGCTGGCTCTCCCGGCGCCGCAGCCTCAGCCCCGACGAGCAAGGCGAGTGGCAGCACAGAGTCCGCGCCCGAAGGCTCGCAGCAGCCGGCGCCGGTGAGCCCGCGCGAGCCGGAGAGGGCCGAGAGGGCCGAGTCTGCTGCGCCCGCTGCCGCGCCGCGCGATGAAGTGCGCGGCGACGAGCCGCAATCCGACAGCCGTGAAACCCGTTCGCGACCGGCCCGGCGTCCGCGTCGGGATGATGCCGTACGGGCCGATGCCAGCACCGCAGTGGCGACCCGGGAGGACTTCGTCAAACCGGTGCCCGAGGATGAATGGATGGAGCGCAAGCAGGCCGAGGAGGCCGCCGCACCGTCCGCATCTGATGCGGCCCGGAATGAACCCGCGCGCGAAGCGGCACCCCGGACAGAGCGACCTGGTCGTCGGCGTCGGCAGCGTTCGGCCGGGACCCCGACCCGACTGATCGGGACGGGACGCAAGGATCCGAAGAAAGACTAGGAAGCGCGGTCGATCGCACGATCGGCGGCGGCGAACAGCTCCGGCTGCACATCGTCCTCGCCGAAGGGAAAGAGCGCTGCGACCTGGGGGCCCACACGCTCGACGGTCTCGAGCGCCTCGAGATAGCCCTGGCCACGTTCGTGGTCAGGGCTTCTTCGCATCAGGGCCTGGAACTGCGCGCCGTGTCCGCCGACGCGCAGATGGACCATCTCGTGCAGCAATACCTGGGCGATGACCCAGCGCGGGTGACCGATGAGGTGCGCGCTGATACGGATCGTGCCGGAATTACCGTCGACGGTGCAGCTGCCCCAGCGTTTGTTCTGCCGACGGCTGAAACGCACGCTGAACGGTGGCAAGTCCATGTCGCGCAGTTCGCTGCTGGCCACCGTCTGCGCGAGTTCTGTCAGCGCCTCGTCCGTGTAGACCGACTCGGACTGGATCCTGAGCCAGAGCTTCTCGCGCAGTCTTGCGAGCATTGATTCAACCTGGCGGTCACTGGCCCGCAATGGGACCCGCGCCACAAGGCGGCCAGCCTCGAGCGTGAGTTCGACGCTCCGCCGGCGGCTGCGCCGGACCTCTATGCGTCGGGGGAAGGGGTCAGCGATCGCTGGCTTCACGCAGGATCCTCAGTTCCTCTTGGCTGAGCGAGTCCATGCCTTCGCGGTTGATCTTCTCCAGGATCCGGTTGACCTCGCGCATGTGTTCATCGCGGCCCAGAGAGGACGTCTCTGCCCGGCGCTTGTGCGAGTCCATTTTGGCGCGGGCCGATCGGGCACGCATCTTCCGGCCCATAGAGCCCATTCGCCAGTCCTGCTTGAGATAGAGCCAGCCAAAGAGCATGCCGCCGAGGTGAGCGAAGTGGGCGATCCCGTCCTGGCTGGCATTGAACGCGGCGAAGAGATTGAGTGCTGCCAGGCCCCACATCAGGTACTTCATGCGGACCGGGAACAGGAAGTAAATGTACACCTTGCGGTCGGGGTACATCATCGCGTAGGCGAGCAGGACACCCAGGACGGACGCGCTGGCGCCGATCGTGGGAACCATGCTCGAGGGGCCCGACACCCAGGTGGTGATCGCCCCGCCGACGCCGCATACCATGTAGTACCAGAGGAAAGGCTTGCTGCCCCACTGGCGCTCGACCGTCGTGCCAAACATCCAGAGCATCAGCATGTTCATGAAGAGGTGGCCGAAGGAGCCATGCAGGAACATGTAGCTGACCAGCATCCAGACTTTGCCGCTGCCCAGCGCTTCTGCCGGGACGAACCCGAAGCTGCGGTTGATCGCGGTAGTGTCCATCTGCAGCAGCAGCGGCAGCAGAAAGAGAACTGCGTTGATGATCAGCAGGCTTCGCGTCACCGGCGGTAGCGGTCCACCCGGGCCGATCTGTATGCCGCCACCCAGGGGTGATCGCATGCCGCGAAAACCTCCACCGGGGAAACGTCCTCCTGGACTGCGCATGATCAAAGCTCCGGGACTGTTGGGGAATTCACTGGGGCGAAGTCGGCCTGCCGGCCTAGAATGCCCCAGATCACGGTACGAATACAACTGCCCGCGTGTGGCACGGCCAGGGGGAAAATAACGAATGCAGGCCCGGGGACGTTGCGTCTGCTTTGGCAGTTCGCGTACTGATGCGCAGGGCCCGGGTGCCGCTCTCGCGCACGCCTGTGGCGCCGAGCTGGCCCGCCTCGGCTGGACGGTGATGTCGGGTGGTTACGAGGGGTCGATGGGCGCGGTGAGCCGGGGCGCGAGTGAGGCCGGGGGGCGGGTGATCGGTGTGACGACGCCGATCTTCAGCACGCGGGAGGCGAACCCGGCCCTGGACGAGGAGCTTTCCGAGGCGGACTATCCGGCCCGCATGGCCACGCTGCTGCGCCAGGGGCAGGCTTATCTCGGTCTGCCGGGTGGCTTGGGCACCCTGTCGGAGTGTCTCGCGGCGTGGTGCCTGGCCACGATTGGTCAGCTTGGTGGACCACTGGTCCTCTTCAGGAACCCATGGGAACCGGTGGTCGGCCGCATCCTCGAGCTCGAGGAAGTGGCGCATGACTCGGACGCGGTGATCCGCTGGATCGACAGCCCGGATGAACTCGCGGCGGCACTGGCCGGGCGCTGAGCAGTCGCCTGCCGGCCGCCGCACATTTGCGTCTTTCCGAGGGCAGCCCCAGTTCTGATTTCCTGCTATCCTTGCCACCCGTGTCTTGAAGGTTCCGGGCGCCGGACGGCCCCGGAACACGCTGTTTCTGTCTCATCTCTGCTGCCAGGGAGGCCCGGCCCATGAGCCGCGAAAAGAAGATTCTGGTCGTTGGAACCGGAACCATCGGTGAGCCCTTGATTGGGCTCCTGACCGCATACAAGGAGCAACTCGGTATCGACGAGGTGATCTTCCACAAGAGGACGCCGCTGCTGACCGATCGCTCCAAGGTCCGTGCGCTGATCGGCCGCGGGGCGAAGCTGGCGACCGATGCCGAGCGCGCGTCGTCCTTCGAGGAGCTCGAGGTGGGTACGCCTGACTACACCACCGAACAGGCACTCGAGGAAGCTTCCGTGGTGATCGACTGCACACCTGCCGGCAACCAGATGAAAGAGAAGCTCTACAATGACTTCGCCAGCAATACCGAGCTGTTCATTGCACAGGGCAGCGAATTTGGATTCGGCAAGATGTACGCGCGTGGGATCAATGACCGCGCGTTGATCCACGGCGAGGACAAGTTCATCCAGGTGGTCAGCTGCAACACGCACAATATCAGTGTGCTGATCGATACGCTGGCGCTTTTCGACGGGCAGGACAACCTCAAACAGGGCCGCTTCCTGTGTGTGCGTCGCTCGAACGACCTCAGCCAGGACACGTCCTTCATACCGAGCCCGGAAGTCGGCAAGCATGGCGACCCGGTCTTCGGGACGCACCACGCGCGCGACGCCTACCACCTGTTCAAGACCATGGGACTGGAGCTGGACCTGTTCAGCAGCGCGCTCAAGCTGAACACCCAGTACATGCACGTGATCCAGTACCACCTGGAGCTGAACAAGAAGACCGACCTGGACACGATCCTCGCGAATATCCACGCCAACGATCGCATCGCGGTCACGTACAAGAAGACGGCCAACTCTGTGTTCAGCTTCGGGCGTGATCACGGGTTCTTCGGTCGCATCCTCAACCAGACCGTGATCCCGACCGAAACCCTGGCGGTCATTGAGGGCGGCAAGGAAGTCGTGGGTTACTGCTTCACGCCGCAGGATGGCAACTCGATCCTGAGTTCGATCGCAGCAACGCTATGGGCCTTGTACCCGGACAGCTACGAGGAAAAGATGCAGTGCCTGTCGGAGTGGTACTTCCAGGAAGTCTGACCGACGCGCAAACTGCCGGCAGAAAAATGCGCCCCCTCCAGACGGAGGGGGCGCTGTCGTAGTCGGGTGGGGCGGGGTTCAGACGGAAATTGGCACGCGTTGCGGCCGTTCCTCGAGCGCGAGTTCAAAGCGCGCCGCGCCGAAGCGGATCTGGTCGCCGTCATCGATCAGGGCTGCCGTGACGCGCTCGCCATTGACGAAGCTGCCGTTGCTGCTGCCTTTGTCCAGGACTTCGAGCCGTCCATCGGCGCTGAGCCGGATCTCGGCGTGATTGCGCGAAATGGTCTCGTTGTCGATGATCATCGTGGCCTGGTTGCCGCGCCCGATGATGAAGGGCAGTCGCGTCACGGGCACGTTCTCGCCCTCGCCCGGACCTTCCAGCGTCACCAGCGCGACATGGTAATTACGCAGGAACTTCGCGACTTCATGCGTTTGCGTGGTCTCGCCCTGGGTCACAGGCTCGTCTGTGGGGAGCTGTCCGGACATCTTTCCTCCGTCTGGGCCTGCGGGGGTATCAGCCCGCGGGAATCTCGCGCAGTACCGCCCTCACGGGTGAGGCGTCCAGTCCCGGCCAGCGCAAGGGCAGGGCGATCAGTTCGTAGTTCCCCGGCCTCACATTGCTGAGGTCGAGGTTCTCGAGGATCGCAATTCCCGCGCCGAGCAGGGTGTGGTGCGCGTCCATGGTCTTGCTGGCAAATGGATCCATGGAGGGGGTGTCCAGCCCGATCAGCAGCGCGCCGTGTTCGGCGAGCCATCGTGCCGCATCCACCGACAGGCTCACGAATTCCTCGCGGAATTCCGTGACCGGCTGCCGGCGCGTCCGCACCAGGATCCGTGGGGTAATCGCAAGATCGATGCCGTCCAGGAGTTGCGGCTGGATCAGGCCCTCGGCGGGACCATCGAGCACGACGCAGGGCCCGAGGTAGGGCTCCAGCGGTCGCTCGCCAATGCCCTCACCGCCGGGCAGGAAGTGCACGGGCGCGTCGGCGTGGGTGCCGTTGTGCGGGCTGGTGCTGATACGGGAGACATTGCAGCTCGCGCCGGAATTCATGTCCCACGTGAACTCGCTGGTGAACGGGCTGTCGCCCGGCCACACACCGATCGAGGCGTCGACCGGCTGGCTGATGTCGATGATCCTGCGGGGCATCTGCGCGCTCAGCTTCTCGGCACGAGCCGTTGCAGCAGCGAGGTGGCTTCTTCGACCTGCCTGTTACCCGCGTCTGCGTTGCGCATCACATCCAGGAAAGTCTGCAGGTGTTGCAGGGCCCGGTCGCGATCGCCGGCGCGTGCCCAGGCCTTCGCGGCCATGAAGTTCAGGCTGGGAGAGGTCGGGGTGGACTCGAGGATGCGTCCAGCGGTGCTCGCGGACGACTCCGGCTGCCCTGCCTCCAGGTAGGCCTGTGCCAGTTCATAAGCTGGCCATGCGAGCTCGTGCGGGCTGAGGCTCGCCGTAGTCATGGCGGTTTCCAGACGCGGGATGCCCTCGGCCGGCGTGCCCTCGGCGCGACTGAAGCGGCTCAGCATCATGGCCTCATGCACTTCCAGCATCTGCTGGGTGCGTTGATATTTTCCAGCCGACTTGGAGTCGTGCAGGCGTTGCGCCACGGCCCCGAGCTCAAGCAGTGACTCGCGCGCGGTCGCCAGGTTTCCGGACTCGAGCAGAGCCATGGTGCGGGCGTAGCGCGCGAAGAGTTCATATTCCATGCGCTCGTGTTCATCGTCGGCGGAGAGGCGTTCGATATCGGCTGTCGTGAGCTCGAGCAGGCCGGGCCAGTCCTCGGCGCGCAAGGCGATCTCCGAACGTGTCATGTGCCACCAGGACATCATCTGGCGTTCTTTGAACAATGGCTGGATATGCTTGAGTACCTTGACGGCCGCCCGATTCTGGCCGGTGATGGAAAGCGCGGTAGACAGGTTGCGGGCCGACCACATGAACGCGGGGTCGATCTGCAGCGCCGCCTTGAACTCCTCGATCGCCTCATCGTAGCGTCCGATGTACAGGTAGGCTTCGCCAAGGCTGTCGTGCGGGTTGGCCTGCGGGTTGTCGTCGTCCTCGGTGTAGTAGGCATAGCGTTGCAGGCTCTGCACGGCCTCGTCGTACTCGCCCTGCGAGAGGTAGAGGTAGCCCTTCAGGTTATGCACCGCGACAGCGTCGGGATCGAGCTCCAACAGGCGGTCGTAGCAGGCGTGGGCGGTCTCGAAGTCGTGGTCTGCCTTCGCGAACTCCGCGCGCAGGCGCAGCACCCAGGGGTGATCGGGGTAACGCTCGCGCAGGGTCTCCCACACGGCGTCGGCCTCTTCGCTGTCGCGTTGGAAGAGCGCGTGCAGGCGGGCGATATACAGCGACTCGACTTCGCTGGCGTTTGTGCGGGTCGTATACGCCCGCGTGATGGAATCCTGCGCCTTCTCGTGCTCGCCGAGCTGGCGCTGCACGATGGCCAGCTGCGCCCAGGCCATGCTGAAATCCGGATCGTGCTCGAGCGCTTCGATGAAGCACTGCCGGCCCTTCTCGAGCTGGAAGCGCTCGATGCTGCCGGTGCCGTCCTCGTAGCAGGCAAAGGCCAGGTCCGAGGCGGTCGTGACCTCGCGAGCTTCTTGTTCGCAGGCACCAAGGCAGCAGATTGCGATCACTGCCAGCAGGGCGCAGAACGGCGTTCTTGCCAGATTTATTCCGGAGTTCATAGTCGTCACCTTCCGCCCCCTCCGGGGCTCGTCTCCTACGCGGACTGAGTGGGTCCGGGTTCCGTGGAAAGAGGCAATCTCCGCACCACGATCAGCGTCATGTCGTCTCCGGCGCTGCCCTCACCATGCCGGTCCACCGCCTCGCGGATGCGATCGACGATGATTTCGGCAGTGCAGTCATGGCAGTCATGGATTAGCTGTTCTAAGCCGGATTCACCGAATTGATCACCGCTGGCGTCCTCGGTCTCGGTCACGCCATCGGTGTAAAGGACCAGAATTTCACCCGGTTCGAGCTTCGTCTGGGCCTCCGTGTACTGGATTCCGGGGAAGGCGCCCAGCGGGGTGGCCCCGATTGCGAGTTCCTCGATCTGGCCGCTCCGGCGGCGCAGCATGGGGTAATTGTGTCCGGCGTTGGCATAGCGGATGTGGCCGTTGGTCGGGTCCAGGCAGGCCATGAAGGCGGTCGCGAAGCGTTCGGGGTCGGTGCTCTCGTAGAGCGTGGTATTGACCGCGGAGAAGATCGCGGCTGGCTCGTTGCGGTATGTCGCCAGAGCGCGGATCGAAGCCTGCAGGTTGCTGGCGAGCAGCGAGGCGGGCAGGCCCTTGCCCGAGACGTCGGCGATGACCAGGGCGGTACTGTTCTCCATCTGCACGAAGTCGTAGTAGTCACCGCTGACCTGCGCGCTGGCCACGTTCAGGCGGGCCACCTCGAAGCCTTCGAGGTCAGGCACGTCCGCGGGCAGCAGGCGGCGCTGGATGTTGCGCGCCACGCTGAGTTCTTCGGCGATCCGCTGGCGTTCGACTTCCTCCGTGTAGAGCCGGATATTCTCCAGCTGGACGGCGAGCTGTGTGGCCACGGCACTGAGCAGGTCCAGTTCCACACCGTCGTAGGCGACCTCGCTGCGTTTGGGGCCCAGGGCCAGGCCGCCCACCAGACTGTCACGTGCGAAGGCCGGGACGAAGACTTCCAGGTTGGCGGCGGTGATGCGGGCCATCTCCAGGCTTCGTTGCTGTTCCATGTCTGGCGAAGCCTGGCGTTCCAGCTCGGCCTGCATGATTTCCGGTGTGATCACGCCACGTCGGCTGTGCGCGACCGAGCTCATCCAGGGCATGGCGAATTTCTCGCCGGACTCGGTGATCTGGATGTCGCCGTCGTTGGTGTCGATAAAGTGCAAGCTGGCGGGGTGCAGCAATTCGCGGATGCGCTGGTCGACGAGTTCCAGCAGTCCTTCGTGGTCCAGGGATGTGGGGATCTCGCGTGACAGCGCGGCCAGCGCCAGCTGCAGGTCGTGCTTCTCGCGGAAGAAACGGCGCTCGAGGAAACCCTGGATACGCTCGCGTGCCGGTGCGAAAGCGGCCGCGATGATCAGCGTGGAGACGATGGCCACGATCTGGCTGTTCTGCCCTGACACGTTCAGGACGAGGTTACCGACCACGACCACCAGAACCAGGTAGGAGCCGACGATCACACCGGTCAGGGCGGCGTAGATCAATGAGCGCCGGACGATGACTTCGATGTCCATCAGCCGGTAGCGCGCGATCGAGTAGCCGAAGCTCACGGGCACCAGGACCATCGGGACGGCGCCAAGCAGGGCGAAGTCATCGCGCCCGAGCAGCTTGCCCAGTGCGATGTTGAAGACCAGGAAGGGCAGCGTGCCCAGGACTGTACCGAGCGTGAGGAACTTCACGCGCTGGCGCAGGGTGGGGTCCTTGCTGCCGGTATAGATCGAGACCAGGCTGGCCAGCCCGGCCGTGAAGTAAATGCCCAGCGCCATCTGTTCGGTCGCGCCGATCGTGGCTTCGGCGGCGCCAAAGAGTTGTTCCCAGGAAAAACGCAGGTAGAAAGCAATCGGCAGCACGTAGATCGTGGGCAGCAGCCAGGATTGCCGGTCCAGGATGGCCCGTCGCTCGGGGAACACCAGAAAGAAGTGCAGGAAGAGCGGCGGCACCATAAGGCTGGCGAAGCTCCCCGCGTTACGCACGAAGAGGTCGCTCCAGTAATAGATGGTGCTGCGATCGCTGGCCGAGAAAAAGTAGATCATGAACAGCGTGCAGAGCACGAAGAAGAGACGCGCCGCCACGAGCCTTCTGTTGCGCCACACGATCCAGGCGCCGGCGATGAAGTAGACCGCACCGAGAGCGCAGTAGACCAGGTAGGTCCGCACATCCAGAAGCCTGGTCGAGCCCAGCGTGATGGTCGCCGTTGTCATTCCCTCGTCGCGGTCGACGAGGTAGCGGACTTCGTCGCCTACCCTCCTGCTCTGCAGGAGGCTGGCGGCCTGGCGTGGGTTGCGGATCGGTTGGCTGTCGATGGCATCAATCACGTCGCCGGCCTGCAGGCCAGCGATGTCGGCGGGACCGCCGGGACTGACACCCAGCACGCGAATCAGTTCGCCGCCAAGCAACCAGTGGGCGCCGTCGGTGGGGCGCTCGCGCGTGGCGTCGTAGGCGCTGAACGCCGCGATCGCCAGAGACAACACACCCCAGGCGAACAGAAGATGGCGATACGGGCGTTTGCGGCTCATGCGTCCTGTTTGCCTCGTGGGGCGACTGGCCTGTCGACTGGCCTGTCGACTGGCCGACCGACTGGCCGCGGGCGGGCTTGCTGTCGCCACACCTGACGGGTTAGGCTGCGGGTCATGGGACCCTACATGATCCAGCGGATGAGACTGCAGTCAAGGCTCCCCGCAATCGCATCTCCATCCCAACGCATAATGTGGATGCAAGTTACGTCAGACCCAGCATCGGACCAAGACCGCGTGGCTCCAAGGCTCTTCTGAGCCACGCGGGACTGCTGGTCTGTGCCCTGCTGCTGTCCAGCCCCGCCTCGGGCGACTGGTCCGGCGGCGGTCCGGAGATCGGCTGGGTGCGCACGCTGCTGCAGACCAGTGGGCAGGTCCTCTACGCTGGAACCTACGGCGGTGGCATCTTCAGGAGCACCGACGGAGGCCTCAACTGGACCGAGGCCACAACCAACGCGCGTGATGCGGTGGTGATAGACCTGGCCCAGGGCATCGATCCCGGCCGCACGCTCTATGCGGCTACCGCTGACCGCTCGCTGCTGCGCAAGGAAGCCGGCTCGGATTTCTGGTCCGAACTGGGCTCCTTCCCCACCGGGGACCGCCCGCCTGGCGTGTCGATCGAGACCTTCCCTTTCCGTGAGTTCCGCATCGCCTTCGGCTCAGAGCAGGGCGTGTTCATGAGCAACAATCTGGGTGCTTCCTGGCCGGACACCTTGCAGTTCGCGGCCGGCCAGTCGATCAACGACCTGCTGGTCTTCGATGCGATTCCCAACACGGTGCACGCGCTCACGCCGCTGGAGCTGGTGATCACCTCCAACAATGGACAGAGCGAGGACGCCATCAGCGACGGTCTGCCACCGGCGACCTTCATGCTGGATCTCGAACCCTGGTTTTCCGGGACGGACAGCCTGCTGGTTTCTGACCTGAGGGGGCCGGTCTGGCAGTTCGTCGATCGTGATCACTTTGTCGAGGTGGGCCCGCTCGAGGGTGCGAACCCGAGCAGCAAGTATGTCTGCCGCCTGGATACGGTCGGCCCCGGGCGCATCCTGCTCGGTTCCTCGGCAGGCCTGTGGGTGAGCGAGGACCGGCTGGCCAGCTGGTCGCGCGTGGATGACCAGTTGCCCGCGCAGGGTGCCGAGGTCTGGGCCATCGAGCCCTCGCGCGTGGCGCCCACCGACACGCTGCGCATGGGCAGCTTCACGATGGGTTTCCTGCGCACGGCGGCCGGCGGAGCAGCGCCGTGGACGGTTTCCAACTCCGGGCTGACTGCGGCCTGGGCGCGGACCATCGCGCCTGTCGCTGGGTCGGTCCTGTGCGGGACCGCGCATGGCCGGCTGTACCGCAGCAGTGACCAGGGAGCGAGCTGGCAGGACGTGACCGGTGGGCTGCGTACGCTACAGATTTCGGTGTGCCACGATACGGGCAGCACCTGGATCCTCTCGGGCTCGACCGGCGTAGTGCGCTCGACCGACCAGGGTGCGACCTGGCTGCCGGTGGCATTACCCCCAGGCGTGACGCGCCTGAACCGCCTCATCGAATCGGCGGGCAGGCTCTACGCCGCCACCAACTCGGGACTGGTGAGCAGCGACGATGACGGCGTGAGCTTTGTGCAGGTTGCCGGCGTGCCGACGGGACGGGCCTCCTTTGCCCTGGCCATGTCTGACAGCGGTGAACTGGCCGTCGGCCTCGATCCCGGCCCCCAGGTATTCGCGTCGTCGATTTACAGGGGTGATGCGGATGCGGGCTTTGCCGAGACCGTTCCGCCAACCGGTTTTCGTTCACGTGTGCGGGGTCTGGCCTTCAGTGGCGCGGATCTGCTGGTCGGTGGTGACGGGTTCGGGGGCAGCGCGCTCTACCGCATCACCGGATCGCCGACGCCGGAGTTTGTCGACCTGGCTGCACTGATTGGAGATGGCTTCTTCGAAGTCCGGGACCTGGCGGTGCGGGCCAACCTGGCGCTGGTCGGCACGGCCGACGACGGCGCCTTCATCTCTTCGGATTTCGGCGCAAGCTGGCGCGAGTACAACGAGGGCCTGCCGACGCGTCGGATCGAGGCGGTGGCCTTTGCGCCGGCACCCTCACGCGCGATCTGGGTGGCGACACTGGGCCGCGGGGCCTTCAGTCGCGAGGCCGATGCGAACGTGGCAATCGCGGTCTCGCAGCTTGCGGTCGAGGCCACTGACCAGGGCGTGCGCGTACGGCTGGCCGTGGCTCACTCCGTACATCTGCGCCTGCGGCGCGAGGGCCCGGGTGTGAGCGGTCGCACGCTGCTGGAGGGCGTGGTCGACCGCGATGTAGACATCCTCGACCGTTTGTCCGCATCCGATGGCGGTCTGGTCGAGTACATCGTCGAGATCGCCGCCGGGTCTGGCTGGGTCGAGCAGATGCGTGTGCAGCGTCGCGTTGACGAGCTTGTGCCGCCACTCCGCTCGCGCCTGATGCCGGCCGTGCCGAACCCCTTCAATCCGCGGACGACTTTGCGCTTCACGCTGGCCCGTCGCGGCCCGGTGCGCCTGGAGATTTTCGACGCGCGCGGGCGTCGCGTGCGGCGGCTCCTGGACCGCGAGCTCGTGGCCGGACCGCACAGCCTGGGCTTTGACGGGCATGATGACTCCGGCCGACTGCTGGCATCCGGCGTCTACTATCTGTTGCTCAGTGCGGATGACGGCCAATGGCGCGGTCGCATCACGCTCCTGCGGTAGACGCTGGCAGGACGCGCGCCAGACACTGGCCAGACATTGGCCAGACATTGGCTGGACAAAGATCAGCTTCGAATCCGGGACAGCCACTCTTCGAAGGGCGCGTCGGCATCTTCCAGTGCCGGGCGGTGGCGCTCGAGAATCTGCGCCAGCGCGCGCGCCAGGGGGCCCTTGTCCAGGCTGGTCAGGGCCGTCTCGGCCAGGGGTGAGAGCCCGGAGCCGGCGCCTAGCTGGCTGATCTCATACAGCATGCGCAGGGCCGAGCGCGTGAAGGGTCGGGCCGGATCATCCAGGAAGCCGCGCCGCTGGGCGCGCAGGGAATAGGAGAGCAGGCCGGCCGAGCGCAACCAGGGGTCACGGGCGTGCGCATGGGCGAAACGCTGCGCGATCCGCAACGCGTCCTCTACAACGCGTGGATCCAGGGCCGGGCGTCCGCAGCGCGGACAGCTCTCATCCGGGCCGGTCAGCGGGCGTCGGCACTTCGAGCAGTGTTCCATCGTGAGGCTCCCGCCTTGCCAAGCCCGGTCTCGCGGTCCAACTTGCAGGTTAGACCGTCCGCCAAGCAGAGGTGCACCGATGTTCGCGCATTCGCCAGCCTGTTTCCAGATCCTGTTCGTGATTGCCCTGTTGCTGCCGGTGGGGGCCACGGCCCAGACCCCGTCGGACGACGGTGGTTTCGCCTCGGTCGGGGACTTCCCCTGGGTGGGCTGGCATGGGCCACTTTCGGACGGCCTGCACGGTCTGCGCTTTGGCACCACCGGTTTCATGGTCAACCGCGTGATGCGCGAGAAGGGGCTTGAGCCGAGCAATGCCAGGCCCTACACGCTGCGCTTTGGCGGCAAGGTGCTTGGCGAGCAGGCTGAGCTACTGGTCAGTTTTACGACCGCGAAACCATCGGCCCCCAATACGCAGCTGCGCGCGGTGCAGATTCGATGGGTGCTGCGCGGGCTGCTGGCGCGATCACTGGATCTCTTCGGCCGGCTCGACTCGATGCTCTCCGACCGCTATGGCACTGCGGTCCACTCGCGCCAGGATGCGGTGGCAGATCTCGAGGCGGGATCGGGCAACTACCAGCGGCTCTACTACGGACCAGAAGCAACGGCCTGGCTCGAACTCGCGGCGCAGGGGCATCTGCAATACGCACTGCTGATACGGATCGAGTGCCCGCAACTGCCAGATTCCTCAAAGAGCAACTGAGTCGGACCAACTGAATCGAAGCAGGTGAATCGAAGCAGGTGAATCGCCGGTGAATCGCAGGTGCCAGACAGCGGAAATCCCGGCTCGGGTTGAGCCGGGACTCTGGCGAGATCCGCTCCTCGCTGTGCGGTCCGGGGGGACACGCTGCGAGGATGATCGGGGAGCGACTGCTGGCGAAGCGCGCTCAACCTGACCGGGGCGACCCTACCGTCAGCGCCCCTGCCACGTCAAGTCTGGCGGCCCGCAAGCCCGTAATCAGACCCAGGGGCCGGTGTAGGAGATCAGGGTCTTCACGTAGTTGGCCCGCTCGAAGGCGCCCGGGTTGCCGCTCCTGGCGCGGCTCATCGACCCCTTCATCTGCTCGACCGACTCGTATTCGTTTTCCTCGAGCCAGGATTTAAGGCCGTGCACGAGGCTGGCGGCGAAGTCAGGGCCGCGTCGCAACAGGGCCGATGTCACCATCACCGCGTCCGCTCCGGCGAGCAGCAACTTGATCATGTCGCTGGGTCCCTGCACGCCGCTCGTGGCCGCCATCGACACGCCCACTTCATCGCGCATCATGGCGATCCAGCGCAGCGGCATCCGGCTCTCGAACGATGTCGACAGCTCCACGTTCGGGTGCACCTGCAGCGACTCGAGGTCGATATCCGGTTGCAGGAAGCGGTTGAACAACACCAGGCCATTGGCGCCGGCATCCTGCAGTCGCACCATCATGTTCGCGATCGAGGAGAAGTGCGGTCCGACCTTCACGGCGACGGGAATCGTCACTTCCTTGCGCACGGCCTCGACGAGGTCGATGTACTGCTGCTCGATCTGCGCGCCCGTGAGACGCGGGTCGGCGGCGATCAGGTAGATGTTCAGCTCCAGCGCGTCGGCACCGGCCTCCTCGATCAGCTTCGCGTAGCGCAGCCAGCCGCCGGGCGTGGTGCCATTGAGGCTGCCGATTACCGGGATCGACAGCGACTTCTTCGCCGACTGGATCAGCTCCAGGTAGGTGTCGGTGCCGGTGTTGTAACCGCTCAGCGGCGGGAAGTAATCCAGAGCTTCGCCGTAGGACTCCGAGCCGAAGTCCTCGAGGGCATCGATCTGGCGCTCGTCATGCTCGATCTGCTCCTCGAAGAGCGACGGCAGGACCACTGCGCCGACGCCGGCCTCCTGCAGCTTCTCGAGATTCTCGAGCTTGCCGGTCATTGGCGATGGCGAGGCCACCAGCGGGTTCTTCAGCTCAAAGCCCAGGTAGGAGCTCTTGAGGTCCGCGGCCATTACTTGGCCTCCTTCACGGTGGTGGATTCATCCTTGCCGTTGGAATCGGTGCTGCCGTTGCCCATGCCGGGAACGGTGCGCTCCACGCCGGCCATCTGCTCGTAGAGGTGCCAGCGTTCGTTGATGTCCTGCTGCGCGATTTTCGCCAGGCGGGCGTGCGCCTCGGGGTCGATGCGCGAGAGCATCGCGAAGCGGGCCTCCTTGTTGGCGAAGTCCGTGTAGGGGATCTTCGGCTTCTTGCTGTCGAGCTGGAAGGGCAGGTGGTCGGTGGTGGTGTGGCTTGGGTCGAAGCGGAAGAGCGGCCAGTAGCCGCTGTTGACTGCTTCTTTCTGGTGCGTCATGCCGGTCGTCATGTCGATGCCGTGCGCGATGCACTGGCTGTAGGCGATGATGATCGACGGTCCGTCCCAGGCTTCGGCCTCGCGGAAGACCTTCAGCGTCTGCTTGGAATTGGCGCCGAGCGCAATCTGGGCCACGTAGACGTTGCCATAGGCCATCGCGATCATGCCCAGGTCCTTCTTGCTGCCCTCCTTGCCGCCAGCCGCGAACTTTGCCACCGCACCACGCGGCGTCGCCTTCGATGCTTGCCCGCCGGTGTTGCTGTAGACCTCGGTGTCCAGGACCAGCACGTTGACGTTACGGCCGGAGGCGAGTACGTGGTCCAGGCCGCCAAACCCGATGTCATAGGCCCAGCCATCACCGCCCACGATCCACACCGACTTGCGCGCCATGGCGTCGATAGTGCGCAGCAGGGACAGAGCCTCTTCTGATCCTGACGCTTCGAGTTTCTTGCGGGCTTCGTCGATGCGTGCGCGCTGGGCGAAGATGGCCTCTTCTGTGTCCTGCTCGGCATCGAGCAAAGCCTGTGCGAGTTCCTCGCCGATCACGTCGCGCAACTGCTCGATCCAGTGGCGCGAGAAGTCGACCTGGCTTTCGACAGCCAGTCGCATGCCCAGACCGAACTCGGCGTTGTCCTCGAAGAGCGAGTTGCTCCAGGCCGGGCCGCGACCGTCCGGGTTCTGGCTATAGGGCGTGGTCGGCAGGTTGCCACCGTAGATCGACGAACAACCCGTAGCGTTGGCCACCAGCATGCGGTCACCAAACAACTGCGTGAGCAGTTTGATGTAGGGCGTCTCGCCACAGCCGGAGCAGGCGCCGGAGTACTCGAAGAGCGGCTCGAGCAGCTGGCTGCCCTTGACCATGTCGCTCTTGACCTCTTCACGCGCCATTTCGGGGATCTGCAGGAAGAACTCGTAGTTCTCACGCTCGCGTTCGAGGTGCACGGGCTGCGGCTCCATGTTGATCGCCTTGTGCGAGCGGTCCTCGCGGCTGTGCGCCGGGCACACATCCACGCACACACCGCAGCCGGTGCAATCGTCGGGTGCCACACGAATCGTCATCAGCTTGTCGTCGTATTCCTTGCCCGACCACTCGACGCTGTCGAATTCCTTCGGCGCGCCGTCGAGATCCGAAGGATCAAAGGCCTTCATGCGAATCGCCGCGTGCGGGCAGACGAACGCGCAGAGGCCGCACTGGATGCACACGTCGGGATCCCAGATCGGGATCTCGGGTGCGATGGAGCGCTTCTCCCAGCGGGCGGTGTCCGTGGGGAAGGTGCCGTCGATCGGCATCGCGCTGACCGGGAGCAGGTCGCCTTTGCCGGCCATCATCAGCGACGTGACTTTCTGAACAAAATCAGGCGCTTCGGCCAGCAAGGTCGAAGCAACAGGTGCGGTGTCGCGTGTCGGGGCCGCGGGCAACTTGACCTGGTGCATGTGTTCGACGGCGGCGTCGACGGCGTCCCAGTTGCGCTGCACGACCGTCTCGCCGCGCGCCCCGTAGGACTTCTGGATCGCTTCCTTGATCTTCTCGATCGCCTCTTCCTTCGGCAGGATCTTGCTGATCGCGAAGAAACAGGCCTGCATGATCGTGTTGATGCGGCTGCCCATGCCGACCTTGGCGGCCACGCTGGCGGCGTCGATCACCCAGAGGTCGAGCTTCTTGTCGAGGATCTCCTTCTGTACTGCGCCGGGCAGTTTCTCGAAGACCTCTTCCTTGTTGTAAGGGCTGTTCAGCAGGAAGGTCGCGCCTTCTTCTGCCACCTCGAGGATGTCCATCTTGCCGAGGAAGCCGTACTGGTGGCAGGCCACGAACTGGGCGCGGTCGATCAGGTAGGTGCTGCGGATCTCGCGCGGGCCAAAGCGCAGGTGCGAAACAGTGACCGAGCCGGACTTCTTGGAGTCGTAAACAAAGTAACCCTGACTGAAGAGGTCGGTGTTCTCACCGATGATCTTGGCCGAGTTCTTGTTGGCGCCGACCGTGCCGTCACTGCCTAGCCCGTAGAACACACAACGCGTGACGTCTTCGGGTTCGGTCGACCACGATGGATCGTGACCCAGCGACATGCGCGACACATCGTCGACGATGCCAACGGTGAAGCCGTGGCGCGGGCTGTTCTCGCCCAGCTCCTCGAAGATTGCCTTGACCATTGCCGGCGTGAATTCCTTGCTGCCCAGGCCGTAGCGGCCGCCGATGACCGTCGGCAGCTGCGAATTGTCCTTCAGCAGCGCCCACTTGCGCAGGACCGCAGAGGAGATGTCCAGGAACATCGGCTCGCCATCGGCACCGGGCTCCTTGGTGCGGTCGAGCACGGCGATCGAACGGATGCTGTCAGGCAACTCGTTGATCAGGCGGTCGATGTTGAAGGGGCGATACAGGCGCACCTTGAGCAGGCCGACCTTCTCGCCCTCTGCGACCAGGCGCTCGACGGCTTCCTCGGCCGCGCCCACACCCGAACCCATGAGCACGACGACGCGGTCGGCGTCGGGTGCACCCTCGTACTCGAAGGGGCGGTACTTGCGACCGGTGACCTGCCCGAACTGTTCGAGTACTTCGTCGAAGATCCCGGCGATGGCGTCGTAGAAGGGGTTGACGGCTTCGCGAGCCTGGAAGAACACGTCGGGGTTCTGGGCCGAGCCGCGCAGCACCGGGTGGTCCGGGCTCAGCGCGCGTTCGCGAAGCGCACGCACGCAATCTTCGGGGATCATCGCGCGGATCTGGTCGTCCTCGATCGCCTCGATCTTGTTCAGCTCGTGCGAGCTACGGAAGCCGTCGAAGAAGTGCAGGAAGGGCACGCGTGCCTTCAGCGTGGCGGCCTGCGCGATCAGCGCGAAGTCCTGCGCTTCCTGGATGCTGCTCGCGGCGAGCATGGCCCATCCCGTGCTGCGCGTGGCCATGACATCGGAGTGGTCGCCAAAGATCGACAGCGCATGTGTGGCCACGGCGCGGGCGGCAACATGGAAGACGACGGGCGTGAGTTCGCCGGCGATCTTGAACATGTTCGGGATCATCAGGAGCAGGCCCTGCGAGGCCGTAAAGGTCGTGGTCAGCGAGCCTGCCTGTAGCGAACCGTGCACCGCACCAGCCGCGCCGCCCTCGCTCTGCATCTCGATGACTTCGGGCACCGTGCCCCAGATGTTGGTCTGGCCCTGGGCCGACCAGGCATCGCTGAGCTCGCCCATGCCCGAGCTGGGCGTGATGGGATAGATCGCGATGACTTCGTTGGTCTTGTGAGCGACGCTCGCTGCGGCTTCGTTGCCGTCAATCGAGATGAACCGCGTCGACATTGGCGCCTCCGATACGGGATCCACGGATGTCAGGAGTTCAAGTAACCAGATGGGTTACAGACACACGGGTTACAGAGATGGTCACGAGCACTGGGGAACCTAATCAGTACAAGAAGAGGAGGCCCCGCAAACCAGAGTGAAGGCGTGATCTGCCGCGGCCCGGATGCGGCCAACACGGCCTGATCCGGGCCCGGATCGCGGCGATCAGCCACATCCGCCGCTGAGCACGGGGGCCTTGCCGATCCGCTTGACGCGGGCCGTGTACTGGAGGTCGAGGTGGCCGTCGGGCAGCGAGGCCGGATGGCGGTCCCCGAGCGCCGATGCGGGCTGGATGTCGTGGCCGAAGAGCTCCATCCAGGCGTCGATGCCGCCGTCGAGCAGGTAGCTGGCTGCGATGCCACGGGCCTGCAGTAGCTGCCAGGCCGCGGGGCTCTGGCTGCCATCCTGATCCACCAGGATGGTGATCTCGTCGAAATCGAGCTCCTCACCCCAGCTGCGCAGCTGCGCGGGACGGACCCTCTCGGCGTCGACGAGGTGGAACCAGTTCCAGGCTCCTTCGTTGCGCAGGTCGACGATGCGCAGGCGCACGGTGCGGTCGTGCATCAGGTCGAGCAGTTCGGCCGCCTCGATCTGGACCTCGCCGCGCTCGAGCCGGGCCTGGTACTCCGCGCCGCGTGCCTGCAGCACGTCCTCGGGGCCGGGGTCGCCCAGCGTGGCCAGGAAGAGCGTGCCGACCACCAGGACGCCGGCCCCCAGGCCCTTCAGCGACAGATTCATCGCGCACCCCGGTCACGGTTGAAGGCCTTTTCGAGCTGCTCTCCGCCCCAGAACATGAAGACGGCCAGCAGTGCGACCAGGAAGGTAGCAGTCGTGGTGGACAACCCCAGCCAGTCACCGATCGTGATGCGGCCCATGTCGCCGGCGAGCTGGTAGAAGTCCCAGAACTTCGGCACGGCCTGGCCAAAGACGAAGATCCCGAGCAGCACGCCGCCCAGGAAGAACAACGCGTCGATCTTCAGCGTGGCCGCCGCGACCAGGCTGGTGCCCGGGCAGTAGCCGCCGATGATGAAGCCGAAACCGAGGATCAGACCACCGGCGATGGCCGAATAGAGGTAGGTCGGGTTGACCCACAGCAGCGAGAGGTCGACCCAGCCGAGCCGCCAGGCCCAGTGCACGACGAACATCGCGGTAATGATGGAGGTGAACATGACCTTCAGCACGGTCATGTCGCGGAAGTAGAACTGCGCGGCCAGCTTGCGCGAATCGCCGAAGCCGGCGCGCTCGAGCGTGAAGCCGAATCCGATGCCGATGAGCAGGTTCACGATCCAGAGCATGGTTCCATCAAAGGTCAGCGGTGCCATGGTCTAGACCTCCTTCCAGAGTCGACGGACGAACCACGCCAGCGCGTAGCCCCCGATAAACACGCTGAACATGAAGGCCCAGCTGCCGAGCGAAAGCATCGCGCCGCCACTCAGGGCCTGGCCCGAAGTGCAGCCGCGAGCGAGTCGGGCCCCGAACCCGACCAGGGAGCCACCCAGCAGTGCAAAGAGCCATCGCTGGTGTGTGGAGATCCGGGGCCCGTGAAATGTCTCCGCCCTCAGGCGGCCACTCAGCAGGCCGCTGATGAATCCGCCGAGCAGCGTGCCGATCAGCACCGGGATGCCCCAGTTGTTGAACGGGTTGGCGCCGCCGCCGGCGACCGGCGCGAGGTAGGGGTTGGTGTCGACCGAAGCCGGCGCCACCAGGCTGACCACCGAAGCGACCATCCGACCGAGCGCACCCGACGCGCCCAGACCATGACCGGTGAGCAGGAAGGCGCCCGCAAGCACCAGCCCGAGCAGCACGCCCGAGGCGTAGGGGTTCCAGTACGGTTGCGCGGCCCTCATCAGTGGCCTCCTTCGGCTTCGCGCCCGGTGATCATTTGTTTGATGTCGGCGAAGATCGTCGGACCGGTCGTGGTCATGTACACGTGGGCGATGGTGTCGGCGAGGAAGAACCAGGCCGTGAGCAAGTGGATCGGGATCAGCAGGCCCAGCCCGCCGAACTGTTCGATCGCGGCCGGCCAGCGCTGCGCGCCCCAGATCAGGATGCCCGTAACGATCTGCACGGGCAGCAGGATGTTCAGGATGGACAGGTAGACCATCTGCTGCAGCGGATTGAGCTTGTTCTCGGGCGTGCGCTGCATCGGGTGCGGGTCGCCGCGGAAGATCCCGAACAGGTAGTAGCGGGCCTGCAGGATCGCGAGATGCATGAAGTCAGCGGAGCGCGGCCCGAAGATCTTCAGCAGCCCGGCCGTGAAGAAGTAGAAGAAGCCAAGCGCCGCGTTGATCAGCAGGAGCACGGCGAAGGCGTTGTGCACGCGCACCGCGGTCTCGAAGCCCATGACCTTGAAGACATGCGGCGAGTGGATCTCGAAACCCGTGACCATCAGCGCGATGATCGTGAGCGCCTGCAGCCAGTGCCAGATGCGCTCGTGGATCGTGTAGAACTCGCGCTTGCTCATGAGCGTTCCTCCCGTCGGCTGGCCTGGGCCAGAATCAGGCGCAGCCCCGCGTGCAGGAACACGCCGGCCAGGACCAGCAGCACGGTGAGACGTCCGATGGAGTCGGCCCACGCAGCGCGACTGGTGCCGAACAGGTAGAGGCCGGCCAGTTTTGGGTCGGGCTGGTAGACGACGTGTCCGCACTCGGAGATTTTCAGCTCACCCGCGAATTCGACACCGGAGTCGCCGACCGGTTCTGGCATCACACCGCCGGGTGCGAAGTCGGCCAGCCAGAACTCCTCGGTCGTACGCGAGCCCTCACCGTGGCAACTGCGGCAGTCGCGCGTCGCCCAGCGTCCTGTAGCCACACCGTGGTGCGTGCCGAAGGGCTGGATCTCGCCGCGGATCTGCGGATCGCTGACGCCGACCTCTTCGAGGCGCGCGGCGAGCACATTGACCTGGTGCGGGTTGTAGAGCCCTTGCTCGGATGCACTGACCTTGCCGTCGCCGGTTGCGTCGAGTGCCTTGAGCATCGAGGAGTGGAATCCGTCGCCGGTCAGGAAGGCGTGCTCGAGCCGCTTGCGGCTGACCGGCGCGCCAGTGCTGCCATCTACCCAGAACCAGCTAGTGACGAGGTTGTGCGGTGTAAGGCGCGTCTGTCCAGAGGCGTCAGCGCGCGGTAAGAGGACCGGGCGATAAGCCTCGACCAGTGTGCGTGGGTCGTCCGGGTCACCGGTCGTGCCGCGGTAACGACGGATCGGTTCGCCGTCCCTGTCCAGGATCGTCCAGTCGATGTTGGCCAGCGTGGTGCCGAACTGTTCTGGCACGTGGCAGGCCTCGCACTGCAGGCCCATCAGGTGGCGGTCGCGGTAGGGCAGCCAGTCGTGCGCGGCTTCGGCCTGGTGGCAGCTTTCGCAACGGCGCATCGAATCGTCGAGGTCCCGGCGGGCCGTCGTCTGCGCGCTGCGTCCACGTGCGAACTCGTGGCTTGGCTGCAGCAGGTACTCACCGATGTCCATGCGACGCGCGTCGTAGCGCAGGTGCTGCGGACGCGTCTCGGAGGACTCGGCAAAGTGTGCGGGGTTGTTGACCGAGCTGTGGCAATCAGTGCACTCGAGCAGGCGCTCGGCGTGCACGTCCCACGGCCTGGCCAGAGAATCGCGGCTGGCCACGTTCATGCCCGAACGCGGGATGCGGCCTGGCGCGAAGATCGAGCCGGTGGTCAGCGTGGCGCGGCGATCCGCACTCGGCGCGAAGAAGAAGGGATCACCAGGTGCCGTGACCGTGGTGCCGTGGCAGATGCCGCAGTTCTGGGGTGAGGGACTCTCGATGGGCAGGCGCACGGTGCCGTCCGGTGCTACGCCCGGGTAGTTCCAGCCGCTTGCGGTTTGTTCTGCCACGCCGGCACCTTGCAGTGTGGCGGTCGCTACGTCGCCGAAGCGGCCTTCAGCCAGAGCCAGACGCCGCGCCTGGTCATCGGGTGTGGGCAGGTGGCAAAGGAAGCAGTTCATCTCGGCCGTGCCCGAGGCCTGCCAGTCCCACACGACCGCTTCGCCGTCATCGCCCAGCGCGTGTGTGAAGGCGCCGGCCTTGGCGGACTCGAGGTCGGTCAACGGCGTGCCGTCTGCGTCGTGCGTCGCAAATCCGCCACCGACGTGCCGTGCGCCATGCCGCTTGAGCCAGTCCGCGATACCGAAGGTGAACTCGCCGTCGAAGCTGACGCGGTCGTAAGTCAGCGGATCAAAGCGATTGATGCTGCCCGGCCCCGCGTCATATTCGCGCCCGCCCGGCTCGCCCAGTCCGAGCGAGGAGTGCGGGCTGTGCGCCTCGATCCACTTGGTGTCGTGGCATCCACCGCAGCTTCGCATGGGCGAGACCGCCTGGCCGCTGCGCGTGACCGGTTGCCCGCCCACATCGAGCAGCTGCACCTCAGGATGCAGGGCGCCAGCCATCGCGGTGGGCGCGAGTGTGCTCAGGATCAGCGCAAGCGCGACCGGGGTGCTGTGCAGCAGCAGGCGGTTCATCGTGCACCTTCGTTGCCCTGGCGCAGGACGCCCTGCTGGCGGCGCGCGCCACGTTGCATCGGGTCGCCCTTGTAGCCGAGCGCCTCGAAGTCCATACGGCCGGCCGCACCGTGGCAATCGGCACACTGCAGCGCCTGGTTGGCCGGGGCCACCATGTGTGAGAGTGGCCAGAACATCTCGGTGGCCGCGAAGCCGTACTCGCCGCTGTAGTCCAGCCCCGACTTCTCAGAGCCCAGGCGCAGCGCCTGGTCCCAGTCGAAGTCGGTCCAGTAACCGCCCTCGCCCGCGGTCTTGGGCACCAGGAATTTGTTGGTGTTGGTGTCGTAGACCTGCTTGCCGCGATGCACCTTGAAGGGCCAGATCTTCGCTGCCGGGTCGGTTGCGTCGCCGAGCGGGCGGTTGATCTGCGTGACCAGCTTGGGTTCGATCTCATCACCCTTGAGGTAGCGTTCGGCGTGGCCGTCGTACCAGTAGTACTCCGGTGCGGCGTTGCTCTCGTAGGTGAACTCGCCCTTGATCTTCAGGTACTCGTGCGGATCGGCTTCGGGGCGGTCCTCGCCGGCCTTCGACCAGTCCCAGGTCATCTTGGTTGGCGCGCGTACGGCCATTTCCGGGATGTGGCAGGTCTGGCAGGCGATGGCGGTGGTGTGGGCGTTCAGGCGCTGATCGGGATGCGGCGTCTGCGCGTGGCAGTCCACGCAGGTCGCGCGTCGAGTATTGCTGATGCTGACGGACATGCTGCGTCCGGCGATTTCGTGCTTGGTGGTGCGATGGCAATCCACGCACTGCAGATCGTAGCGGCCCATGTGTACGTCGATGTCGGCGGTGGGGTGGACCATCGTGCCATCGAGGTCGCCGTGCTTGACTGCATCGCCACCGCCGCCGGAGAAGTGACAGGTGCCACAGTTGACGCGCGACGGGCGTGCCACGGACTTCGCGGCCTCGAGCAGGTCGACGTCCGCGGCCGGCATGCCGCCGGTGCCGCCCTGCTTGCGGTACTGTCCGCTCTGGTCATGGCACACCAGACAGTCGATGTTCGTGGCCTCGGCGAAATCGAAGTTCTCGTCGCGCCAGCCATAGCCGGCATGGCAGGTGGTGCAGGCGGCCCAGTTCGACTCGACCGAGATGCAGAAGTTATTGAGCAGGTTTTTCTTGCCGATGGCGACTGACTGACCATCGCGCTCGGCGTGGTCGCCGGCCCAGGTCCAGTGTGCTGTATGCATGAAGTCCTGCGCTGCCTGGGCGTGGCATTCGATGCAGGCTGCCGTGACCTCAGGGCCGGTCGTCAGCGACTTGCCTGTATAGAAGGTCTCGTGGCTGGTGTGTGCGGCTGGCGTGGCCATGGCCGCGCGCGGATTGTCGTGCGCCGTGGTATCGGGCTTCTGAAGCTGGACGAGCCCGGCCACGAGGGCCACACTGGCCATGATCACGGCGGCGAGTATCAATCCGGGTGAGCGGAGCATCGATGCTCTCCTGGTTTCGTCTTCAGGGAATGCAGCGGCCGATCGTCGGCTACACTATCAGCACGCCCGAACGCGGCTACTCTATTGAATATGTGACTATGGCTATATGCTCCATTCAGCATATAGATGTAGATTACATATTCGCGGCAGGAGACAAATATGACGGGTTTCTGGAGGCATTGGGCGATCAGCGCGGTGGCCCTGGCCGTAACGTCCTGGCTGCTGCCGGGCGTACATGTCGAGGGATTACTGTCCTTACTCATCGCCGCGGTGATCCTGGGATTCCTGAATGCAGTGGTCAAACCGCTCTTCGTGATCCTCACGCTGCCGGCGACGATCATCACGCTGGGGCTGTTCTACTTTGTCCTGAACGGGATTTTCTTCGGCCTGGCGGCTGGGCTGGTGCCCGGCTTTGCGGTGGCCGGATTCGGCTGGGCCATGGGTGGGGCCTTTGCGATGGGCTTCGTGAGTAACCTGGTATCGAACCTCTTTCCCGGTCGCGGCGAGAGCGAGTGTTGATGAGCAAGAGCGACGGGGGTCTGATCCAATGAGTGTCCTGGGCTGGTTTCTGAATACAAATCGTCCCCGCCGCGCCGATCCGCGGCAGTTCGGCGGATTGTTCGCGCTGATGTGCGTGTGGCTGGTCGTCTATCCAGTGGTGACTGCCTGGGATGAACGGGCCCCTCTCCTGACAGCCAGTTTCTCACTGATTGCCATTCAGGCTCTTTCGATCACGGCACGCTCCCAGCGCGAGCGGGTGGTGCTCGTTGCCGGAGGCTTGATTCTGCTGGTGGCGCCGCTGCTCGATTTGCCACCGGGCATTGCTTATGTGGCCGCGATCCTGGTCGTCCTGTTGTTGATCTACATCCCGATCCGGCTGTCAACCTTCGTGCTCGAGCAGCAGGTCGTCGACCGCAATTCGATCTTCGGGGCGCTGTGTGCCTACCTCTTCCTGGGCATGAGCTGGGCGCTGATCTACGCGATGCTTGTCGAGTTGAACCCCGCGTCGATTGCGGTGCCCGAGGGCACAGAGAGGAACTTTACGACCTGGCTCTACTTCAGCTTCACCACGCTCTCCACGCTCGGCTATGGCGACATTACGCCGCGTAGTTCGCCGGCGCGGATGATGGCGATCCTGGAGGCCCTGATCGGGCAGATCTACCTGGTGGTCGTGGTGGCGCGGTTGGTGGGGGCGCAATTCGCGGGGTCAATGCAGAAGGACTAGGAGGGCATGGCAAAGCCCCCGCCGGTGGGCGGGGGCTGCCTCAAGACCGATTCGGATATGTATGGTGCCCGGGGCGAGACTCGAACTCGCACGAGCCGAAGCCCACTGCGACCTGAACGCAGCGCGTCTGCCAATTCCGCCACCCGGGCACGGGCCTTTTCAGGCGAGAGGGCAAGCTACTCACAGCCCGGAGGGGTGTCAAGCGGCGGCGGTTGCCGCTGCCGGGCGCTCGTGGTAGCTTGGCCGCCCCGGGCAAAAGGGCCCGGAATGCCCGCCTGCATACATTCCCGCGACTGGTGCCGATGGCAAACAAGAAGTCGGCCCGCGGCAAGTCTGCGGGTCAGGACAACCCGAACGACCGCCTCATTGCGCGGAACCGCAAGGCCCGTCACGACTACGAGGTGCTCGAGACCCTCGAGGCCGGGATGGTGCTCGTGGGCAGCGAGGTCAAGAGCCTGCGCGCCGGTCGCGTCAACCTGACCGACGCCTGGGCGGAGGTGAAGCAGGGGGAAGTGTTCCTGCACAACCTGCACATCAGTCCCTATGAGATGGCCAACCGCTTCAACCATGAGCCCACGCGGACGCGCAAGCTGCTGCTGCACTCGCGCGAGATCCGCAAGCTCATCGGCAAGACGGTTGAGAAGGGCCTGACGCTGATTCCCTTGAGCCTCTATTTCAAGCGCGGCCGGGTGAAGTGCGAAATCGGCGTCGCCAAGGGCCGGCGCAGTTACGACAAACGGGCCGCCAAGGCCGATGCCGACAACCAGCGCAAGCTGCAACAGGCCATGCGGGGAGGGATGCGCCGCCACGGCGACGAGTCATGACCAGACTGTTTGTCTTTCTGATCGCCTTTTTGCTGATCCCTGTCGCACCGCAGGCGCAGGTGCCCGATGCCCCGGTCGCTGATTTCACCGTGCGCCATGTTGGTGGCGGCCGCAGCGACACGATCGAGTTGCGTCAGCTGGCTGCGCCGTCAGAAGAGTGGTTCATCTCCAGCCAGGAACTCAGCGACCTGCTCGGAGTGGGTCGCTTCTGGCGTACCGACGTACGCAAGCTGGTGCTGCGCATCGACGACCGCCGCGTCACCTTCACGGTCGGCGCGCGCAGTGTCGTCGGCAACGACGAGACGATCATGCTGCGCCAGGAGGTCCTGTATTTCGAGGGCGAGGCGTGGATCCCGCTCGAGTTCCTGTCCGATGTATTGCCCCGCCTGAGCGATCGTCAGGCCAGTGTCGACGCACAGGCGCGCACGCTTTCCCTGGGCGAACGCCGCCTGAACGTGCTCGGGCTGGAAGTCAGCCGCGGCGGTGACCAGACAGAGCTGCGCATCCGCCTGGAATCGGCCCTGGCCTTCCGCGTCGATGACAGCCGCGTGCGCAACCTGGTGATCAAGATCTATGGCGGCGCGCTGGACCCGGGCCAGATCCGCCTGAACACAGCGCAAGGCCTCGTCGACGCGGTGCGCGCCAGGCAGGCCGACGGCTACGCCTATGTGGAAGTCGACCTTTCGCAGCTGGCCAGTCGCTACCAGTCGCTGACTGAGGACGACGGCAAGACGATCCTGCTGCGCATGGAGCAGGCGCCAGTCACGTTGATCCCCGAGCCGCAGCCGCGCGGCACGTACATGGTGCAGACGTTGCCGCCCGAGCAGCAGGGCCGCGATGTGGAGGTGCGTCGGGTCGTGATCGATGCGGGTCATGGTGGTGGCGATCTTGGCGCCGAGGGACTGAACGACCTGCGCGAAAAGGACATCACCCTGGCCGTGGCGCGGCAGCTCGAGAAAATTCTGGAACGCCGCGACAACATCGAGGTCATCCTCACCCGTGACGGTGACGAGTCGATCGGTCTGATCGAACGCACCGAGATGGCCAACCGCTACAAGGCCGACCTGTTCATCTCGCTTCATTGCAACGCCTGGCCGAATGCCCGGGCCAGGGGTGTGGAGACTTACTTCCTGTCGCCGGCCAAGACCGAGTGGGACGCTGATGTCGCGCGCAAGGAGAACGCCGGTGTGCGTGCCGCCGAGGACCTGGACTTCATGCTCTGGGACCTGGTGCAGAATGCCTGGATCCAGGAGTCGGCCACGTTGGCCGAGGAAGTCCAGAGTCGCCTGTCGACCGATCTCGGCATGAACAATCGTGGTGTGAAGCAGGCTGGTTTCCGTGTGCTGGTCGGCGCCTTCATGCCGGCGATCCTCGTGGAGCTGGGCTTCGTGACCAATCGTGAAGACGCCGCGCGCCTGTCCAGCCCGGCCTTCCACGAAGCGGCGGCCGAGTCCATGGCCGATGCCATCGTGCAGTTCCGCGCGCGTATGGATGCAATCCGGGAGCGCTCGCGATGAAGCCCTGGGTGGGGCTGGTCATCGCCGGTGCGCTGGTGGCACTGCTCGGCGGCGCGGTCTGGTTTGCCATGACCTTCCGTGGCGAGGTGGAAGAGGAGCCCGAGGCCGCAGTGCTGTCTGATCCGCTGGAACTTGGATCGCGCGCCATCTCCCTCTACTTCGCCCGCGCCGACGGGCAGGGCTTCGTGCGCGAGACGCGCACCATCGCCGTGGCCCGTCGCCGCGATGCAGAGGTGGAGATCGTGCTCGGACAGTTGCTGTCGGGCCCGCGCAGCAAGGCCGCGCTGCATGTATTCCCCACCCACTCGCGCCTGCGCCAGGCTTTCTATGACGAGGAACGTCGCCTGCTCTATCTGGACTTCAACGATGCCCTCGTGGCCAATCTCAACCCGGGCAGCGCCATCGAGCTCGCGGTGATGGGCTCGTTATTGCGCACGCTTGCCGTGGACTTTCCGGAGATCGAACGCGTGCAGATTCTGGTCGATGGCCTGGAGGTCGAAACGCTTGGCGGCCACCTCGACCTGACCCGCCCCCTGCGCACCGGAGACTGGTTGTGAGCGACGCGCGCCCGATCGGGGTTTTTGACAGCGGGATTGGCGGCCTGACAGTGCTGCGCGCCCTGCGCGAACGGTTGCCCGAAGAGAGTTTCGTGTACCTGGGTGACACCGCGCGCGTGCCCTACGGCACCAAGGGCGCGGACACGGTGACGCGCTTTGCGACCGAAGCCACGCTCCTGCTTACCCGACGCAACGTCAAGGCGGTGGTGGTGGCCTGCAACACGGCCTCGGCCATCGCGATAGACCGCCTGCGCACGGTGACAGACTTGCCCGTCTACGGCGTGATCGAACCCGGGGTGGAAGCGGCTCTTGCAGCGACAAGTGGCCGCGTGGGCGTGATCGGCACATTGGCCACGCTTGCCAGCGACCGTTACGGCCAGTTGCTGCGCGCAGCACGCGCGGACCTGGTGGTGGAGGGCAAGGCCTGCCCGTTATTCGTACCACTGGCCGAGGAAGGCTGGGTCGATGGTGGCGTGACGCTCGCCGTGGCCTCTACCTATCTCGAGGACTTGCGTACAGCCGGTGTGGACACCTTGATCCTGGGTTGCACGCATTACCCGATCCTGAAGAAGGCCATTGGCGACGTGATGGGTCCGGATGTGCAGCTCGTCGACAGCGCGCTGGTCCTGGCCGAGGCCGTCGCAGCCGACCTGCAACGCCGCGATGCCCAGGCTGAGGCGGGCAGCGCGTCCAGGCTCGAATTACTCGTCAGCGACGTGCCGCAGAGATTCGCCGAGCTGAGCGAGCGCTTTCTGGCCCATCCGGTGGGCGACGTGGAACTAGTGGACCTCGAGGAGCTGATGCCCGAGGCCATGCGCATTCTCAACACCTGACATCGACAACCACAACGAGGAGCCAACATGAGCCGCCCCGGAGATCGCAAGGCCAATGCCATGCGCGCCGTCAAGATCACACCGCACTACCAGCGCCACCCCGAAGGCAGCGCCCTGATCGAGATCGGTGAGACCAAGGTGCTCTGCGCCTGCTCGGT
>Ga0164313_10000605_pt1 | contig 29547 bp, 23 predicted proteins | sample GuaBasSedimGuay4_FD_113735 | JGI IMG/M metagenome (GOLD analysis project Ga0164313, IMG submission 113735) | Subseafloor sediment microbial communities from Guaymas Basin, Gulf of California, Mexico - Guay4, Core 4569-4, 0-3 cm | ecosystem: Environmental > Aquatic > Marine > Hydrothermal vents... | reverse complement strand
TCTCCTCCAACAGTTCCGGCAGTTTCCAATGGTCCAGACGGACTATCCCTTGGTTGTGGCGGGTGTTGAAGTGGCCTTGCGGTATGGAATCTCGTATTGGGATGGCGCCATCATTGCGGCAGCGGAGACACTTGGGGCCAGGACACTCTTCTCGGAGGATCTGAGCCACGGCCAAGAGTACGGCGGTGTGCGGGTGGTGAACCCGTTTCTGGCCGGCGGGGCCGATGGTGTTCACGAGGAGTCGTCGGAAAGCTACGATTCAGGGTGACGCCGATTCCTGAGATTTCGACCACGGTCGAAGACCTCAATGGTCTCTTCTTGACTGCAGGTGAAGAACCGATTCGCCGGCGGTTCCCCAGAGCGTGATCGTTGTAGTAGCAAGCTTCCAGCTTGCGGTGCGATGGGGGAATGCGGGAGACCGCAAGCAGGGATGCTTGCTACTACAAGGACTACTCCGCTGGCGTGAAGGTGGGGCAAGCCCCACCCTACGAGTTTTTGGCGGCGGTCAGGGCACGGGGAGCTTTTTGACGAGCTTGGCGACGATCTTGAAGTCATCGGTGTCGCAGCGCTCGAGGAGCTCGAAGAGGGCGGACTCGGTGGCGGTGATGGCGGCCCCTGATTGCTGCATCCGCTCGAGGGCCCAGTGTTTGTCGGCGGCGCGGCGGGAGTTGACGGCGTCGTGGGGGACATAGACGCGATAGCCGGCTTCGACGAGATCGATGGCGGTTGAGAGGACGCAGACGTGGGTCTCGATCCCGGTGACGATGACCTGTGGGCGCCCGGTGGCGGAGATCGCTTCGCGCAAACCGAGGTCGCGGGCGCAAGAAAATGTGTCTTTGGCGGCCGGGGTCTCACCGAGCAGGCCGGCGAGGGGTTCGACGGTGGAGCCGAGGCCTTTGGGATACTGCTCGCTGCCGATGACCGGGACATCGAGAACACGGCAGGCCTCGATGAGAACCTCGATCCGAGGCACGTGGCCCTGATCGATCATCACGGAGTTGATGCGCTCCTGGACATCGATGACCAGCAGCATGGCGGACGATTGTTCGAGAAGGTTGGTCATGGGGAGATTGTAACGCTCGCTTCGGAGCTTCGCTCCTTCGCTCGCTGTAATTATGAATTTTGAATTATGAGTTATGAATTTCATCGCAGGCATCGCAGGCATCGCAGGCATCGCAGGCATCGCAGGCATCGCAGTCGTCGCAAGCAGGCAGGATGCCTGCCCCACAATCGACCTCCACAAAAGGTGTGTTGGTCAGGAGCACCAGGCCCGAATTGTGGAGCAGGCTTCCAGCCTGCTTGTTGTCATCGAGCACCTGCGGGCGGGACGCCCACACCACACTGGTGAAGGGTTCTATCGAATGCAAGCGGGAGACACTCACCACACTGGCGGCTGGTTCTTTCACCTGGCATCTCGCATCTCGCATCTCGCATCTCGTATCTCGCATCCCGCATCTCGCATCCCGCATCTCGCATCTCGCATCCCGCATCTCGCATCTCGTACAATGGCGGTATGAACGAGGAAGATAACGAGAAGCTGCAGCCGGCGGAGGGCGATGTCGAGAGCCCGGCGCCGGAGAAACCGGAGAAGGTCGAACTACCGGCCGAGTTCGTCGCGGCGAGGGCGGTTCAGGCCTCGAAGTGGGACTCGACCGGCCGGCCCGGGAAGTGGACCACCATCGGCTGCGGTCTCGGCATCGTGGTACTCATCTCGGCGCTCTTTGCCGGGTCGTCGATGTTGCGCAAGACGGTGTGGGCCGGTTTCTCCGGCACCGGGTCGCGATTGGTGGCGAATCTGCCGGGAGATCTCGCCCCGGGTGAGCGGATGCGGTTGACCCGCAATCTGGACCGGTTCACGGTCATGGTGAAGCAGCAGGAAGATCCATTCGAGGTCATGGGAGAGTTCAAGCGACTCGCACGCAAGGCCATGGAGGATCGCGTGGTCAGCCACGACGAGGTGGAGGAGATCAACCTCTTCCTCGAGAACCATTTGGACGAGGCCACGGGGAGCACACCTTATTCAATGCCACAACAATGATGAATTATGAATGATGAATTATGAATTTCATCGCACCGGATTTCACTTCACGCCCCACCTTCGAGTGCGATGTCATTCATAATTCATAACTCATAATTCAAAATTGATGTCTGGCGCTACAATCCCCTGATGAGCAGCAAACGATTCATTCTCGAGACTCCGTTCGAAGCGGCGGGGGACCAGAAGGCAGCCATCGAACGTCTCGTCGATGGAGTCGAGGGCGGGCTCGCTTTCCAGACCCTGCTCGGCGTTACCGGGTCTGGCAAGACCTTCACGATGGCCAAAGTCGTCGAGGCGACAAATCGGCCGACCCTAGTGATGTGCCACAACAAGACCCTGGCGGCGCAGCTCTACCAGGAGTTCAATGCCTTCTTTCCGCACAACGCGGTGGAGTACTTTGTCTCGTACTACGACTACTACCAGCCCGAGGCCTATGTCGCGTCGTCGGACACCTACATCGAGAAAGAGACCTCCATCAACGAGGAGATCGACCGGTTGCGGTTGTCGGCGACCCGCTCGCTCTTCGAACGCCGCGATGTGCTCATCGTCGCCTCGGTGAGCTGCATCTACGGTCTCGGCTCGCCCGAGGCCTACTTCAACATGCTCCAGCTCTTCGAGCGCGGTACCGAGCAGCCCATGGAAGAGGTGCTCCGCCAACTCGCCAAGATGCAGTACGAGCGCACCAATCTCGATCTCGCGCCGGGCAGTTTCAGGTTACGCGGGGATGTCCTCGAAATCTACCCGCCCTATGACGACACCGGGGTGCGGATCTCATTCTGGGGCGACGAGGTGGAGACCATCGAGCGCATCGACCCGGTCCGGGGCCAGGTCGTCGAGAGCCTCGATCGGCTGCCCATCTACCCTCGGACCCACCATGTGACCCCGCACGAGAACATCCTCAAGGCCATCGATGGGATCCGCGAGGAGCTCGATGAGCGGCTCGCCGAACTCAACCGCCACGAGCGTCTCCTCGAGGCCCAACGTCTGTCGCAACGGACGCTCTTCGATCTCGAGATGCTCACCGAGCTTGGTTATTGCCAGGGGATCGAGAATTACTCGCGTCACCTCACGGGGCGGGCGCCGGGCGAACCGCCACCGACCCTGCTCGATTACTTTCCCAAGGATTTTCTGCTCATCGCCGATGAGTCTCACGTCACCATCCCCCAGATCGGAGGGATGTTCCATGGTGACCGCTCACGCAAGCTGAACCTGGTCGAGTACGGGTTCCGGCTTCCGTCGGCGGTGGACAACCGTCCGCTGACCTTCGAGGAGTTCGAAGACCGCGTCCAACAGGCGGTCTTTGTCTCTGCGACACCGGGGCCGTACGAGCTCAAACACAGCGAGGGCGACATCGTCGAGCAGGTCATCCGACCCACCGGGTTGCTCGATCCCGTGGTCGAAGTGAGGCCCGCGCAGCACCAGGTCGACGATCTGTTGGCCGAGATCCACAAAGTGGTAGCACGGGGCGAGCGGGTGCTGGTGACGACCCTGACCAAACGCATGTCGGAGGACCTGACGACCTATCTCGCCGAGGTCGGGATCCGAGTGCGCTATCTCCACTCGGAGATCGACACCCTCGAGCGTATCGCCATCCTCGCCGATCTCCGCCGTGGCGAATTCGACGTGCTGGTGGGGATCAATCTCCTGCGCGAAGGCCTGGATCTACCCGAGGTCTCGCTGGTGGCGATCCTCGATGCCGATCAGGAGGGCTTTCTGCGTTCCGAAACCTCGCTGATCCAGACCGTCGGCAGAGCGGCGCGCAATCTCAACGGCCGCGCCATCCTCTATGCCGACAAGGAGACGGGTTCCATGCAGCGGGCGTTGGCCGAGACCGGACGCCGGCGGGCGAAACAGGCCGAGTACAACGCCGAGCATGGGATCGAGCCCCGTTCGATCATCAAGGATGTGTCGAGCCCGCTGCTCGCCATGCAGAACCTCGATTACTACGGCCCCGGCTCGCCACAGCCGCGGGTCTCGGAACCCATCGAGGGCGAGTTTGAAGACGCGGCTTCGTTGGCCAAACTCATCACCGAGCTCGAAAAGCGGATGCGTACCGCGGCCAAGACCCTGGAGTTCGAGGAGGCCGCTCGGTTACGGGACCGCATCAAGGAGTTGCGGCGGCAGCAGATCTTCAAGGAATTCATCTGACGAATTCCGACGGCGCGTCGAACGCGCCGATTCATCACAGAGGACCCGAGAGCGTCAATGCAACACCGAGCTTCCGCGATCTCGGGCTTCCTGTGGGCCTCTCATCAACGTTCCTGCCGAACGCTGCGATTGTAGCGCCGAGCTCCAGCTCAGCGCTGTGTCGTTGTCGTGGGGTCAGCGCGCTGTGGTGTGTGCGGGTTTAACCTGTAGGCGTGCCCTTCAGGGCGCGCAACCAGATTGTCAAAACCATGAAGTCGCCAAAGTTCGCCTTTGCTCCGATGTCCCGAGATCCGATGCGATGATTCGGCGCGTCCGACGCGCCGCCACAATTCGTCAGACGAATTGTCGTTCGACGAATTCTAGAGCGCGCCAACGGTGGCGTGAATGACCCTCAACAGCGGCGCCGGCCAGACCCCGAGCCAGAGCACAATTGCTAGCAGTACGGCCAGGGTCGCGGCGATCGCGAGGGGCACCCGAGGTGTATTTGGTGGGGGGGCCTCGCCGACCGGTTCGCTCATATACATGGCGACGATGACGCGCAGGTAGTAGAAGATGCTGATGACCGAGCCGAGGACCAGGACCAGCGCCAGGGTCCACTGACCGGTCTCGACGCCGGTGCCGAGCACCAGGAACTTACCGACAAAGCCTGCGGTGAGAGGGATCCCGGCAAGGGACAACAGCGCCGCGGTGAGCAACCCGGCGACGACCGGTCGCCGTGCGCCGAGGCCCTGGTAGTCCTCCATCAGATCGCTATCGCGGTCGGCGGGGCTCAGCACGGTGATCACGCCGAAAGCGATGAGGGTTGTCGGGATGTAGGCCGCGAGATAGAACGCGGCCGCTTCGCCACCGTCGGCGCCCCCGGCGATGACCGCGATCATGAGATACCCGAGGTGAGCGATGGATGAGTAGGCCAGAAGCCGCTTGATGTTTTCCTGTCGCAGCGCCAAGAGGTTTCCGATGAGGATCGACGCCCCGGCGAGCAGCGCCATGAACCAGACCAGCTGTGGTGTGGGCTCCCCGGCCGCTGCGAGCAGTCGCAGCAGAAAGGCGACCATGGCGGCTTTGGACACGGTGGCGACATAGGCGGTGACCGGGGCGGGCGCCCCTTCGTAGACATCCGCGGTCCACATATGGAAGGGCGCCAGGGCCAGCTTGAACCCGACACCGACCATCATCAGTGCCACCCCTGCCAGCGTCATCAACGTCATTGCCGGCGGCAAGGTGATTGCGAGACTCCCGGTGTCGGCGTAGACCAGGGCCATCCCGAAGAGCATGAACGCAGACGACACCGCCGCCAGGATGAGGTACTTGACGCCGGCCTCGATGCCTCGCTCGCTCCTCCTGAGATACGCGACCATGGAGTAGAGCGAGACGGAGAGGATCTCGAGCCCGAGGAAAAGCGAGGCGAAGTGAGTGCTGGCCGCGAGCACACAGCCACCGAGGGTCGCGAAGAGCAGCAGCAGGAAGAGCTCTTCGGGGTCGCAGTCTCGCCGGGCGAAGTAGTTGGAAGCCAGGAGGACGACCACCGCGGTGGCCGTGATGAGCAGGGCGAAGAAAAAGAGTGCGAATCCGTCGATGAGGAGCAGCGGCGAAACCTCACAAGGCGCCGCCGACCGGGCGACGAAGACAAATCCCAGGGAGACCGCCAGCCCGATGACGGTGATGGCGACCGACCACCGTCGATCGCGCCGGACCGCGACCGCGGCCATGAGGATCATGGAGGTGCCCGCGATCCCGAGCAGGGGAAGCAGCGCAGTGAACTGAACCGTGGTCACATCACCCTCCACCCAGCATGGCCGGTACCAGATGCAGCAGGGCCTCGAGGCTGGGCTCGAAGGTCGCGATGACGGTCGACGGCCAGAGCCCGAGCCAGACGATGATGAGGATCATCGGCGCCATCATCAGCATCTCCCGGGAGCTCATGTCGGCAATCTCGAAACCCGTCGTCGCGGGGCCGTGGAAGGTAGTCTGGATGATCCTCAGGGAGTAGACGGTCGCCGCCACGATCCCGATGAGCGCGACCACCGTCACCGCGACGTTCACCGGGAAGGCCCCGAAGATGATGAGGAACTCGCCGATGAAGTTGCCGGTGCCCGGGAGCCCGAGTGAAGCCATTGCGAAGATCATGGCGACCCCGCCGAGCCGCGGCGCCGCCTGCCAGAGACCGCCCATCTTCGTCACATCGCGGGTGTGAATGCGTTGATAGAGCATCCCGACGATCATGAAGAGCGAGCCGGTGCTGATCCCGTGGCAGATCATCTGCATCACGGTTCCCTGGAGCGAGAGCTGATTCCAGCTGTAGATCCCGATGAGCACGAATCCCATGTGGCTGACGCTGGTGTAGGCGACGAGCCGTTTGAGATCGGTCTGACCAAAGGCGAGGATGGCGCCGTAAATGATGCCGAAGACACCGAGCCACATCGCCCACGGAACCATGGTCGCGGACGCCTCGGGAAAGAGCGGCACAACAAAACGGATCAGCCCGTAGGCGCCGGTCTTCAGCAGCAGCGCCGCCAGGATCAGACTGCCGGCGGTGGGCGCCTCGGTGTGGGCGTCGGGCAGCCAGTTGTGGATCGGGACGGCGGGCAGCTTGACAGCGAAAGCGACAAAGAAGCCGAGCATGATCCAGAATGCCGCCGGCGAGTCCATGGGCGTGCCCAGAAGCTCGGTGTAGTTGAAGGTGTAGACCCCGGTCGAGGCGCCGTGGGTGAAATAGAGCGCGAGGATCGAGACCAGCATCAGAAGTCCGCCGGCGAGGGTGAAGATGAAGAACTTGACGGCGGCGTAGATCCGGCGCTCGTGCCCCCACACCCCGATCAGGAAGTACATCGGGATGAGCATGACCTCCCAGAAGAAATAGAAGAGGAAGAGGTCGAGGGCCATGAAAACCCCGGTGATGCCGGCGAGCACCCAGAGCAGGCAGGCGAAGTAGATGCCGACCCGTTCCTCGATCTCACGCCACGAAACCAGTACCGCCATCACACCGATGAAGGCTGTCAGAACGACCATCAACAGACTGAGTCCGTCGATCGCGAGGATGAAGCTGATCCCGAACTCGGGGATCCAGGCGCGCTCGAAGACTTCGAGCCAGGGCCCACCCGACCCGAGCTCGACGGTGTGGAAATGGCGAGCCCACAGTCGAAGAACCAGCGCGAACTCGGCCAACACGATCGCCAACGAGAACCACCGGCAGACATCGGCGTTGCGCCGCCCGACGAACCAGACGGCCACCCCGCCGACAAGCGGAAGCAGGATCAGAAGAACCAGCGTCATGTCAGCACCACGATGGCGATGGCTATGACCGCGCCGAGACCGATGCCAAAGGCGTAGGTCCGGATTCGGCCGTCCTGGGTCCGGCTCAACGCCGAGTTGCCGGCAACGGCAGCCCGGCCGAGGGTCGAGGAGATCCCATCGAACGGGTCGCCCCGCAGCAGTTGGGCCAGGCCGGCGAAGGGCCGGACGAAGAGTCGGTCATACAGCGTGTCGAACCCCCACCCCGACAACCAGAACCGGCAGACCCGGGACCCCAGCGGCGAGGTCGAGATGGCCGCCGGGATCGCCGGTCGTTTGATGTAGAGGAAGAAGGCCAGGAAGACTCCCAGCAGAGTGATTCCCGCAACCACCGCCTGAAGCAGATGCTCGGTTGGGTGACCGGTGATGGTCGACTCGGTTGTGGCCAGCGTCGTCTCCGTGAGGTCTGAGAAGAGAGTGACGTGGCCCAAAGACTCGGGAGTCTCGACAAAACCACCGATCAACGACAGCACCGCCAACACCACCAGGGGTACCAGAATCCGGGTCCCCGGCCGGTGCTCCACTTGCCCCTTTTCATCTCCGAAAAAGACGATGAAGACGAGGCGGAAGGAGTACAGCGCGGTGAGGAACGCGCCGGCCGCTCCCGCAGCCCACAGCCAGGGGCTGCCGTATTGGGTCGACCAGGAGCACCAGAGGATCAGGTCCTTGGAGTAGAAACCGGCGGTCACCAGCGGTAGCGCCGCGAGCGAAGCCGAGCCGATGAGGAAGGTCCAGAAGACCACCGGGAGCCGTTTTCGCAACCCGCCCATCTTGGAGATGTCCTGCTCGTGGTGGAGCGAGATGATCACCGCTCCGGCGCCGAGGAAGAGCAGCGCCTTGAAGAAGGCGTGGGTCATGAGGTGGAAGACCGCCGCCGACCAGGCGCCGACACCGAGCCCGAGGAACATATAGCCGATCTGACTGATGGTGGAGTAGGCGAGCACCCGTTTGATGTCGGTCTGAACCAGGGCGCTGCAGCCCGCGAGCAGCAGGGTCGCCGCACCGATCACGGCGACGACGGTCATGGCGGGTGGCGCCAGCATGAAGACAACGTGGGTGCGGGCGATGAGATAGACCCCGGCGGTGACCATGGTCGCCGCGTGGATCAGCGCGCTCACCGGGGTCGGTCCGGCCATGGCGTCGGGCAGCCAGACCTGGAGCGGGAGCTGGGCCGATTTGCCGACCGCGCCGCCGAGCAGCAGCAGGGCGACAACGACGGCCATCCCCGACCCCACGGCCCAGTTGTCAGCGGCCCAGGCCATGGCCTCCTGGATGTCGAGGGTGCCCGCGTGCTTGTAGAGCAGCAGCAGGGCGATTGCCATGGCGGTGTCGCCGATCCGGGTGACGATGAAGGCCTTGCGCGCGGCCGCTCCGTTCGCCGGGTCCGAGTACCAGAAGCCGATGAGCAGATAGCTGCACAGACCCACGCCCTCCCAGCCCAAATAGAGGAGGAAGAGGTTGTCGGCTAGAACGAGCATCAACATGAGGGCGACAAAGAGGTTCATATAGGCGAAGAACCGGCTGAAGGCCTCGTCGTCGGCCATGTATTCGGTGGAGTAGAGGTGGATGAGAAAACCGACGAAGGAGACAACGAAGATCATGACCAGCGAAAGAGCATCCAGGGCGAGACTGAAGCCGATGTCGAAGTTCCCGACGTGGATCCAGGTCCACAACCGTTCGATCCGGACACCGCCGTCCGGTGGGTGGGACAGATAGCACGCCGCGGCGCACAGACTGACCGCCGCCGACAGACCGACCGAACCGGCGCCGATGACGGCCGACCACCGTCGGGGCAGCTGCCCGCCGATGAGCGCGAGCACCACGAACCCGGCCGCCGGGAGGGCGGGGATCAGCCACAAGGGCAGCGAGCACCAGAATCCGTCCATCTCAACCCCTCATGCTGCTCATCGAATCGCCGTTGAGGTCCCTGAACCGGTTCGACAGCCGAAGCAGGAGCGCAAGTCCGACGGCGACCTCCGCCGCCGCCATGACCAGGATGAAGATAAAGAGAACCTGGCCGTCCGCCTCGCCCCAACGCGCGCCCGCGATGACGAAGGCCATCCCGGCGGCGTTAAGCATGATCTCGATGGAGAGCAACTGAAAGAGCAGGCTGCGGCGCACGAGTACGCCGATGAGCCCGATGACGAAGAGCCCGGCGGCGATGAGGAGGCCGTGCTCGAGTGGGATTCCGGCGGTCATCGGTCGCCTCCGGTCAACCGGGTGCCCGAGCCGAGACGGGCGGCGCCGACGAGAGCGGCCAGGAGCAGGAATGAGGCGAGTTCAACACCGATGGCGTAGGGTCCGAACAACGACAGGGCGACCTCCTTGGGCCCGATCGCGGTGGCGGCTGTGCCGACGCCGGCGTCGCGGACCAAGATGAGAGAAAGCTCGACGAGGAGGGTGAGCGCCAAGAGTGCGGGACCGAACCACATGGAGGGCGTGAGAAAGCCGTCTGCTCTGCCGGTGGTTTTCGGTCCCAGGTTGAGCATCATCACCACGAAGATGAAGAGCACAATGATCGCACCGGCGTAGACGATGATTTCCAGAGCGCCGGCGAACGCGGCGCCGATACTGAAGAAGATCACCGCCACCGCAAGCAGTGACACCACGACGTAGAGCAGGGCGTGGAAGGCGTTTCGCCTGGAGATGGCCATGGCTGCGGCGAGCAGCGCGATGACCGACGAGAGATAGAAGATAACCGCCATGATTCCCCTAGGGCATGAGATCCCGGACATCGACGGGCGGGTCCTCGCCCTCGGCTTCGCCCTTGTCCTTGCCGCCGATGGCCAGGCCCGCGACGCGATAGAAGTTGAAGTCAGGGTATTTGCCCGGACCGCTGATCAGCAGATGTTCCTTTTCATAGACCAGATTCCTGCGATCGAGCTCGCCCATCTCGAAGTCGGGGATGAGCTGGATCGCATAGGTCGGGCACGCCTCCTCGCAGAAACCGCAGAAAATGCAGCGGGAGAAGTTGATCCTGAAGAAATCGGGGTAGCGCCGGCCGTCCGGATCCTCGGTGGCCTGGAGCGAGATGCAGTCCACGGGACAGGCGACGGAGCACAGATAGCAGGCGACGCAGCGTTCCTCGCCATCGGGATCCCGGCTGAGGATGATCCGGCCCCGCCAGCGCGGGGGAAGCTCGGGTCGCTCCTCGGGATATTGAATCGTCTCCCGTTTGTGGAAGGCGTGCAGGAAGATGTGCCACATGCTCTTCGCGGAGTTGAAGATCGCCCTCACAGCAGCACCACCGCGCCGGTCACCAGAACGTTGAGCAGCGCCAACGGCAGCAGCACCTTCCAGCCATAGGCCATGAGCTGGTCGAATCGAGGCCGCGGCAACGACGCGCGAAGAAGAATGAAGACGGCGATCACGGCAAAGGTCTTGATGAAGAACCAGACGATGGGCGGCAGCCAAGGCCCCTGCCAGCCTCCGAAGTAGAGAATCACCGTCAGGGCCGAGATCAGGGTCACGCCGAGATACTCGCCGACAAAGAACATCCCGAATTTCATTCCGGAGTACTCGGTGTGGTAGCCGGCGACGAGCTCGGCCTCGGCTTCGGGCATGTCAAACGGAATCCGCTTGGTCTCCGCGACCCCGGCGACGGCGAAGATCAGCATCCCGAAGAACTGCGGTATGCAGTTCCACAGACCCGACTGAGCCTCGACGATGTCGATCAGTCGGAACGACCCGGCGAGCACCACGACGCCCATGAGGCTGATCCCCATGAAGACTTCATAGCTCACCATCTGGGCCGCCGACCTCAGCCCACCGAGCAGAGCGTACTTGTTGTTGGAGGCCCAGCCGCCGAGGACGGACGCATAGACGGTCATGGACGACATGGCGAGGATGAAGAGCAGACCGATGTTCGAGTCGAGGACTACGATGTCGGGGCTCAGGGGAACCACGGCGAATGACATCAGCACCGCGATCATGATCGCCATGGGTGCGAGTACGAAGACGGCTCGATCGGCGAACGGAGGAATCCAGTCTTCCTTGAAGAAGATCTTGATCATGTCGGCGACGACCTGGAGCAGCCCGAACGGTCCCACCCGGTTGGGACCGTACCGGTCCTGCCACAGAGCGAGGAGGCGTCGTTCGTACCAGATCAGAAACGCCGCCAAGGTCAGCATCAGACCGAGGACGACGACGACCGGAACGAGGGGGATCAGGAGCTCGCTCATGGAAGTCTCCGGAGCCTCGCCCAGCGGCCGGCGGGAAGATCCGACAGCCCTGGCAGACCCTCGGGCAGACCGGCGCACCCCTGCGGCAGACCCGGTTCGGGCTTGAGTGGAAGCTCGAGCGTCCGGCCGTCGATCTCGACTGCAATGGTGTCGCCCGTTCCGGCGCCGATTCGGTCACCGTCATCAGGGTTGAGAGCGATATACGGCGCCGGCGCCTGTTCCGCCACCCCCGGGGTTTCCAGGCTCAGTCGCTCGGTCCCGAAAAGGTGGGCGATCGGCACCAGCAGCCACTCGTCGGATCTGAGGGTGAACTGCTCCGGTCGATCGTCGGAGGGGATATCGTCGTCCTGAGGCCGGGGTCCGATGAGGTGGACACCGGGGTCTCCGCCACGGAGGGCGCCACCGATTTCCTCCTGAAATCTGTTGAGCGCCTGCACCGAGTTCCAACCCGGCGACCAGTAGCGTGTGATCAGACCGGCCGGGGGAGGGGACGGGCTGCCTTCCATGGAGTAGGCCAGAGGGGACTCGTCGTCGTCCGGTGGGCGGGGTTCGCGGATCTGGAGATGGGCGTTGATGCTGGTTCGGCCGGTGACGCGATGACTCTGGCGAGGGACCCGGCGCCGCGGCGAATGAGTCGGTGTCGGCATGAGTTCAGTGATCGGGTCGAAGACCGGCAGCTCTTTGGCGAGCGCCTTCGCAACATCGTCGGAGCCGCCCCAGGGCACGGCATCGGGTCCGAGCACTTTCTCGCCGATCTGTTGCAGCCAACGCCAGCTGGCACGGACCTCGCCATCAGGCACGAAGACCTGGAAGAACCGCTGGGCCCGACCCTCGTTGTTGACCATGGTGCCGTTGCTCTCGGCAAAGGTCGCGGCCGGGAGCACGAGCTCGGCGCCCTCCGCCGCAGGACCGTCGAGAAAATCGAGGACCACCACGTGGGAGACATTGTCGAGGACGGCGGTGAGCGCGTGGGTTCGACCCCGGGGCGAGAGATCGGGTTCGAGAACGATGGCGTTGGCGATCTCTCCCCGCGCCGCTGTTGCCGCCGCGTGACTGAGATCGGGCGCGCCGAGCAGCCCGACCCCCACTGAATTACAGTCGGGAACCGCAAGGCACAGGGCGGCGGCGGGAGTTGCCGCTCGGAGCGCCCGGACCACCGCTGCGGCGGAGCGGAGTGTGGCGAGGCTTCCAGACCCGGACCCGGCGATGATCACCGGTTTTTTCGATTTTTTCAGCGCCTCCGTCACCGGACCGAACAGGCGAGCGATCTCGTCCGGCAGATTGTCCGGTGCGGGGGATGGGTGGTCGATGGACGCCGCGATGGCGTTTCCAAGACGAGCGATGTCCTCGGGTGCGGCGCGGCAGACGCCGGAAGCGAGCTCATCCAACGCGGTCGGTGCTGGTGTGGCCACGAAGAGCGGGCCTCGTTCGTTGTTGACCACCAGGCGGTTGACGGCGTCGTTCCAGTGCGGGACACCGAGGGTCCGGGCACGTTCGAGGGGGACGTTGAGCACCGACTGCCGGACGGCCAGATCGAGCATGGGCGCTGTGTTGGTCGGATCCTCGCCCAGGATGAGGACAGCGTCGGCGCCCTCGACGTCACGCAGGGAAGGGGCCCGTGCGGGCCATTCGCCGAGGATCGCCACCACGGTTCGGAGCATTTCCGCCTCACCGTCGTCGATCCCGACAAAGAAGTTCTCGGCCCCGACGAGCGATCGCAGCGCGTGGTTGGCCTCGAGCGAGGCCGTCGGAGAACCGATTCCGATGGTGGCGCCTCCGGCGAGGAGCCCTGCGGCGTGATCGATGGCCTGCTCGGCCGAGACGATCCGAGAATCCGGGCGCCCTGGCGATCGCAGCGCCGGATGCCGGATCCTCGAGGGGCTGTTGACGAACTCATAGCCGAACCGGCCCCGGTCGCAGAGGAAATAGCGATTGATCTCGCCGTGGTAGCGGTTGCGGATCCGGCGGAGGGATCCGCGGCGTTCCCCCGGCAGGGTGTTGCAGCCGAGCCCGCAGAGGGTGCACAGAGAGGGTGCGGTCTGGAGATCCCACTTGCGGGTGTAGTGCGCCTTCTCGGTCTTGTCGGTGAAGACCCCGGTCGGGCAGATCTCCACGAGATTGCCGCTGAAGGGGCTCTCGAGGGTCCCGTCTTCGACCCGGCCGAAGTACGTGCGGTTGCGCGAGCCGAAGACGTTGAAATCCTTGCCGCCGGCGTAGTCCCGGTAGAACCGGACACATCGGTAGCAGTGGATGCATCGGTTCATCTCGTGGTTGAGGAAGGGACCGAGGTTCTGGTTCCGATAGGTCCGTTTGTTGAAGCGATGGGTGCGCTTGTTGTGCCCGGTCATGACCGTCATGTCCTGAAGGTGGCACTCGCCGCCCTCGTCGCAGACCGGACAGTCGTGTGGGTGGTTGGTCATGAGCCAACCAATCACCGAGGTCCGAAACGCCACGGCCTCGGGGTCGTCGATGGAGATCCGAAGCCCGTCGCTGATCGGGGTCATGCAGGCCATGATGATCATCCCGTCATGGTCGTCCTCGTCGCGGAATTGTTTGACCGCGCACTGACGACATGCACCGACCGAGCCCAGCGCCGGGTGCCAGCAGAAGTAGGGCAGGTCGTAGCCGAGATCGAGGACAGCCTGCAGCAGGTTGTTGCTTTCCGGCACCTCGTGGGTCCGGCCGTCGACCCAGATCTTCTTCACGACTGGTTTCTCCACGGGCACCGGTGCTCGTTGATGTGTTTTTCGAAGTCTTCCCTGAAGTGCCTCAGGGCGCTGGCCAGCGGCTCGACGGCGCCGGGCGCCAGGGCACAGAATGTGTAGCCCGGCCCCAGCATCTTGCAGTGGTTTTCGAGAATCCCCAGGTCGTCGTGTGATCCTTCTCCCTCTTCGATGGCGTTCAAGGTCTTCTCCACCCAGGGCAGACCCTCGCGGCACGGGGTACACCAGCCGCAGCTCTCCTGGGCGAAAAAGTGCTCCATGTTGTGCAGCATGCCGACGGGGCAGGTCTGGTCATCGAGGATGATCATGGTGCCGGTGCCGAGCCGGCTTCCGGCATTCTCAACGTGGCCGAAGTCCATCGGTAGATCGAGGTGCTCCTCCAGCAGAAACTGGGTCGAGGCACCACCGGGGAGAAAGCCGCGAAGCCGTATTCCGTCGCGCATCCCCCCTGCGTGTTCTTCGATGATCTCCCGGATCGGGGTGCCCATGGGCAGCTCGAAAATACCGGGTCGGTTGACCTTGCCACTGACCCCGTAGAGCTTGGTCCCGGTGTCGTCGGTCAGCCCCAATCCGCGGAACCAGTCGGCGCCGTTGGAAATGATGTGCGGCACGTTGCACAGGGTTTCGATGTTCTGGACGATGGAGGGCTTGCCGTAGAGACCGACCACCGGGGGGAACGGCGGCTTGGATCTCGGGGTGGCGCGACCGCCCTGGAGCGAGGTCAGCAGCGCCGTCTCCTCGCCGCACATGTAGCGGCCCGCGCTGACGTGGACGTGGAACTCCAGGTTGAAGCCGGAGCCGAAGATGTTTTTGCCGATGTAACCCGCCGCGCGCGCCTCGGCGGCTGCGTGGCGGAGTCGCAGAAAGGCATCCCGGTAGGCCCAGCGGATGAAGACATAGCCGAAATCGGCCTCCATCGCGTAGGCCGCCAGCAGCACACCCTCGATCAGTTGATGCGGGTTGCCCTCGATCAGGATGCGGTCCTTGAATGTCCCGGGCTCCATCTCGTCGGCGTTGGCGACCAGATATCTGCGGCCGGTGTCGCCGTTCCGTTTGGGCACGAAGCTCCACTTCATTCCGGTGGGGAAGCCCGCTCCTCCACGGCCCCGGAGACCCGACGCCTTGACCGTTTCGATGACCTCGGACGGCGTCATCCCGCGGAGAACCTTGCGGAAGGCCTGGTAGCCCCCCATCTCCTCGTACTTGCTCAGGCTGATCACGTCGCCGTTGAGTCGGATGCCCGTGGTGAGGGGGGTCGCGGTGGTCATGAGGAGTCGGCCTCATCACAGGCATCGATGATCGTGTCGATGAGTTTCGGCGTCAGTGGCCCGCAGAGAACCTCGTCCACCATCATCGCCGGCGCCACGTCGCAGGCGCCGAGGCAGGGGATGGTCAGCCAGGTGAATCGTCGATCCGGTGTGGTCTGGCCCAGGTCGATCCCCAATCTGCGCCTGAGGTGATCGCCCACTGACTCGCACCCCATGATCCAGCAGCTCACGCTGTCGCACATGAGGATCACGTGCTTGCCCACCGGTTTGCGGAATACCAGGCTGTAGAACGTGGCGACGCTCTCGAGATCAGAAAGGCTCATGTCGAGCTTCTTCGCCAGCCACGCCATCGCCTCGTCGTCGACCCATCCGCGCCGGTCCTGGATGAACTTCATGGCCGCGACGCAGGCAGACCGGGGGTTCTCCTCCAGGCTGAGGCCTTTATCGAAAAGTGCGAGTTCGTCGGGTGTGAGAACCATCAGCGATCCACATCCGCGAGCACGAAGTCGATGCTCCCCAGGATCGCGAGAAGATCGGCGACGAAGATGCCGCGACTGATCCATGGGACGGTCTGCAAATGGGCGAACGAGGGCGCGCGAATCCGAGTTCGGTACGAACCCGTCGAGCCGTCGCTGATCAGGTAGTACGCTGTGAAGCCCTTCGGCGCCTCGATACCCTGAAAGGCCTCTCCGTGAGGGATGACAGGGCCCCAACTGACGTTGAGGAAGTGATGAATGAGGGTCTCGATGTCCTTCATGGTTGAGGCCTTGGGCGGCGGAGTGGTGAGAGAGTGATCCGCCTTGTACGGTCCCTCCGGCATCCGGTCGATGCACTGTCGGATGATTTTCAGGCTCTGGCGAATCTCCTCGATTCTTACCTGCGCCCTGGCATAGCAGTCGCCCGCCTGGGCCGTGGGGACATCGAAGTCAAAATCTTCATAGCCGCCGTAGGGCTGCTTTCTTCTGAAGTCCCACTCGACTCCGCAGGCGCGCAGGTTGGGTCCTGTGATCCCCCATTGGATGGCCTGGTCTCGGGTGTAGGCGCCGACACCCTCGGTCCGCGCCCTGAAGATCAGGTTCTGCATGACGACCTTGTCGTACTCGTCGAGCCGGGCGGGCAGATAGTCGAGGAAGTCCCTCATCAACCGGTCCCAGCCGTTTGGGAGATCGTGGGCCACGCCGCCGATGCGAAACCAGCTCGGGTGCATGCGGCCGCCGCAGATCGCCTCGACGATGTCGAAGATCCGCTCGCGATCGACAAACATGAAAAAGACCGGCGAAAGGGCGCCGATGTCCTGGGCAAAGGTGCCGTACCACACCAGGTGACTGGCGATGCGGAAGAGCTCCGCCATCATGATGCGGATGGTTTTTGCCCGGTCGGGAACCTCGATCCCGGCGAGTTTCTCAACTGCCAGAACATAGGGAAAGTTGTTCTGGACGCCGGACAGATAGTCGATGCGATCGGTGTAGGGGATGTAGGTGTGCCACGTCTGGCGCTCCGCCATCTTCTCGGCGCCGCGGTGGTGGTAGCCGATGTCCGGGATAGCATTGACGATGAGTTCGCCGTCGAGTTGGAGGGCCATTCGCAGGACGCCGTGGGTGCCCGGGTGCTGCGGACCCAGGTTGAGAAAGAGAAAGTCGGAGTCTTCGCCTTCCCGCTCCATCCCCCAGTCATCCGGGTTGATCCTCAGCGCCTCCTGCTCGGCGTCGAGGTCGGCGTCGGTGGGCTCGTACAGCCCGATCTCGGTCGCCCTGGCGGGGTGTTCCTTGCGCAGCGGGTGTCCCTCCCAGGTCGGCGGCATCAGGATTCTCCGCAGCTCCGGGTGACCATCGAAGGTGATCCCGAACATGTCGAACACCTCGCGCTCGTACCAGTTTGCCGCGGTCCACAGCCCGGTGGTCGTCGGGGCGGACGGGTAGTCTCCCAGCAACGGCACCTTGAGTCGGAGGTGTTGGTTGCGCTCGTAGCTGAAGAGGTGATAGACGAGGGTGAAGTCGGCGGCCGGCTGATCTTCCCGATGGACGCGTTCACGCTCGTCGATGGCGGTGAGATCGAACAGGGTCGAAAAGGGCTGAGCGGTGTGGTGGCGGAGGTGGCTCGCCGCCGTGGCGAGCTGGTCTTGCGGAACCCAGATCGTCGGGATCTCGTCGATGGTGGATTGCGCCGAAGCACGCGACTCCCTGAGCTGCTCCACAAACTCCAGGGCAACTTCGGGCCCGCTCATCATCTGACCCCACCTCCGGTTGTCGGTATTTACACGTCGTCGGGCGACTTCAACTCAACCAACTCTGATCGACGCTCCCTCTTCAGGTCTCTCATGTTCGGTGGTTCGGGACGACGCACCTCCTGCGATCCGACGGCCCAGCTCAGCGGGCGGCGTTCGTTTCCGACCACGTGGCGGAGGAGCTGCAGACCCTCCATGAATGCCTCCGGCCTGGGTGGACACCCGGGGACATAGACATCGACCGGAAGAAACGAATCCACACCCTGGACCACGCTGTAGATGTCGTACATGCCACCCGAGTTGGCGCACGATCCCATGGAGATCACCCACCGGGGCTCCATCAACTGGTCGTACAGATGTTGGATGACCGGCGCCATTTTGCGGAAGACCGTGCCCGCGACCACCATCAGATCCGCCTGACGGGGTGAACCCCGGATGACCTCGGAGCCGAATCGGGCGATGTCGTACTTGCTGGTCAGACTCGTGGCCATCTCGACAAAACAGCACGAGAGCCCGAAGGCGAACGGCCAGATCGAGTTCTTTCTGCCCCAGGCGAGCAGATCCTCGAGCCGTGCCGTGAGGACCATTCTCTCGGTGGCGGCCTCAATTGATCGCGCGTTGAGATCCTCGAGAATCTCGGCGGTGGTTGGGAGGATGCGTCCCTCGGTCATGCGGGATCGGCCTCGGTGATCCCCGCCTCCGCGGGTTGGTCCGGCCGGGCCGGTCCCCAACGGAGAGCTCCCACTCGCCACAGGTAGATGAGCGCGACCAGAAGAAGAACGATGAACAACGAGATCACCGCATACCCGGTCCAACCCAGGTCGCGCACCGCAGCCGCCCAGGCGAAGATGAAGACCGCCTCCAGATCGAAGATGACGAAGAGCATGGCCATCAGATAGAACTGGGAGGTCATTCGAACGCGAGCGGAACCCTCGGAAACAATTCCCGATTCGTAGGGTTCACCGGTCGCGCGATCGTTATGACGCTGACCGAGAAAGAACGAAGCGCCGACCATGACGCACACGACACCGACGACGCAGGTGATGTACACGCCGAGAGGCCAGAGGTGGGCTGCTCCGTTTGCGCTCATGGATTTCCTTTTTCCGCGATTCTCTTGTTGATACTATAGTATTGCTGATATACTCATTTCAACAATTAATCAGATGAAGACAGGTGCGACCTGGGGTCGAAAAGGTGATTCGTCGAGAAAACTACCGTGCTTTTACGTGGGAGTTGTGGCGACGCGCTCGAGAACCGTCGATCCCTCCGCCCGGGTCGCGCTCCAGATGATGGCTCAAGAAGACCTGATTGGGGACGCTCTGTCAGTGAATAGAGGCACGGTCCGCCCCTTGTCGCGAGCGGTCAGTCGGAGCCTTGCCCTTTGTGTTGAAACTTATTCCTCGGCGGTCATCGGGAGGTAACAATGCTCGTGGATGCACCAACCGTTCGTGAAGTGATGAAGAAACCCAGTCGGACCTTCCAGGTGGGTCAGCCGATGCCGGAAGCGACCGGGATCGTCGCACGATCTCCGGTTGCAGCGGTCCCGGTTCTCGATGACAACGGCGAGGTTGTCGGTCTGTTGACCGAGAAGGATTGTCTCCGAGCCGTGGGAACGTGGTCCTACGAGGGCGTTTCCGGGGGGATGGTGAAAGACTATATGTCTGAGCTCACTGTTCATCTGACGTCGCAGATGGATCTCCTCTCCGCATCGCTCGCATTTATCGAATGCAACTTCGCCTGTCTGCCGGTGATCGATGACCATCGGCTCATCGGGCGCCTGGTTCGCCACGAGCTTCTGACCGCCATTGAGCGCTGGGCGACCGAAATCAACCAGGAGCTCACGGATCGTGTGACGGCCACTTCCGGTCATGACCGACCATCCGCCATTCCGCACATGCTCAAAGTCGTGGGTACGGCAACCCGAGAGCAGATTTCGCAGATCTTCAGAAAGAACTAGCAATTCGTCTGACGAATTGCGGCGGCGCGTTGGACGCGCCGAATCGTCACTTTCAACCGGGTCGGAAGATGCCGGTGGGCGTCCTGACGATCGTTTCAGGAAAGCGAGAGGCCGGAGGGTTTGACAATGAAGACCATCAGCCAAGTATTGGAGGACAAAGGGCGGGCCATTTATGACATCGGGCCCGACGCCCTGGTATTTGATGCGCTCCGCGAGATGGCCAATCGGAACGTCGGAGCGTTGGTGGTGCGGGACGGTGACGAACTCGTAGGCCTCATCTCGGAACGCGACTATGCGCGAAAGGTCATCCTGAAAGACAAGGCCTCCAAGGATACGCCGGTGAGCGACATTATGAGCCGTCGGGTTGTCTGCGTGGGCATCGGGAAGCAGGTCGAAGCCTGTATGGCGCTCATGACGAACAAGCGGATCCGTCATCTGATAGTGATGGATGACGACCGGCTAGTCGGGGTGATATCGATCGGCGATGTCGTGAAGGCGATTATCGGCCAGCAGCAATTCACCATCGAACAACTCGAGCACTACATCACCGGAGGCCGCTGAACGATTCGTCGGACGAATCGTGGCGGCGCGTCGGACGCGCCGATGCATCGCATCGCATCCCATCGCATCCCATCCCATCCCATCACATCGCATAGCATCTCATCTCATTCCATCGCATCGGGGTCTTCGGGATGTCATCGCGAGAGGGTCAGTTCGTCATGTCCGGACCGACTCCTGACCAAAGGGAGCCCCGGCCCCACAATGGCGTAATGTCTCTTGGTGCGCCAGCGCGCTGATCTGCATCACGACCACGGACCACGAACTGGGTTCCACCGGGGATCGGCGACTGGCTCACGGGGGACCGTAAATTCAACAAAGGCGCAGTTTGAAAGCCGTTCAACGGATTGCGATGGTATGTGATGAACCGGCGCGTCCGACGCGCCGCCGCAATTCGTCCGACGAATTGCTGTACGATTCGCAGCGATGGGTCTTGAGCAATACCTCCCCTGGATTATGGTCGCGGTCGGCATCGTCGGTCTCGGCCAGGGTGCATCGTGGCTGGTGGACGGGGCGTCTCGTCTCGCCCTACGCCTCGGTGTCTCGCCCATGGTGGTCGGACTGGTGGTCGTCGGCTTCGGAACCTCCATGCCGGAGTTCGCGGTTTCGGTGCGGGCGGCGATCGTCGGTTCCGGCGGGCTGAGTCTCGGCAACGCCGTCGGCTCCAACATCATGAATCTCCTGCTCGTACTCGGCGTCGCCGCAGCGCTCAAACCGATTCACGTGGTCGGTGGTGAACGGGTCCTGCGGCGCGATCTGGTCTTTGGGGTCGTCCCGGCGCTGTTGATCACGGCAATGGCGTGGAACGGTTTCATCAGCCGGCCGACGGCGGTGATCCTGCTCGTCATCTTCACCGCGTTTATCATCCTCGCCCTGCGCCAGGCGCAGGCCGAGCAGACCGGCAGGACAGTGGTCAAGGGTGGTCCCTGGCGGCACCTCGGTCTCACCGCGGTGGGCATTGTCGTTCTGGTGATCGGTTCCGAGATGATGGTCATGGGTGGGATCGAACTGGCGACGCGCTTCGGGGTCTCCAACGCGGTCATCGGTCTCACCCTGGTTGCCTTTGGCACCTCGCTCCCCGAACTCGCCACCTCGGTGGCGGCCGCCCTCAAAGGAGAGTCTGAGATCTCCATCGGCAATGTCCTGGGTTCCAACATCTTCAACCTCGGTCTGGTGGTCGGCACGGCATTCACCATTCGGCCTGCGGCGGTCCCAACATTCGTCGTCCGTCAGGACATCCCGATCCTTATCTTGGCCACATTCATCGTCGGCAAGATCGTCATCCGCGACGGCAAAATCAGCCGCGCCGAGGGCGTCGTGATGCTCGTGCTCGTCACCGCGTATATCGCCTTCGTCGTCATCCGCGGAGGGTGAACTCACCCGATAATTCTCAATTTTTAATTTTTAGTTCTCAATTGCCATTGCAGGTGTACCTCAGCAGTCGTTGCGATGGAAATAATTCAAAATTAAGAATTCAGAATTCAAAATTAGAACGGGATTCCGAACGACAGCCACCACTGTCCGGGCGACTCATCGGGTTCCCGATCGAGCTTCCAGCCGTACTCGAGGCGGATGGGGCCGGCGGGGGTGTCGAGGGAGAAGCCGAGACCGGCGCCCCAGCGGAAATCCTCGAAACGGACGGTGCTCGGGCTCTCCCAGACATTTCCGGAGTCGATGAAGATGTGGCCCGAGAAGAGCGAGCTGAGTTTGCGGACATACTCGGCGTTGATGAGCACCAACGCGTTTCCGCCGATTGGGTTGCCATCGGGTTCGATGGTCTGGCCGGGAATCCCGAGATAGTCCCGCGGGAAGGCTCGATGGGTGTTGGCGCCACCGGCGAAGAATCGGGTGTTGAGCGGGATCTGCCGGTTGTCCGGGAGAGCGCTGCTCGGGCCCAGGGGTTTGATTGCGCCGAGGCGGATACCGATGGCGCCGCGGCCGTTGGCGATGGGGCCGTAGAGCGTGGTTCGCGCCCGGAGCTTGAGAAACTCGGCGTTGGCCTGGAAGAGCGGAAACGCGTAGTCGACGGCGATCTCGGAGTAGGTTCCTCGTGTCGGGACCAGCTGGTTGTCGCGGAAGTCCCACTCGAAGGTGGGCGTGATGGATGAGATACGGGCCTCTTCCTCTTCCCGGCCGATCTCGCCCCGGACATCTTCGGGTTGGACGATCTGGTACTCATAACGCCACCACGATCGATAGGGACGCTTGTAACGGTCGCCGACATCGATCCAAAGACCGCGGCGGCGTTGGGAGTAGACGGCAAACTGCTCGTAGGTCCGATAGACGACCAGGTAGGCCGGGAGGTTGAGCTTTGGCAGGCGAGGCTCACGGATTCCGATCTGATAGCGCTGCTCGGTGCCCGAGAGTACGGTCTCGACGGAGAATGCGTGCGCGCCGCCGAAAAGGTTGAGGTGGTACCAGCCGAGGGTGACCCGGAAACGATCGGTCTCGTTCCAGCCGAGACCCACCAGATAGCTCTTGTGCAGACCCTCCTCGATGAGAACCACCATTCCGCGGTCGGTGTGACGCTCCTGACCGGGCATGGGCAGCAGCTCGACCCGCCGGAACAGGGCAAGCTCATAAAGCCTCTGCTGGGCCGCCAGCATCTTTGATCTGGAGTAGGGTTCGCCTTCACGGACACCGGTCTGCCTCAGGGTTCGGGCGACCACCGACTCACGGGTGTGCTCGAGACCGGCGATGACGATCTTGCCGATGCGGACAAAGCTGCCGGGCGCGGCTCGGAAGGTGACCTGCGCCTCGCCGAGTCGGGTGCCGTCGATCTCGGCCTCGACCCTGCCATCGGGATAGCCGGTGTCGGCAAGCAGGCCCTCGAGCCGGCGGCGGGCGTCTTCGACCTGGCGCGGGTCCCACGGACTCGCCTCTTCGATGGGAAGGGTCGTGTGTTCGAGGGATGCAACGGTTTCGGCCGGCAGTCCCTCGAACCGGATTTCGGTGAGGAACCAGCGCAGCCCCTCGTCTACTTCGAAGATGATCCGAGCGGCATCGGGACCCTCGGCCTCGATCCTCGGGGTCTCGATGGTGGCCTCGGGAAAGCCGTAGCTTCGGTAGAGATCCATCAGGGCCAGACGATCCCGGTTCAGGGAACCGGCGCTCACATCCTGACCTCTGAGACCGCGAACCGAGCCCTTGCGGACGGTGACCTTCGGAATCAGGAGTTTCTCGGACAGGGAGTTGGCGCCGGGGAACTCGATGGAGTGTACCTTGCGGACCGCTCCCGGGTCGGCGTTGATGCTCAGGATGGGGCCATCAGAGTCGAAGTCGAGTTCCGCCGACACTTCGGCGAGCAGGTAGCCGGCCTCCTGGAGACGTTCGCGAACCCGTTCGGCAAGCGCGTCGGTCTGCTGCGGATGGATCTCTTCTTTCTTTGGGTCGGGGATGGCGTTGAGGACCGCCTTGGTCGTCTCCTCGGGGTGATGGAGTTCCAGCCGGTATTGATCACCGGATGCAACGACGACCTCGATGTCGACGGTGTTGCCCTCACCGTGGTGCTCGACCCTCAGGACCTCGGCCTCCCAGAAACCGACCTCCTTGAGGTTGTCTTCGACCTGCTGCCTGATCTTCTCTTCGACGTGAAGGCTGAGCTTCTTGCCGACCTTGGTCTTTGGAGTCGCCAGAGCCGTGATCTCGGGATCGTCGATCCCGGTCAGGATGATGGAGTTGAGCGTCATGGGTTCGCCGAGATCGGCCGCAACCGAGAGGACGACGGTGTTGTTCGCCCGCTGGTAGTCGAGGAAGATATCGACCTGGGGATCGGAATAACCCCGGTCGCGCAGATGTCGGGTGATCCGTCTCTTGCCGGATTCGATCCCGGCCTGGGTCACGACATCACCGACACCGATCTCGAGCCATTTTTCGATGCGTTTCCGGGTCACGCGGTTGCCGACCTCGATGCGGATCTTCTCAATGGTCGGTCTCACGCTGATCCGGACCATGACATCGAGGCCCTCATCGGTCTCGGCAGCCTCGATTCTGACCCACTCGGCATCGGTGGAGGCGTACATGGCCAAGATGGCCTCGCGGATGAGAGTGCGGTCGATGGTCCCGCCGACCTCGAGACCGAGGATCTCGAGGGTCGATTGGCTATCAACGGGCCCATCGCTTTGAACCGTCAGTTTTGCGATGGACGCCGGGTCGATGTTGGCCGCTACCGGCGCCGCAGCCATGGTCATCAGAGAAACCACCAGGCAGGACGCCAAGAGAGCACGAGTGGTGAAAGCGTCCACGATCCGGCTCTCAGTAGGGTCGCCGCATCTTGATGTCGATGCCGTAGGAGCCGTCGAGCTGACGACTCGCTTCGAGGAAGATGCCGGGGGCGAGATACCAGCGGCTGACGATGACTTCGGCCCGCTCAGCCGAGAGGTTCGACTGCAGGGTCACGGTCCAGTTGGATGCAAGCTGTTGGACCACCGTGACACGTGCCGACGGGCCGCTGGAGGTGCTCTCGGCGAAGGGGTCCACCCGGACATGGGGCATGACGAATTTTGTTCGGCGGTCGAGCTCGGATGAGATCTGCTGCGACAGAATGGTCGATGCGACGCCGACCCCCATGGCGCCACTGCCGAAGGCGTCGCTGCGGTGTCCCATGGCGATCAGGCTGTAGACCTCTTCCTGCGGGAGGGGAGGGCTGGACGTGACCTGTGGGATCAAGCGGTCGGAGGTTCCCGAGACCCGAAGGGTCACCTGGTAGTTCTGGACCCAGGTGCGGAGTTGGAGCTCGACGGACGGGTCGATCCGATTGGGATCGGAGAAGGTGAGGGTGCCGCGCTCGAGATCGTAGCGGAGGTTCTGGAGCGTGATCTCGCCGCCCTCTTCGAACTCCACCTTGCCGACGAGGCCCGGTTGCGAGGTGTTCCCGGTCACGTGGAGCGACGCCGAACCCACAAGTCGGACAAAGGGGTTGCGGAGGTCGATTGTCTGATCGGCCTCGACGCGCAGATCCAGACTCGGGCCGCCCTCGGTCGGGGGTGATGGGGCGCCGCCGAACCACTCGAGGAGCAGCAGCGATGGCGCCTCGCGGCGTTGCAGCGACGCGCGATCGACGCGCAGATCGCCGCTGATGTGGAGATCGTCGGCGGGTCCGTTGAGTCGCCAGGGACCCGACAACCGGGCGACGATTCCCGGGAGTACGGGATAGCGGAGTCCGTTCATTTCACCGGCGAGATCGAGGGACACGATGCCGGCCCGCCAGTTGATGCGACCGCCGGCGATGCCGCGCCCCTGCATGAAACGGAAACCCGAACCATCGACGATGACCTCGTCTTCGGAGAGCAGGATGGTGCCGTCGATGCCCGAGAGAATGGTCTGGCCGCCGGGTAGGCGGAACGACCCCTGGGCGATCTCGGCGATGCCTTCGAATCTTGGTCGATCAAGGGTGCCGAGCATCTCGATGACGCCGGTGGCGCGGCCGGCTGGCTCCCAGTCGGGAACCAGAAAGCGCAGAAGGAGGGCATCCATGGTGCCGGTGGCGTTGCCGTGGATCGAGCCGTCCGAACCGATCCCCCATCGCAGGAAGACGCGGTCGTCGCGGTGGGCGAGATAGAGATCCTTGACCTCCAGACCAGCGGCCGACAGGTTGAAATGGGCCGGTCCGAGAAGCCTGACGGGATCGTCCTGGAGATTCAGATCGAGTTCGTCGACGGTGGCCGAGATCACTGGTGTCGAACCAATGGGCCAGTCGACGTCTATGCCGACGGATGCGCTTCCCTCCAGCGGAATGCCCGATTCCGGCATCACACGGGCGAGGAGATTCTCGGCGGAGCTGAGGGTGAGGTGTCCGCCTCCTGCGAGGTGGCCGTCTGCGGTGCGACCGAGTTCCACAGAACCGTCGACGGCGTCGGTCAGCCCGCCTCGAAAGACCCAGTTGTCGGGTTCCGCGCGGACCTCGATGTGACCGACCTCGGTCACGGCGTCGAGCGCGCCGGTGGGGCGGCCGTCGGGTGTCAGCCGACCGGCGAGGCGGACATCTGAAGTGGCGCCCACGGTGTCGGTGATGGTCTCGCCGAAAAAGTCGAGGGGCATGTCGTTCCACTCGAGGTCGGCGTCGATCTCGCCGGCCGTGACCTGCCAGGCAACCCGGCCTTTCAGACCCTGGTTGAAGTCGATCCCGCGTGCCTCGAGCTGCCCGTCGGCGAGATTGATGGTGGCGGTGGCGTCGCCGAGGGCGAGACCGGCGATGGAGACATCGGCCAGACCCGCTGCCCACGACCCACGAGGCAGGGAGATGGGGCCACGCAGACCACCGGTGAAGGACAGCGCCCCCTCGGCCATCCCGGTCTGGTCGGCCCACTCCGCGATGGTCGCCATGGGGATCTTGTGGCCCCGGAGATCCAGCGCGAGCTGCTCGTCAGGATTGGCCTTGTCCCAGGTCATGGATCCCTCGATCTCACCGGCGCCTTCGCCGACTCGAAAACGCGATGGTTCGAGGGTCAGACGCTGACCACCGATGAGGGCGGAGGCGACCACGTGATCGAGGGAGACGGGACCCCAACTCAGGGGGCGGGCGTCGAGCCGCGTGTTGACCACGAGCTCCTGCCATGGCCCGCTGAGGCTGACCTGGAGGCGGCCGCTGCCTTTCACTGCCGGTAGGGCTTCGCTTCCGATCCAGGCGTTGACCATGGGCACGACCTCTTCGAGGGTGGCCTCGGTGGCGCTGATCGACCACGAAGGTTCCCAGGTGCCGATGGCAAGAGGTCCCTGCCAGGCCATGGTGGAGTTGCCGATCCGCAGTGCTTCGGTTCTGAAGGTGAGGGCGCGGTCGCCGTTGAGCTCGACGGTGAGCGGACCCGAGGCGGGCAACGGGCCCTCGGTGGGACGGAAGGTGGCGTCGGCGAGCCCCTGTCCGAGGGGGAAGGATTTGCCGTTCCAGTCGATGGCCACATCGGTGTCGAGGACCGCGGAGATCCCCGCCGGCGCGATCCCGATGCTGCCGAGAATCCCGGCGACCTCGACGCCCCGGCCATTGACCCGAACGCTGTGGGGGAAGCTTCCTCCGAGTTCACCGAGATAGGTGCCGTTGAGTCGGCCACCGAAGAATGTCGCCCGGCCGAGATCGCCGCGCAGCACCCCGTCGGCCAGGACGATCTCGCCGGTGAGATCTTCCAGCGGAAAGCCGACGGCCTCGATGCGCCGGCCTCTGACCCCGACCCGAAGGGGTTCTTCAGCTGTGGGTTCGAAGACAGCTTCGATGTCGATCTCGCCGGAGAGGATGTTCCCAGCCCTGACGATCCGGTCCAGGTGGACGAGATCGATGGTCCCCGCTGCGGTGACTTTGGTTCCGTCGTCGCCACCCAGAGCACCGGTTCCGTGCAGGGCGATGCCATCCGCGTCAAGGGTCCACGATGGGATCCGGACACCATCATCGATGACCAGGCGCGCCGCCACCGCGGTGGTGATGGGTCCCAGGCCGGGAATCTGAAGATCGATTCGGTCGATCCGCACGAAACCGGTTGGAGGACCGTCTTCGGAACTCCAGCCGGCGTCCATTCCGGCAAACGCGAGATCGATCTTGCCCGGGAGCCCGGTTCCCTCGAATTCTAGGCGGGTGAGCTGGAGGTGATGGACTTTGACCTTGAGCTTGCTTTCGCCGCCGGGTTCCCTTCGAGGGGGGTTGTCCAGTCTGATCTTGACGCCATCGGCGGCGACGGTGCCGAGTTCGATGGTCTGGCTGGTGAGCCGGATCTTCGCCAACTCGAGTTCGGCGGTTTCGATCTCGGCGTGGAGACCCGATCCTTCCAGCCTGACACCGCTGAGCTGGACCCGGGGGGGAAGAAAGCCCCAGGAGAGATCCTCGATTTCGAGATCGAAGCCGCGCTGCTCGGCGACGGCCACAACCCAGTTACGAGCCAGGCGGCGAGTGGGACCGGCAGTGAGCAGCATCCTGCCGATCAGCGCGACCAACAGGAACGCAGCGACCGTCGCCAGCACGGCAATGATCGTGCGTCTGAGATGGCGGTATCTCAGCCTCCGCGCTCGCCCCATTTCAGCTTCCGATGGAGCACCTGGAAATAGGATCTGCTGGGCGCGGTGATCAGGAAGGCCGGATCAGAACACCTGCGGATCCGGACCAGATCCCGCGTGGTCAACGGGAATCCCTTCTGGCCATCGAGGGTCAGGAAAACCTCTTCGGAGAGGCTTTCGAGCCGGATGTCGATGACCGAGTCCAGCGACAGGGCGATGGGTCGATTGGTCAGCGTGTGCGGGCAGATGGGCGTGACCATAAGCGCATCGAGGGTCGGATAGAGGATTGGTCCCCCGGCGGAGAGGTTGTAGGCGGTGGAGCCCGTGGGGGTGGCCACGATGAGGCCATCCGCCTTGAACCTGCTCACGAATTGGTCGTCGACGTGCATTGACAGCACGAGCATCCTCGCCAATGCGGACTTGTTGATCACCACATCGTTGAGGATCGGGTGGGTCACGGTCTCACTGCCCGGGGTGTTGACCGAAACCTCGAGGCGCTCCCTACGCTCGAGGGTGGCTCGACCCTCGATGGCGGCGTAGAGCATGGGGAAGAGCTGTTCGGCCGGGTGCTCCGTCAGAAAGCCGAGGGTGCCCATATTGATGCCGAGGATCGGTGTTCCGTTGATGGCGCCGCGGGTCACCGACAAGAGGGTGCCATCGCCGCCGAGGACCACGACGAGATCGGAGCTCGATGTCAGCTCCGATCGTTTGCAACCGTCTTCGGTACCCAGCACCGCAGCCGAAGAACCGTCGAGGACGGGTTGGATCTTCAGTCGTTCGAGCTCCACAAGCAGCTGCCGGCCGAGTTCCGCGGCCTCGTTGCTCGTGGTCTTGAGCACGATCCCGACGCGTTCAATGGTCTTCACAGTCACCGCGCCATTGTAACGCCCTTGCGGTCGTCGTGGGGGTGGAAGACCGTCTCGGAGAGACTGATAACAACCGTTGCTGGATTTGAGCCACGGACTGGCGGCTGGGGCAACCCTACATCTTGTGGTGTGTGTATGAGTTATACACAAGATGTTGTGGTCCGCGGGGGAGTCCATACCCCGCGATCCCAATCAGCCCTCAAAGCCCCTAAATTCTTCACATCCAAACCCTTGACAGCGGTCAGTGAGGCCATCATCATGGGGTGGCCTGAAGTGGTCAGAAAGGGTTAGAAGTGGCTCGTAGGGCATCCTCGAG
>Ga0164313_10000604_pt1 | contig 29588 bp, 27 predicted proteins | sample GuaBasSedimGuay4_FD_113735 | JGI IMG/M metagenome (GOLD analysis project Ga0164313, IMG submission 113735) | Subseafloor sediment microbial communities from Guaymas Basin, Gulf of California, Mexico - Guay4, Core 4569-4, 0-3 cm | ecosystem: Environmental > Aquatic > Marine > Hydrothermal vents... | reverse complement strand
CGGCGATACTGCCGGGACTCCTGATTATAAAGACTTCACAAGCCTCGAACTCGAACATTCTGATCCAGACCCTGACTTTATAGACAGACTCTAATTAGTAAGGTTATTTGCATAATTATTAACTAAAAATTGTGGTAATCGGCCGGATTTTGGACCCTGAAATACAGAAATTTATTTATGCCCACAGGTTGGATGATACTTATGAGCTGGCATTGAAATTTGCTTCAAGGGGCAAAAAGTTTCTGGATTCTGTATTACCTCAAATCCGGTCATGGCAAAAGGCAAAAATCAAACTTCCTGAATGGGCGGGAGCGAATGGATTGGTTTGGCCCCCACCTATGTCGCTGGAGCAATGTTCCTCTGAAGTTACCGCCAAATTCAAGGCTACATTACTGTCAGGCAAAGTACTGGCAGACCTCACGGGCGGAACGGGTATTGATACTTTTTATCTGAGTAAGCAATTTTATGAGGTATTCTTTGTTGAAAAAAATCCCGTATTGTGCGAAATCGCCAGACACAACTTTCAAAAATTACACGCCAATCACATACAAACGACAAATAACAATGCTAATAGTTTTCTTAATAATACAAAAAAACATTTCTCAGCACTTTTTATAGATCCGGACCGGCGAAACTTAAACCGGCGAGTTTACAAGCTGGAAGATTCAAGCCCGGATGTAATAGAGCTAATACCCCTGATGCTCAAAAAAGCAGATAAAATATTGATCAAGTTATCTCCATGGCTTGATCTGCAAGTCATTATTGAGAAACTCCCCTGGCTGCAACATATTTACATCATCGCTGTCGAAAATGAATGTAAAGAAATACTATGCCTTATTGAAAAGAAAAATGGGAACCCCAATATAGAAGCTGTAAATTTTCGCAAATCAGGTGAGCACATACAGCGATTCACCTTTCAACCCGAAGAAGAAAGTAATGCGCAAATTCACAACACTCTTCCCATGAAATACATTTACCAGCCAAATGCCGCTATTATGAAGGCCGGGGCGTTTAAATTGGTGGGGACACGTCACGGCCTGAAAAAACTTCATCAGCATACACATATATATACTTCAGAGCAACTGATCAAAAATTTTCCCGGGAAAACATTCGAATTGATCCATCAATTACCGCTTACTAAAAAATTTGTTGCCCGGGCACTTCCAGGGGGTAAAGCTAACCTGAGTGTACGGAACCTGAGCACTACAGTATCTCAACTAAAAAATAAACTCAATATAAAAGATGGGGGATCAGATTACTTGTTTGCCGTTACATTGCTCGATCAAAAACCCGCATTGCTACACTGTCGAAAAGTTTTATGATAGTTGGCCCAAAATTTTAAGAATAACAAAAATCAAAGCCGTAGCGCTGCCATAGTACATCAAAACATATTTTCTGTTTTTAAGATCCAAAAACCACAATACTGTCCATGGTTTAATCAAACCCAACAGAGTAATAAATAAAAAAATCCAAAAAAGGACATTAAAAAATGCTTCAATGGTTTCCATAATAGACTGGGTGGTTCATAATTATAAAATCTATATCGCAAAGTTATTCTTCATTCGTGTATTAGCGGCTTATAAATAATAATTTCTTTGCATCTTAGCGTGAAACTCTTAAAAATATGAAAATAGGAATACTTTCTGACACACATTCTTATATCGACGATAAAATATTTGAATATTTCAGTTCTGTTGATGAAATATGGCATGCAGGGGATATTGGCAACATTAAAACAGCCAAAGCCCTACAGGAGTTCAAACCCCTTGTGGCAGTATATGGAAATATCGACGACCTACAAATTCGCAGTATTTATCCCGAATACCAGATTATATCACGTGAAGGTTTAAAAATATACATCACCCATATTGGCGGTTATCCCGGACACTATGCATCAGGTATTAAAACAAAATTAAAAACAGAAGAACCAGGTTTATTCATTTGCGGGCATTCACATATTCTAAAAGTGATGCCTGACAACACTATTGGAAATCTGCTACATATCAACCCCGGCGCTGCCGGTCAGGCCGGATTACATCTGATGCGCACTATCATACGTTTAGAAATCCAAAAAGGGAAAGTTACTGACCTGGAGGTGATAGAGCTGGGAAAACGGGGCAAAATAAAACCCGCCTATTATTAGCGGGTTTTTTAAGATCGTCAGTAAAACAAATATGTATTACTCTTTGTCCTCTTTCTTTTTAGCCGGGGCCTTTTTTGCAGCTTTCGGTGCGGTTTTTTCTGCGGCCTTAGCCTTAGGAACAGCCTTCTTTACTGCTTTGGAAGCAGGTTTTTCTGAGGATTTGGCGGCTTTAGGAGCCTTGGTTGCAGTATCCTTCACATCCTTCTTCTCTACGGTCTTCTTTTTCTCCGGAGCTTTCACTGCAGCTTGCTCAACAGCAGCTTTAACCGGTGCCTCCTCAGCTTTTTTAGATGCCGCACTTTTCTTGCTTGCTGCCTTGGCGGCAAACTCTTCCTTCACTTTTTCGATATCAACCAACTTGAGAACAGGTCTACGCGTCAGTCTCTTAATAGAATCCTGACGTAGTTTTGCTACCACAATGTTTCTTCTCGCTTTCCTTCTTAATACTGTACTTCCCATTTGTAACCAAATTTTGAAATGAGGTGCAAATGTATGGTATTTACCTGTATTTTGAAAAATATTTCGTTAAAAAGCGCATAACTACCACAAAGTATTTCAAACAATAGCTAAAAACAACAACATAATTGCCTCTGACTTCCAACTTCCGACTTCAGGCTGTTTTAAAACTTCCAAAAAAATTCCGGTAGAACCACTTTAATAAATATCTTTACAGTTGAAATGTCTATATACGAAAAAAAATTCACAACTTTTTTAATCGCAATTTTTTTTATTATTGCGAGTCAGGCTAACGCACAGTTATCCCTGGGAGTTCGTGGCGGTACAAATGCCACAACCATGGATTTTACTAACAATCCGGAATTCAGGCTACAAAAACCACTTTACCGGCTTGGATTTCAAGGTGGTTTGTTCCTGCAATATTCCAATAGTCCACATGTCGGTTTGCAGGGAGAGTTTAATTATACTCAAAAAGGATGGGCTGAAGCAACAAACACAACTACAAATACCCAATATCAACGGCTAATCAATTATTTCGAATTTGTTACCCTGACACACATATTTATTGGAAAAGATAAATTCCGCTTTATTATAAACATTGGGCCATATGCAGCATACGCGCTTAGCGCCACAGAATGGACTAAAGATATGAGCAGTGGAATAGAAGTTTCTAATCCATATGTTTTCAATGATGAGGATGACAACCGGTTGGATTACGGTTTGCTTGCAGGCGCCGGGGTTGAATATGTGTTCTCTTTCGGAACCATTCACTTAGAGGGCCGATATTCTATGGGTTTAGGAAATATTTCCAATATTAAAACCACTGCTTCAGAATTGTCTCAAAACCGGGTAATTAGTATCACCGTCGGTTACGCTTACAACTTTCGAAAAAAGGAAAAGAAAACTAAACCCAAAAAAGATCTGCAGTGATCTGATCAGTCAGCAATTTACCGCTGTCACTAAGCTTGATGACGGAACCCTCTTGTAATAAAAAACCCTTATCTTTAAGCTGTCTGACTATTTTGCCAGCAGCATACATAATATCATAGCCATATTCTTCCTTGAGTTTTACCAGGTTAAAGCCCCATTTGGTTCGCAAGCCGGTCATCAAATATTCGTTGGCGCGGTTCTCTTTTGTCAGTACTTCCTTTTCAAAAGGAACAATCCTCTCCTTTATACCGCGTAAATATTTATGATTATTTTGTACATTAAACTGCCGGGAGGTGCCATCAAAAGAATGCGCTCCAGGTCCAATGCCAAGATATTTCTCATTTAACCAATACGCACTATTATGACGTGAGTAGTACCCCGGCTGTGCAAAATTTGAAATCTCATATTGGTCATAACCAGCACAACTGAGAATTTGCATTGACAATTCCAGTTGTTCAGCTGCAAATTCATCACTTACCGGTTTAAGTTTATTTTTGGAAACCCAGTTACCAAATACCGTCATTGGTTCAATGGTCAGGCAATATGATGATATATGTTGGGGTGCCATACTAACAATACGTTCCAGATCTTCCTCCCAAATCTTGTGATCAGGAGCAGGGATGCCATATATGAGATCGAGGCTGATATTGGAAAATCCTATACTCCTCGCGCGATCATAGGATTCAATGGCACCATGGGCATCATGTGTGCGGTGCAAAAATTCAAGTTGCGCGTTATTAAAAGACTGGATCCCTATACTAAGACGGTTAATGCCGGATTTGTACAAGCCGGTCAGTTTTGAAACTGAAAGATCATCCGGATTGCATTCAAAACTGATCTCAGCATTTTCATCGATACTAAAATTATGGAAAACCGTATGAAGTAATGAATCAATTTCCTGCATTGAAAGTATTGAAGGTGTACCTCCTCCAAAATATATTGTATTGATTTGCTCTCCATGCAAATAATCCTTTTGCAATCTAATTTCTGCAACAATGGCCCGAATCAATTCATCTTTGACATGCATACTGGTACTAAAATGAAAATCACAATAGAAACATGCTTGTTTACAAAATGGGATATGTATATATATTCCGGCCAATTTTTTCTAATTTGTAGCAGTTCAAATATAAGACAATTTGATATCAGTAAATAAAATATTGATTTTCGTTCTTACCCTGATAGCCCTCCAGGTTAAGGCCCAGGAGACAATAGTGCTCAATATTCAATATCTGAGCGATAAGGTATCGAAGAAAGCCATTTTTCCATCAGAAACTATTGAAATTAAATCCCCTATGATCAAAAATATTCTAACGGATAGGTTGAACGACTTATACGAACAAGGCTACCTGTCTGCCTGGTATAAATATTATATAAACGGAAAACAATCAAAGGCAACATTTTTTACAGGTAATAAATTTAAACTAGCCAGTTTGTCAAAAGGCAATCTCGATGAATCGTTACTGAATAAAGTTGGATATACTGAACGTTTTTATAAAGACAAACCCTTTTCCTACAAAGAGATCTCCGGATTGATGAAAAAGATAATAACCTGGGCAGAAAACAACGGCTATCCTTTTGCCTCTGTGCAAATGGACTCTATCGACATCAATGCAGAACAGATTTCCGGAATGATCCGTTTTGATTCAGGACCGCAAATTGTATTTGACTCCATAGCCATTACCGGCATGAAAGACCTGAAATATAAATTTCTCATGTCCTATTTAGGTATATACAAGGAGACGCCTTACCGGCAGGAGTTGATCGAAGAGATCCCGCAAAGAATAAAAACTCTCGAATTTCTGGAGCTTGCTCAACAGCCGGATGTATTCTTTATAGATGGTAAAGCCATCATTTACCTTGAAGTAAAAAAACGAAAGGTCAACCAGGTGGATGGATTCATTGGATTTTTACCCAATGAAAATTCTAATGAAAAACTCCTTATAACAGGTCAGGTTAAGCTGGATCTGCACAATCTGCTCTCATCGGGAAAACGGTTGTTTGTGGAATGGCAACGCCTCAATGTACTGTCTCAATTACTGGATTTCCGCTACACCCACCCCAAACTTTTTCGTTCGCCACTCGATATATCCGGGCAATTTTATTTAATGAAACAAGACACAACCTTTATAAACAGAAATTTCATGTTCAGCCTGTCTTTTGTTCCCAGCCTTAGAAACAAACTCGCATTCTCTACAGACTTCCGGTCTTCGAGGCTTATTAGCACCAAGATGTACGAACATGAAAATGAATTGCCGCCTTACGCTGATTTTAATCTTAGCTACTATGGACTGGAATATACTTATTCTACTTTAGATGATTTGTTTTCCCCTTCCAGGGGTTTGTCTTTTAATATCCGGGCATTTGCCGGAAAGAAAACAACAATTAAAAATGCAGCTTTAGATGATGATCTCTATCAGGGTATTGATCTGCAGACTGCTCAATATAAACTTGAAGCAGATCTGGAACAATACTTTGGCATTTGGAAAAATCTACTACTCCATTTCAGACTGCGGGGGGGATACCTTGAAGGATCTACACTCTTTCTCAATGATCTGTACCGGTTAGGAGGCCTGAGAACTCTTCGCGGGTTTACTGAAAATTTCTTTTTTGCCTCACAGTATGCTTTAGCCAACATCGAACTACGCACCGTTTTTGCTAACAATACATATTTTTTGATATTTTACGACCAGGGTTATATACGCAATGACTTGGAAAATTATAATGCAGACTACCCTTTAGGTGTTGGCGCCGGATTTAGTTTGGTGACCAATGCAGGAATATTTAATTTCGTATTTGCTTTAGGAAAATCTCAAAACCAGGATTTTGGACTTAATTATTCAAAGATCCATTTTGGATACATGAGCCAATTTTAGATATTTGAACCGTTGTTTTTAATTTTAATTGAAAAACTGTATACCCGGATTGCATATTTTATTTAAACCCAAAAGACTTGTATTCCAGAATAATAAAAAAAACATTCGTTCTTATACCTCTTGTGCTTTCTGCACTATTGGTTTTTGGAACACCAGATGATTATGAAGTCATCAAAGACCTACGGGATGACTGGGAATTTTACAGTGAAAAAGAACAGGGTTATTTGCCATATATTGCGGGTAACATCATAAATACGAATACAATATATTTTCATCTGCCATTACAACAATACCGCAATAAATATTTAATCATAACATTTCGACAAGGATCATCCCTATGGATCAACCAAAGACTGGTTGAATATTATCCGGAAAACAAGACAGCCTGGTTTCCTGTTGATAGTTTGTTACAAAATCATGTCCGGGACAAATTACTCATATCAGTATACAACCCGACCTCCTCGTTTGACACTATGATTACCGTAATTGGGGTTGAAGCACCCTCAACATTCAGCCGGGACAGGATGAACGAGATATTTGTCAGAAAAACAAGCCCGATAAAAAACAGTTTGATCCTTATTGCTTTTTTTATCATTGTCTTATTTACATTCCTGTATAATGTGTTTCCAGTTGACTTTAAGCAATTCACTAGTTTTAGTTTGCTCTTTCACACATACAACAGTATGGGGAGCATTACTAAATCCATTTTATTTTCCAAAACCCAAATGGTTTTTCTCTTAGGGCTAAGCTCAATAATTGCCTTTTTATCGCTCATTCACCAATATGTTGTTGACATTCCTCTACTACAATGGTTTTTAGAAGGAAAGCCGGTTGTGTGGGCCTGGATTTTGTTAACTATTGTCATATTCATCTCACTTATATTAAAATATTTCTTAATTGTTGTCTTGAGTTCGCTTTTTGGCATCAGGGATTTAGCAAACAACTATTTTTTAGAAATCATTATACTTTCTATGATTTTTTACTTAATATTATTTATTGTAGTAGTAGCCTCAGGGTTAAGTTTATATCATAGAACTGCTGAAATAGTTCGTTTTCTTACCATTCCGGTAACAATTTTTTACCCTATACGATTCATTTTTATGTTTTTCAGAATAAGAAAAAAAGCTTCTGTTAATAATTTGCATTTATTTTCATACCTTTGTGCCACTGAATTATTACCCATGATAATTGGCTTCAAATATTTGTTCCACTAGAAGTTCATTCGGGTTTTATTAAGCAAGAAAGATATGACGGTGACTGACAAGAAACGATTGAAAGAGGTAAAAAAAATACTGGTCTCTCAACCAAAGCCACGTGATAATAAATCGCCCTACTACAAATTGGCTGAAAAATATGATCTAAGTGTTGATTTCAAACCATTTATTCAAATTGAGCCGGTTTCTGTTAAAGAATTCAGAAAACAGAAAATTGATATTCTCAATCATACTGCAATTATATTCACAAGCAGAAATGCGGTGGATCATTTTTTTCGGATTTGTGAAGGTCTGAAAATTGAAATGCCCACCGATATGAAATATATCTGCATTTCGGAACAAACAGCCAATTATCTTCAAAAGTATATCGTAATCAGAAAACGAAAAATATTTATTGGCTCAAAAACAGCAAAAGATCTGATTGAGATATTAAAAAAACATAAAAATGAGAAATATATCTTCCCATGTTCCAATATCAGGAAGAAAGATATTCCCGTTTTTTTAAAGGAAAACGGCTACGAGTTTAACGAAGCGGTTATTTATAGCACGGTTGCGAGTGACCTTTCTGATCTTGCCGATGTCAATTATGACATCATTGCTTTCTTTAGTCCTTCGGGAATAAATTCACTACTTGTCAACTTTCCTGATTTCAAACAAAATGAAACAAGAATCGCCGCATTTGGGCCTACAACTTCAAAAGCGGTAAAAGATGCCGGACTTATTTTGGATATTCAGGCCCCTCTACCAAACGCACCATCCATGACCGGTGCTATCGATCTTTATATATGTCAGGCAAACATTAGCAAATAAAAGCCCTTGAATTTTATTGATTTTTTTACAACAACCTTTTAAATATTACATTTAGTAATAAAAGGGGGTAAATTGTTACTTTTCTTTAAATTAATTATCTATTGTTGTAACCATGTTTAAATCAAGGAAAAGTATACCTATTATTATAGCAGCACTTTTGGTGTTCCAGGCTACTTTTGCTCAACAAGACGCACATTTTTCTCAGTACATGTTTACTGAAATTTATAACAATCCTGCTTACTCAGGAGTTGAAGGTGTTACGAATTTATCTTTTTTGCACAGGTCACAATGGATGGGCTACTCTCCAACCTTTGATGATGGAGGAGCCCCAACTACTCAAATGTTAAGTGTTGATGCCCCTATATTAAGATTCAGAAGTGGTGCCGGCCTATTAGTAGTTAATGACAACATCGGTGCCCAAAACAATCTTCAGATACTTGGCTCATATGCATATCACTTATCAGCTGGTAAAGGCAAACTAAGCTTTGGCATTAGAGCCGGGATTTATTCTCAGACAATAGACTATGATAAATACAGATATATAGATAAGAACGATCCTCTTTTGCTTAAAGGAAAAGAATCACAGGTAAGACCTGATGCAGCGGTAGGCATTTTCTACAAAACAGAAAAATACTATGGTGGAGTCAGTCTTAACCATATCATTAAATCAACCTTTGATTTTGGTATTCCAAGTGATTCTGTGAGAGGATCTCTTGAAAATCATATGGTAATAACGGGTGGTTATTTGTATGAACTGAATTATGATTTCACATTAAGACCTTCTTTAATAGTAAAAAGTGATTTTAATACATATTCATTTGATGTTACACTCCTGGGTATATATCAGGAAAAATTGTGGTTTGGTCTGTCATATAGACAAGGTGAAGCCATCGTAGGCATGATTGGATATAAATTTCTGAAAGATAAATCCTTAAAGCTGGGATACGCAATGGATTACATCATTCAGGCACAGGCCGCAAAACAAAAAACTTCGCAGGAATTTATGCTTAGTTATACTTTACCGGCCATTTCAGGCGGTGGGAAGAAAGTCATAAGGACTCCGAGGTTCCGTCATTGAAAAAATTGAAAAATTAAATATTTCTTACAGGATGACTTATTGATTGTATTTATCCTATAAAAAATATAAAGTCTCAGGTAATAGCCTTATATTCGAACTTGAAAATGAAATGAATATTTTTCATGTTAGTTAATAAGGTAAAGATTTGGAATTAGCTAAATAAGGTGTTATGAATAAAACAAGTGTTATTGGCAGGCCAATATTGGCCCTAGCCGTCCTATCCTTCATCGTTCAATCATGTGGGTTATTTGGTGGTCGAAACAGATCTGACCACGGCGAATTAGTTGGCGCAGGTAATAGAATGTGGACCGGAATGGTCATACCGTTTGGTATGGTTCCCATTCCTGCTGGTACCTTTCATATGGGTCAGGCCGATCAGGACATTGCAGCCACTCAGATGAACATGAACAAACAAATCACCATTGGTGCATTTTTCATGGATGACTCAGAAATCACGAACAACGAATATCGTCAGTTCATTGAATCCATTATGGAAGATTCCATGGACATTCTTGGTGAGGACTATATAATGAAGGAATTGTACCCCGACACTACGGTGTGGGTGAAAGATTTCGCGCATCATATGGGTGATCCGCTACTCGAATACTACTGGTCGCATCCGGCATTCGACGACTTTCCGGTCGTAGGTGTTGATTGGGAAGCTGCCCGTTATTTTAACGAGTGGAGGACTGCCTACCTGAATGATTTCAGGGCAAGTATTGGAGAATTTAGAATGCCTAATTTCAGGCTACCATCAGAAGCTGAATGGGAATATGCAGCAAGAGGTGGGAGAGATTTGGTGAAGTATCCCTGGGGTAACCCTTATATAAGGAATGCCAAAGGATGTATGCTTGCCAACTTTAAGCCAGGCCGAGGTAATTATTATGATGACGGATTTGCTTATACAGCGCCTGTCTATTCATTCTTCTCCAACGACTGGGGCCTTTACGACATGGCTGGTAATGTTTCAGAATGGTGTGAAGATGCTTTCCATCCGGCAGCTTATACGTTGGTATGGGACATGAACCCAACATATAATGACGATAATGAACCTAAAAAAGTAATACGTGGTGGATCCTGGAAAGATATATCTTATTATCTGCAAACCGGCACACGTACATTTGAAAATAAAGATACAACACGTGCCTTTATTGGCTTCAGATGCGCTATGACATATCTGGGCCGATCAACTGGGCAAGAATTTTAATTGAACAAAAAATATTTTAAAACTTAAATTATAGTAAGATGACAAAGAAAGGTGGACTTCAGGAATTATTATTCAGTACTATCATGCCGAAGGTATATGGAATCGGTGCAGCTGTTGTAATTACCGGTGCTATGTTTAAACTTCTTCACTGGCCAGGTGCTAGTCTAATGCTTGGAATTGGTTTGACAACTGAAGCAATTATATTCTTTTTAAGCGCGTTTGAACCCACAAAAGTGGAGCCGGATTGGTCAAAAGTTTATCCGGAACTCGCTGAGGATTATGACGGTCCTTCCGGACTTTCCCGTAAAGGTAAAGGAGGAGCTGGCGATTCTGTTTCACAAAAACTAGACGCCATGCTTCAAAGTGCCAATATTGGCCCGGAATTAGTTGACAGCCTCGGTAGAGGTATGCGAAGATTGTCTGAAACAACAGGCAAATTGGGTAAGTTAGGTGATGCCGCAATGGCAACCAACCAATACTCAGAATCTGTAAAAGCTGCTGCTGGAAACATTGGTCGTATCAACAAATCATATACTGAAAGTGTAAGTTCAATGGTTGAAATGGCTACTGTATCAAAATCGGCTGCACAAGAGATGTCGAATGTATCTAAAAATGCAACAGAATATCATTCACAGGTACAAAACGTCACTAAAAATCTCGGCGCACTTAATGCCGTGTATGAAATGGAATTGCAAGATGCTAACAGCCATATCAAGGCGATGAATAAATTCTATTCAAATGTCACTCAATCTATGGACAGTATGGCCCAGGCCTCTCAGGATGCAGATCAGTTTAAAGTTGAAATCAACAAACTTACAGGCAACCTTGGCAAATTAAATAACATTTATGGCGGCATGATCAATGCCATGAAGGGTTAATTCTTATTACTTTTTATATAATTAAATATATTTCTTATGTCAGGAGTTAAAGAAACCCCACGTCAAAAAATGATAGGCCTCATGTACCTGGTACTAACGGCTATGCTGGCGCTTAACGTAGATTCCGCTGTTCTTGAACGGTTTATTTTCATCGATAAAACCCTTGAAACACAGGCAAATGAAAACGCCAGACGGAATGCTAAGATAGTTCAAGGGATTGAAATGGTTGTCGAAGAAAAAGGAAACCGAGGTCAGGACGTGAAAGTACTGGAAACGGCAAAAAAGGTGCGGCAAAAAACATCTGAGACCATTCAATATTCCAAGCGGATCAAACAGGGCATCATCGACTATAGTGGTGGTTTTGATGAAGAAGGCCGCCTTGTTGGAGCAAAGGATATGGACAAAATCGCCACCTATATGATCCTCCAAAAAAGAGGTGATAGCTTAAAAACAGTTCTTAATGGTTATGTGGATTACTTAAATCAAACTGCAGGAACAGATTTTAGTCCCATCGCAAATGACGGAAAAGATGATCCTTATTTCAAGGATATTCCTAATCAAAAGCATAAAGACTTTAAGGCTCTATTATTTGAAAGCACACCGACAGCCGGTGGTCTGGCTTCTCTGACACAGCTAATGAACACAGTGCTAATGTGTGAATCATCTGCGCTTGAAGAACTTGCTGATAAAGTTGGCGCCAAGGATATTGCTTTCGACAAGATCATACCTATGGTATTGCCGGAATCAAAACTGGTAGCGGCCGGCGCAAAGTATAAAGCTCAATTATTTGTCTCAGCAGCTTCTTCGGGAGTTACTCCTACTATGCGCCTCAACGGCAAACCAATTAAGGTAATAGATGGAATGGGACAAATTGAGTTTCCGGCAACAGGTGGCAATTTTGATAAAAACGGTCGTGTTGTTAAGAAATTTACAGCTGAAATCGAACTTGGAGATACCACATACACTAGCGTAATTGAATATATTGTGGCCAAACCGGTAATACAGATTACTGCGGCTTCTGTACAGGCGCTATACCGTAATTGCGGAAACCAACTGGATGTTCAGGTTCCTGCTCTGGGAGCTTCCTACAATCCTACATTTAAAGCAACCGGTGGTAGTCTCATTGCTGGCAAAGGTGGCACTGTCACCTCTATACCTACAGGTGCAAAATACGATCTTTCTGTCTACAGCAATGGTCAGTTTATTGGAACAAAAAGCTTTAGAGTAAAGCCCATTCCAAAGCCTGACCTTGTATTGAAGGTTGGCGGAAAAATGGTGGATGAAAAACGCGGTGTCACTAAAGTGCCACGTAGTATCACTCTGGATGTTGAAGCTGATGCCGACTTTGCGCAATTTTTACCCAAAGACGCACGTTACATGCCTACAGCCTGGGAAGTTACCCTTGCGAGAGGTTCCAGGCCTATTGAAACGAAAAAGTTTTCAGGCAAGACCGGCAATCTTCAGTCATTTATATCCAAAGCCCGAAAAGGTGACCGGATTGTAATAGAAATTAAAGAGGTTCAACGAATGAACTTCAGAAATGAAAAAGAAGTAGTAAAAATTAACAGTAGTCAAAGAATCAAACAATTCCCGATTAATTGATTTTAAAAAAGCTAAATAAATTTGTGTTATGAAAAAGCTTATAAATTATTTTCTCCTGATTTGCCTGATGGGCCTCATTCCACAGGCACTCCGGGCACAGGAAGTAAGTTCTGATGTGAATCCCAACTCGGTCAACCCGATCCCGGAATCCAATCAGATGTATAAAAAGACCGTCTGGAGAAGAATGGACTTGAAAGAGAAACAAAATCGTCCCTTCTTTTCTACTAGCAATGAATTGACAAGAATTGTCATAAATGCGGTAAACGACGGGACCTTATATCCTTATGAAGACGATTCACTCAATAAAAGGATGTCGAAAGAAGCTTTCCTTGAAAACCTCAAGCTTCCAGATGCTGAAGAAGATAAAGGCGACGCCGCTGCCCAAGATGACAGTTGGGGAGATTCAGGATGGGGTGACCAAACCCAATCAGAAGACATAAGTCCATATTATGACGCTTCACAATTGACTGTGGTGCGCATCAAGGAAGATATGATCTTTGACAAAGTCAGATCAAGGCTGTATTATGACATCCAATCTATCGAACTCATCATTCCATCAGATCAAACAGCTACAGGTTTGGAAAAAACAGTTGGTGTGTTTAGGTACAAAGATTTGGAACAGCTATTTCGAAATATGCCAAATCAGGCGATCTGGTATAACAGAAGTAATACTGCCGCACATCTGAATATGGCCGATGCTTTTCTGCTTCGCCTGTTCAGTGCCCGGGTAGTTAAGGTGTCAAATCCAAAAAACGACTGGATACAAGACATCTATCTGGATCAAAAGGCCGCTTTGATCAAATCTCAACAAACAGAATATAATCTGGTTGAATATGAACACAATTTGTGGGAGTATTAATCATACAAATCATTTCTAATAAAAAAGGCAGCCGTGGCTGCCTTTTTTTATTCCCAAATCCTAATAACCAGTAAGGCAAACTCAACTATTAAAAATATTTTCTTGAATTATTCAAGAATGACATACTTATTGGTTATCCAATTTTTTTGTATTTTCAGGAATTAATTTAACTTATATAAGAACTTTACATTTATTGTACTATTCTAAGTCATTTTCTTTTATATTTGCACTGACTAAAGCCAGCTTACATGACTAGTGAGGAAAAAAAAGCCTTCTTACTTCTTAAGTCTGTGATATTCCACTATCACGGATTAGACGAAGACGAGCAAAAAAACCTGGATGAAACCGCAAAGAAATATGATGCTGGAGAAGAATTGGCTTGGGCGAATGAATTTATTGCCAATGATTATATATCAGCATTTGAACGCGCACGCGAATACCTCAGCAACGTAATCGGGAAATTTGATAAAGATAAAAGACTGAGTTATCTCGACATGGTTTGGAAAGCCAATAATCAAAAAGGTTTTATTACTGAAATGGAAGCTACTGCCATGCTTAAGCTGGCCAAAGACTGGGGAATTGAAAATGAATTGATTGAAATGGTTAAAAAATAACCTTACAAACTCATCAATTCTTTAAATTTTGATGCCTGTCTCCTGCTTACCTCAATTTTTTCACCTCCTTTTAACTTTACCAACAAACCACCGTTAAACCAGGTTTCAATACTATCAATCCAACTTAAATTAATGATGTGTTTTCGGCTGGCTCTGAAAAAAGCCCGCTCATCCAATTTTTTATCCAGGGCATTAAGCGATTTGTGAATCATTGGCTTGTACTGATCAAAATAAACTTTAATATAATTACCGTCTGATTCAAAAAGACGCACATCGACAAGCTTTACAAACCAACATTTATCGCCATCCTTTACAAATACCTGCTCGTTTAGTCCAAGTTTTTGAGTAGAAATACTATCCGGCAACTGCTTTTTATTCTGCAACCTTAAAACCTTTTTTACACTTTCATCAAGTTTATCCTTACGGATGGGTTTGAGCAGGTATCCAAGTGCATTAATATCAAATGCCTTTAATGCATATTCATCATAAGCTGTAGTAAAAATTACTTCCGGAACAGCATCGAGCATTTCAAGTAATTCAAAGCCGTTTTTCCCCGGCATTTGAATATCCAAAAAAAGTAACTCGGGTTTTTGTTCCAAAATCAGTTCATAGGCTTCATCTGCATTTTCAGCCTCCCCGATTATCTCAATTTCAGGAAAATCCGACAGCAATGAAAATAACTCTTTTCGGGCTAACCTTTCATCATCTATAATTAATGCTTTCATATGCTAAATAAGTTTTCAGTTCAGGGTTCAGGGTTCAGAGTTAAGCCTAAATAACGTTGACCATTTTAAACATGGAACCCATTTCATATTAATTTAGGTATTTTTATTTCTGCCAGTACTGTATGATCATTCTCATTTAAAATTTTAAAATATGCCCTCTCCCCATAAATTAATTTAAGTCGCTGAATGGTGTTGTCTATACCAAAACCTTTATTGGATTGGGAAAACTTGCTGTTATCAACCTGACCTTCATTGCGAATCTGTACAATCATATATGGGTCTTCCACCAGTGTTTTTATCGAGAGCTTACCACCCATTTTTAGGTTCGCAATTCCATGTTTAATACCGTTTTCCACTAGCGTTTGAATCATCAATGGTGGCACATGATAACCAGAAGATCCCGGATCAATAAGGTATTCGGTTTGTAAACGCTTTTCAAACCGGATCGACTCTAAATCAAGATAATCGGTGACTGCCTGTAACTCTTCGTCAAAATCCGTAAGCTTATTCTTATTCATTACCAGAGAGCTCCTGAGTATACTCGACAACAAAGTTATGGCCTCCTTGGATTTACTTGGATTTTCATCAACTAAGGCCCGAATACTGTTTAATGCATTAAATATGAAATGGGGATTAAGCTGAGATTTTAATTTATTTAGCTCTACCTCATTTTTGTGAGCCTCATATTTTAATGATGTATTATATCGGTCCAGATAATGATACATAAAATAAATAAGAGACCAAATAACATAAAACACTATATAGGCGAAAATAAAAGCCACTATGGTAAGTGGATCCAAAACTTTTGAGTAATCTAAAATGCCAAGCACACCGGCAAGGAACACATGAAAAATATACTTGAACAGACTTAAAAACAAGGTTGCAAACAGTAATCTGGGCAATAACATGGAAATCCTTAACTCAACCCAATGCCAGCTTTTAATATAATGTCGAAAAATATGTGTACTCAATAAAAACCAGGCCGAAATGAAAACCGCATATACTATGGTTGCATAACTGACCGTATTCGCTATGATATACAAAAAGATATTGATCAGCGAATAGCTGAAAAACCCTCCCAATTGAAAAATCCAATATATATTTTTCCGTTTCACAATATTGCCATCCCGGTTTTTCTCATACTAACAGGTTAATAAATATACAAATATCAAATCATTACAACAGAAATAATTATACGAATGGAAGTAAATTTTGTTAAAAGGCTTGAGGATCCACTCAAATTATCAAAAAAATCTTACCCGCTATGTTTAATTGCTCTTATAAAGGATATTAACTTCAATTACAAATGCATTATTTATTCACTACCCTATTATTATAATGATATTATATATTAAAACATTACAATCTCCATTTTCAGTCCAATATACAGGTATAGAGAACCCTTAAATAGGTCACATAATTGTATAAAAAGACACTATAGACATAAAAATGACTGAAAATCTTACTTTGAAATCCACAAACCGAACCGGTAATAATCTATAAATTTAAACTAATGGGATAAATTTGGAGTATAATACTATAATAGACGAGTATTGTTAACAGACACCGACTACAATGAAAACTCTTGCAATTTTTTTTATTACTTCTTTTTGCTTTCTATCCATGATCTCACTTAAAACAGAAACTACAAACAACGCGGAATCTGCTATAATGGATAAAACGAACTATGCTGAGCTGACAGAGATTCTTTTTAAACAATCAACTAATCCTGGTTCTCTTTGCACATCTTTTACAAAAAGAATTGTAATAATGAACCTGGAGGGACAACCTATTAGAGAAGATTGCATAGAAGACGAAAATATTTTATCATCACCAACGCTGACACCTCTTATTCATAGAAGTGATTTGATAATGGAAATTGATAATACTTCTTATTATTTATTGGATTCTAAATAATTTCTTTAATTCCGGGAACTTTTTTGACCTTAATATGCCTTATATAATTGGTTAATAATTGGTTCATAGTTGTGAACTATAAGTTTTTGGTTTCGGCGAGTGCTTCTCAGAATGCACTCGCCGTTTTTTTTTCTCCCAACTCATCTTTTAAAAATTGCCCCGTATAACTTTCCTGATTTTTTAATACTTCTTCAGGGCTGCCGGCACAAACCACCTTACCTCCCTGCTCTCCTCCTTCTGGTCCAAGATCTATTATATAATCTGCTACTTTAATCACATCCAAATTGTGTTCAATTATCAATACTGTATTCCCTTTATCCACCAAAATATTTAATACATCCAAAAGATGCTGGATGTCCTGAAAATGCAGCCCGGTAGTCGGCTCATCCAATATGTAAAAAGTTTTACCTGTGTCCTTTTTTGAAAGTTCTGTCGCCAGTTTTACACGTTGAGCCTCGCCTCCAGAAAGTGTTGTGGCATGTTGCCCTAAGGTGATATAACCTAGCCCGACATCATTTAACACCTTCAATTTGTTATGAATTTTTGGCAGATTAGAAAAGAAATCCACAGCTATCTCCACCGTCATATCCAATACGTCAGAAATTGATTTTCCTTTATAACGCACCTCCAGTGTTTCACGATTATACCTCTTCCCTTTACAAGTTTCGCATGGGATATGTACATCGGGAAGAAAATCCATTTCAATCAACTTCATCCCCGCGCCCTCACACCCTTCACAGCGTCCTCCCTTGACATTAAAAGAAAACCTTCCAGGCTTATACCCTCGGATTTTCGACTCAGGGAGCTCTGCAAACAGCGTTCGTATATCCATAAACACCCCAGTATAAGTAGCCGGATTGGATCTGGGTGTCCTGCCAATTGGTGACTGATCCACCTCAATTACCTTATCCAAAAATTCAATCCCACTAACCTCTCTGTAAGGTAGTGACCTACGCCGTGACCGGTAAAAATACTTGCTCAATATCGGGAAAAATGTTTCGTGAATCAGAGTGGATTTGCCACTCCCTGATACACCTGTCACACATATCATAGTGCCGAGTGGAAAACGGACATCAATATTTTTTAGATTATTCCCGGATACCCCTTTCAATTCAACTACATTACCATTTCCTTTGCGCCTCTGTCTTATAGAAGGTGTTTCTATTCTCCTTCTGCCATTTAGATAATCCGCTGTTAAGCTATTGTTGGCCACAAACTGCTCCGGTGTCCCCTCCGACACAATATGACCTCCATGAATACCCGGTCCCGGACCAATATCAATTAAATGATCAGCTCTCAACATCATCTCCTTATCGTGCTCTACTACAATCACAGAATTACCCAAATCACGAAGATCCTTCAGGGCCTTGATCAATTTCATATTATCCCGCTGATGCAATCCAATACTAGGCTCATCTAGAATATACAATACACCCACGAGTTGAGTGCCGATCTGAGTAGCCAACCGGATGCGCTGTGCCTCACCACCCGATAAGGTGCGAAGTGGGCGATTGAGATGCAAATAGCTAAGCCCCACCTCCAGTAAAAATCCAATACGCTTTCTGATTTCCTTTAGAATTTCGACAGCAATACGCTTTTGCCGACCGCTCAGCCTGTCCTCCAACCCTGTAAACCAGAAAGACAACTTCTGAATATCCCAGACAGCCAGCTCGGCAATATTTTTACCATCGATCATAAAATTCAATGATTCCTTCTTCAACCGGGCGCCCTTACATTCAGGACACTCATTAACAATAGTATATTCGCGTATCCAGCTCCTGGTTTTACTTGATCCACTTTCCCTCTGCTTTTCTAAAAACCGGATAACACCTTCAAAATTTGTATGCCAACTGGTACCTGGATATTTTACTGAAGCTACAGCTACAGGATTTTCATCTCCAAACAAAAGAATGTCACGGACCTTTTCCGGTATTTTATTCCACGGAGTTGAAAGATCTGCCCCATTTCGTTTTAGTATCGCCTGGATTTTTTTAAAAATCCAAATATCCCTGAAAGGCCCCAGGGGAGCTATGCCTCCCCGGCTGATGCTCAATTCAGGGTCCGGAATTACTGATTCCGGTGTTATAGATTCGATCCGTCCAAGTCCATGACATACATGACAAGCACCGTAAGGAGAATTGAATGAAAAATTGTTTGGTGCAGGTTCATCGTAAGAGAGGCCGGTTTCCGGATCCACCAGATTTTGTGAAAAATGATGGATATGTTCCTCTTCATCCAGCAACATCAAAACACCTTTTCCCTGGACTAAGGCCTTTTTTACTGATTGCCCTAACCGATGCTTATCCTTTTCCGTCACCTTAAGCCGGTCAATTATAACTTCAATATCATGTGTTTTATATCTGTCTACCTGCATTTTTGGATGCAAATCCATAATCACTCCATCCACCCGTACTTTTGCCCATCCTGACTTCCGGATCTGATGAAACAGCTCCCTATAATGTCCTTTCCTCCCTTTTACCAAAGGAGCCATTAGAGAAATACGCTTGAAAAGAAAGTATTGATATATATGTGCAATAATCTGATCTTCAGATTGGCGTACCATCTTTTTACCGGTCAGATATGAAAATGCCTCTGATGCCCGTGCATATAACAAACGCATAAAGTCATAAATTTCCGTGACAGTGCCCACGGTAGAGCGTGGATTTCTGGAAATTGTTTTTTGCTCAATTGAAATGACCGGACTGAGCCCTTCTATTTTATCTACATCGGGCCTTTCTAAGTTTCCGATAAATGACCGCGCATACGCAGAAAAACTCTCCATATACCTACGTTGCCCTTCTGCATATATGGTATCAAATGCGAGGGAAGATTTTCCACTACCACTAATTCCGGTGAGGACCACCAACTTATTGCGCGGTATCAATACATCGATATTCTTGAGGTTATGTTCTCTGGCTCCATAAACCTCAATATTTTCATAACCGTTCAGATCCGGAATTTTCTCTCTTTTTATACCGTTTTTCATGCTATTGCTTCGCTGTATCCAATACCTGAACCTGTTTGTCAGAAGTATTTGCAGTGGTTTTAGTTTTCTTCACGGGAATCAAAATTTTATATATCTTTCCATTTCTCACCGTGAGTTTGTTCTTTCTCAACCAAGGGTTGTGCCTTTTTAGGATCTTATAATTTATCCTTTGATCAGCTGCAAAATCAGCCAAATTGGAAATACTATGATCTATGACTACAACCTCCATCTTCTCTTTTTCATATAATGAATGCTCATCGAGGAGGAAACCATAGTCACCGGGATGTTCGAAAATTGATTTAACCGCGATAGCCCTGAAAACGTAACGTTTTGTTTCCTCACCCAACAGTAGATCATAATATGATGTTACGCCCTGTTTGTCAAAGCCCTTTTGCAAGCCTCGCATGCCTATATTATAGGAGGCTGCCGCGTTGGTCCAGTTACCGAATTTCCCGTGAGCTTTCACGAGATATTTACAGGCAGCCTCCGTTGACTTCAGTGGATCATACCGTTCATCAACTTCTTTGTTTACCTCCAGTCCATATTCGATGGCAGTATCTTTTAATAATTGCCAAAACCCAACCGCATTGCTGGGTGAAACCACATTCAGCAAATCACTTTCTATAACAGCGAGGTATTGTATGTCAGCAGGAATACCATAGCCTGAAATAATCCGCTTGATATCCGGTAGCCACCTATGTCCTCTTTTCAATAAAAAAATTGTATTGGAATGCCAAAAGGTATTTACATGCAGCTCACGGTCTAACCGTTCCCGCACATCGGGATCTTCCAGTGGAACCTGCTCTCCTGCAAATTCAATATGATCCGGGAGGTCCAGTTGCGGTACTTCATAGGTCAATTTGACTTCTTTTTTGTCTTCCACATCGGATGGCAAAATAAAACTACAATATGCGACATATAAAATCAACAATAAGATCAATCCCGCTAATATATATGATAATTTATTATCCAATTTTAGAAGTTTGGTGACAATAAAAAGCGTGAGTAAAAATCATCGATAATATCTATCGCTTCCTGAGGGTCATCCACGAGATTGAAAAGTTCAAAGTCATCTTCACTTACATTTCCTTCCTGTTTAAAGACAACATTCTTTAACCAGCTCACCATGTCTCCCCAAAAGCTTTTTCCTACCAATACAATAGGGAACCTACCAATCTTTTCAGTCTGGATTAAGGTAATGGCTTCGAAAAACTCATCGAAAGTGCCAAAACCACCCGGCATACCGATAAAGCCCTGGGAATAACGCACAAACATAACCTTGCGTACAAAAAAGTAATCGAAACTGATCAGCTTATCCTCATCAATAAAAATATTAGATGATTGCTCATGTGGCAATATTATATTCAAACCAACCGATTTACCCCCGGCACTTTTGGCTCCTTTGTTAGCCGCTTCCATTATTCCAGGACCACCACCGGTTATAATACCATATCCCTGCTGTGTCAAACCGGCAGCGATTTCTTCCGCCATTTTATAATACTTATTGTCAGGCTGGGTCCGTGCCGAACCAAATATAGACACACAAGGCCCTATTGTGGCCAACTTATCAAACCCACTGACAAATTCCCCCATTATGCGGAATAATGACCATGAATCCTGCGACTTGATCTCATTCCAGTCCTTCTGTTTAAAAGCTTTTCGTATTCGTTGTTCCTCTTCAGGAGAAAGCTCCTGTTCATTGTTTTCTTTGGTATTGGCCTGTTTCATTTTTCTTTCATTTTATCAGAATTACAAATATAGCCACTAAAATCAAAATTTTTATTAATCCCCCTTAATATCAGAGGCAATCATTGAGGAGTTAGTTGTAAGGAAAAAATCGGCTTCAGGATGACTCCTCAAAAACAACCGTCATTCCGAGACTGCCTGCCTGGACGATTGAAAGGTAGATAAATAAGATTTACGTTGTGAGTTAATTTAAACGTACCAGGTAGGACTCGGAATCTAATAAATTTCAGGTCTGGTTATTTTAGATCCTGAAACAAGTTCAGGATGACTCTAAAGGGGGGGCTCCAGGCACTCTGCGAGTGGACCGGATGGAGATTTCTCCTTTAACTATTGTGGTTTTGTTTTTACTTGGTAATTGGCACCTTATTCAATACCTTCTCAATAATGTCGTGAGTTTTAACACCATCTGCCTCCGCCTCATAATTGAGTAAAATGCGATGATTGAGAATATCAGGTGCGACATCCTTCACATCTTCAGGTAATACGTATTCCCGCTGATCAAAGAAAGCCAATGCCTTAGCAGCAATATTTAAATAAATAGATGCCCTTGGTGAAGCGCCGAACATCACGTAACCTGCCTCCTCTTTCATATTGTAATCCCGAGGATATCTAGTGGCAAATACCAGTTCAATAATGTATTTTTCCAATGACTCAGAGATTTTAACATTGTTGATCTCATCGCGTATAGCAAAAATATCTTCCTTGGTCAGAATACTTTTCAACTCACTATCGAAAGACATATTTGACATCCGGCGCATAATCTCCAATTCTTCATGTTTTTGGGGATAATCAACATAAACCTTCATCATAAAACGGTCGACCTGAGCCTCCGGCAAAGGATAAGTTCCTTCCTGCTCTATCGGATTCTGAGTAGCCATCACGAGAAAAGGCTTTTCCAGTTTAAAAGTTTCCTCTCCGATTGTCACCTGCCTTTCCTGCATGGATTCGAGTAAGGCAGATTGTACCTTAGCCGGTGAGCGGTTTACCTCATCTGCCAGGATTAAATTGGCAAATACAGGTCCTTTTTTTACCTCAAAAATGGCCTTTTTCTGATTATATATCATTGTGCCAATCAAATCAGCCGGTAGCAAATCAGGAGTAAACTGTATGCGCTGAAAATCCAGATGCAACACGCGAGACAATGTGTTCACCGTTAAAGTTTTAGCCAGTCCCGGTACACCTTCTAGCAAAATATGTCCCTGTGTGAAAAGACCAATTAAAAGCCTGTTAACCATATAATCCTGTCCTACAACAACCTTGGAGACCTCAGAGATCACTTGATTGATCTTTTCCTGGCGCTCTTTCTGCAAATCTGTTTTATCCTGACTCATCAATCATTTTTTACAAAACCCTAAAATAAATCGTCAACGCAAAGTAAATAAAAAAATGAAAAATAATGATGGCTATTGATTCATTTTATATCTATTTTTTTTAAAACCTGATCGAAGGCATCGATCTGACTAACTATTCAGACTAAGAAACGTGATCCTTAGCATCCACCCTGGTTGCGGCAAGAGCAGGTCTGTATGAAGCCATAAGAGTTACTACAATAATACTGGCAGATGTATATAAAAAATCAGGCAATTGCATTTTAACCGGGTAAGCCTCGAGTACAGCTGTCTGCATGCCCATTGAAACCAGGCCGAAATGTTGTTGCAAAAGACATATAACCAATCCAAGTATCAACCCAATAATTGCTCCCGTAAATGAAATAATTGCACCTTCCAAAAGAAAAATTGAACGGACAGTTCTTTTATCAGCACCCATTGCAAAGAGTATGGCAATGTCTCTTTTTTTATCTATAACAAGCATAGTAAGTGAAAAAAATATGTTGAAAGAAGCTACTGCCAGAATGAAGGAAAAGGTAATGTAAACGAATAACTTTTCTATTTTGATTGCCTTTAATAAACTGGCGTGTTGCTCATCACTATTTAATACATTAAACTGCTTTCCCAACAGATGCTTCAATGCCTCCTGAACTTCCGGTATCTCATAGTCTTCGTTTACCTTAATTTCCAAAGATGTTCGTCGATTCTTATATTCCATAAGGTCTGCGGCAAAATCCAAAGGCACAAAAACATAGTTCAAATCGTATTGCTTTTCAATAGCAAAAACTCCACCGGGTAATATAATCTTTTGATTTGTCAGCTTTGAGGGATCCATTATGCTAACCTTCCCCCGCCGGGGATAATAAAACTGCATAGCATACATATTACTAAGCTTAGTGATAGAAAGAGCATATTGAACACCCCTGCCAATAAGAGCGTAATTCACTCCGTCAGCTTTCAATTTTAAGGATCCTTGTACCAGGCGATCATCCATTCGGTGTTGCTCAATAAAATTGTCACCCACTCCTTTCAATTTAACTACCATCTTAGCATCTTTGTACTTCACATATGCATTATCCTCTACTACCTCCGTTACAATTTTCACACCAGGAACAGCCCGAATCTGATTGAGTGTAAAGCTATCGGCCTCGAACGACTTGCCCGTAACAGCAGTGATTTTCAGCTCGGGATCAAAATAATTGTGCAAAGAACGAATTAGGTCTTCAAGTCCGTTAAATACCGAAAGTACAATCACTAATGACATAGTGCCCACGGCTACTCCCACCATGGATATCATTGAGATAAAATTGATAAAATTTTGTTTCTTCTTCGATAAAAAATATCGCCTCGCTATGAAAAAAGGTAATCTCAATCTTCTGTTTCGTTTTTATGTTCGTCGTCCTCAGTGGCTGGTGGTATATCAAGTTTACTTAAAATATCCTCAATACGGTCAGCATAATCTGCCCCCTCATCTAAATAAAAGATCAATTCGGGTACCCTGCGAACATGCTTGCCGATGCGTTTTCCCAGTGCCTTTCTGATCTCTGATTTGTGGTTATTGACCTGCATGAACATCTCCTCTTTATTGCCGGCCATCAACATGCCCAGGAAAATCTTTGCCACACCCAAATCAGGACTTATTTCAACCCTATGTACCGATAGTATATTATTGGTCAAAAGATTTTTTACATCCCTCTGAAATATTTCTGCTAATTCCTTTTGAATGAAACTGGCATATTTCTTTTGACGTAGAGTACCCATATTGAAATTAATTTTTAATAAATATTGCTAATTAATCCGTGAAAAAACTAATTTTAACCGCTACATTTCAACGAACTAAATACAAATATAACATTGTTAGGACTTTTTCGGATAAATGACCCCTACCGATTAGCTATCTTGCTGATATTTTTATTTTTAATCGCCCTACCAATATGGGTGAGTGATGACATTTTGACTCAACCCGAACTTCACTGGATGATTGTAGGCGAACGACTTGGTGAAGGCGTCTTACTTTACGTAAATCTTTGGGATGAAACAGGTCCATTGGCAGCATTGGTCTATGGATTTATTGACATCATATTTGGCCGTTCGGTACTGAGCTATCGCATTCTGGGCCTGATATTATTTTTTATACAAGCTGCTTATTTCAACATATCACTTCTTCGCCATAAAATTTTGACTGAATACAACTATGTGCCTTCGCTGGTTTATGCCATCCTTGGAATGCTTGTTTTTAACCAGATTACTCTTTCGCCGGCTCTTATGGGATTGTCATTTATACTGCCGGCATTTGATAACTTATTCTTCCATCTACAGGCACGGAAAAGATTTGATGCACAATTAGTGAATATTGGCATCCTGACTGGAATAGCCTCACTTTTTTATATTCCCTTTGTCTATTTTATGATTATATGGGTGTTTGCTTTACTTGTATATTCCACTACCATTTACCGGAGATATTTTCTTATGTTCTATGGTTTTATTTTTATTTTCTTTATCCTTTGGATATTCTATGTATGGAAGGGTCAAGCAGATAAGCTCTACATTGATTACTTTTTCAGCCTTTTCAGGAGGGCCCCCAGCCACTATATGAACTTCTATCCAATGTTGATATTCATGGCTGTTCCAGCATTTGTGTTTCTTATAAATCTTTTTATAGTTTATAAACAGCCCGGATATACCAACTACCAGTCAAGAATTCAAAGCTTCTTTTTACTCACTTTCCTGGCGCTATCACCTGTCTGGTTGATATATTGTGATCATTCAGGAAATAATCTGATATTGTTTATTCCGGGTATGGCTTTTTTCATAACCCAAGGATTTATCTTAATAAAGAAACATTGGAAGCGTGAATTGTTTTTTTATTTTTTTGTCATTTCTATATTGGCCATTAACTACGGTACATTTTTTAATTTCGCCGACCTGAAAGATAAAACCGGCCTTTATAATGTAATGACCAAAGAAGTAAGTTGTACAGTGCCAATTGAAGGCAAAAGGATTTTGGTGGTTGGCGACAATATAAATTACTATGCCCATTCACATCAAGCCACACCATACTTCAACTGGCGTCTGTCCAGACTACAGCTTGACCGGCTTAACTATTATGATAATCTGGTTGATATCTATCGTAATTTTGAAAAGGATATGCCGGAAGTAATTATAGATCTAAATGGTGTTATGGGCAATGTATTTGAAAAAATACCATTGCTGGAACGACGCTACTTGCTAGTGGATGAAAAAGGGGTTTACGTATTAAACTAACTTACTAACTCTCCAAAAGTTTAAAACTTTTGGAGAGTTAGTAAGTTTAAACAGGAATTTTATTAACCCTTCTCAAATGCCTGCCTCCTTCAAATTCAGTTTTCAGAAATATCTCCAGCATCTTTATAGCCTCATCGGACTCTATAAACCTACCAGGGAAACAAATGATATTGGCATCATTGTGGACACGGGATAACCTGGCAATTTCCCCCTGCCAGCATAAAGCTGCACGAATGCCCTGATGTTTGTTAGCAGTAATACTCACTCCGAGGCCTGTTCCACAAATGAGAACTCCGAATTCATATTCCCCGGATTCCACCGCTTCTGAAACTGCATGAGCATAATCGGGATAATCGACAGATGCTTCTGAGTATGTCCCAAAATCGTGTATATCCAAATCATTTTTTTCCAGCCAGAAAATGAGTTCCTTTTTCAAGCTAAATCCGGCATGGTCACTACCAATAGCAATTCTCATTTATTCAGTTTATTTTAAAGCTTCATCTAATGACTCTTTTTCCTTTTTAATAACCCATCCGGAAATAACAATACTAATTTCGTATAAAAACAAAAGCGGAAATGACATCAGAATCTGACTGATTACATCAGGAGGTGTTATCATTGCAGATAATACCAATATAAGAAGGATAGCATGCTTGCGATATGTCCTTAATATCTGCGGCGTCATAACACCCGCCTTGGTAAGGAAAAACACTACTACGGGCAATTGGAACATTATTCCGCTAGCTAAAACCAACATCATCAACGTACCAATGTAAGAAGATATGTCTATTTCATTCGAAATACTGGGATCCAACTGATAATGAGATAAAAAATTGATGGAAATAGGCGCAATTATATAATAACCGAACAACACACCGGAAAGAAACAATAGACTTACAAAAAACACAGCTCCACGACTTACTTTCTTTTCACTCGGATATAACCCCGGTTTAACAAAACGCCAAACTTCCCAGAAGGCATAGGGGAAAGCCATGATCAGTCCAATCACAAATGACGAACTGAGGTGCAGGGTAAACTGAGCTGTCATCTTTCGATTCTGAAGGATGAAAGGTAAGCTGTCTATACAAAAAGCATCGGTTCCAGTAAGTAACCCTAGTTTACAAAACATCTGATAAGTCCAGAAATCGGCCCGGGAGGGGCCTAGAATTATCTGGCCAAAAACAATGTCTTTCGCCAAAAAGGCTATAACTGCAAAAACCAAAATTGCCCCGAGAGGACGGATAATATGCCACCGCAATTCTTCGAGGTGTTCGAGAAAAGACATTTCTTTCTCCTTGCGCACTTCTTTCTCATTATTTTCTTGTAGCTTCTCCATATTATCCCTTTATGTATAATGGGAATTCCTTCATCCAATTATTTATTTCCACTTTAACATCATGAATTATCTTATCATCAGCAATATTCATCAATACCTGATCGACTAAAGCCACAATACGTTCCATTTCGGGTTCTTTCATCCCACGGGTTGTAACAGCGGCCGTGCCCACCCGAATTCCTGATGTCACAAATGGTGACCTGTTATCAAATGGCACCATGTTTTTATTGATAGTAATATCAGCCCGGATAAGAGCATTCTCTGCATCCCGTCCGGTAATTTCCCCTTTCGATCTGAGATCTATCAACATCATGTGATTGTCGGTGCCTCCTGAAATTACCTCATATCCCTTATCCATAAAAGACTGTGCCATCACCCCGGCATTCTTTTTGACCTGAAGAATATATTCAAAATATTCATCTGATAATGCCTCCTCAAATGCCACAGCCTTTGCGGCAATCACGTGCTCAAGCGGACCACCCTGTGTGCCTGGGAATACCCCCGAATCAAGCAAAGCCGACATCTTTCGCAAAATACCTTTTGGCGTTTTTTTACCAAATGGATTGTCAAAATCCGAACCTATCATTATCATGCCACCACGAGGCCCTCGCAGGGTTTTATGCGTTGTAGTCGTAATAATGTGGCAATATTCTGTCGGATCATTAAGCAATCCACGTGCAATAAGGCCTGCCGGATGGCTGATGTCCGCGAGCAACAAGGCTCCTACCTCTTCAGCAATATCCCTCAGACGCTTATAATTCCACTCCCTGCTATATGCAGAAGCACCACAAATAATTAATTTTGGTTTTTCTTTCCTGGCAATCTCATCCACATGATCATAATTGATCACTCCGGTTTCCTTTTCAACGCCATAAAAAGAAGGGCTGTATAACTTACCTGAAAAATTGACAGCCGAACCATGAGTTAAATGGCCACCGTGCGATAGATCAAAGCCAAGGATTTTATCTCCTGCCTCTAAGACAGCCAACATTACGGCAGCATTGGCCTGTGCCCCGGAGTGTGGCTGCACATTAACCCATTCTACACCAAATAGCTCCTTTGCACGCTCGCGCGCAAGATCTTCAATTTCATCAACTACTTCACATCCGCCGTAATACCGCTTGCCGGGTAAACCCTCTGCATATTTATTGGTCAAAACAGTGCCCATGGCCTCCATTACCTGAGAAGAAGTGAAATTTTCGGAAGCGATTAACTCAATTCCATTCTCCTGTCTCAAAAGTTCTTTTTGAATCAGGTTAAAAACAATTTTATCTCTTTCCATTAGGATTCAATTAAAAATGAAGGGCAAAAATAAGCTAAGTGCTCAACAATCACAATTAATTTGCGAAATGTATTATTAAGATAGAGTGATTTTAATGAAAATTAAGAGATAGCTCAAGGCCGGAATTGGAAATTAAGCATTCATAATTGCTGAGTAAAGTTGTTTTCAAGTCCTCTACAAATGCCTTAGAGAGAAAGACTGCTGATGGCATTTACTGCTTACTGCTTACTGCCTACTGCTTACTGCCTACTGATTTACTGTTTACTGCTGACTTTTCCCGTGTTGCAAGTTGACCACAAGCCGCATCAATGTCCTTACCCCGGCTTCTCCGCAGGTT
>Ga0164313_10000603_pt1 | contig 29619 bp, 20 predicted proteins | sample GuaBasSedimGuay4_FD_113735 | JGI IMG/M metagenome (GOLD analysis project Ga0164313, IMG submission 113735) | Subseafloor sediment microbial communities from Guaymas Basin, Gulf of California, Mexico - Guay4, Core 4569-4, 0-3 cm | ecosystem: Environmental > Aquatic > Marine > Hydrothermal vents... | reverse complement strand
TGGCAAGCTCCAGTCCATCGACGCGGTCGCCAAGAACATCTCCACCTCCGACTACGGCAACATCGTCGCGCTGACCGAGTCGCCTCTCGTCGAGGGTCTGATCTATGCCGGCACCGACGACGGGTTGGTCCAGGTCACCGAGGACGGCGGCGCTAACTGGCGAGTCGTGACAGCAGCGCCCGGCGTGCCGAAGGAGAGCTATGCCTTCCGCGTCGAGGCCTCTCTGCACGACGCCGACACCGTCTACGCCGTCTACAACAACAAGAAGATGGGCGACTTCAGGCCCCTTGTCTATGTCAGCCGCGACCGCGGTTCGAGTTGGTCATCCATCGCCGGTGATCTGCCGGAGCGCGGACCCGCCTACTCGCTGATCCAGGACCACGTCAAGCCGGAGCTCCTGTTCATCGGCACCGAATTCGGCGTCTTCGCCACGGTCAATGAGGGTGGCAACTGGGTGCAGCTCAAGGGCGGTCTGCCCACCATCCAGATTCGCGACATGGACATCCACCGGACCGAGAACGACCTGATTCTCGCAACCTTCGGCCGTGGCTTCTACGTCCTCGACGACTACACGCCGTTGCGGCAGATCACCGAGCAGGCCCTCGAGGACGAGGCGATTCTCTTCCCCGCACGGCCTGCACTGCGATACAACGAGAAGACCTCCCGGATCGGCTCACGCGGCCACGATTTCTACACCGCCGACAACCCGCCTTTCGGCGCCACCTTCACCTACTACCTCAAGGATGGATTCAAGAGCCTGACCGACCAGCGCATCGAGGTCGAGAAGAAGGCCGTGAAAGACGAGACCGAGATCGTCATTCCATCCTTCGATGAACTCCGCACCGAGGACGAAGAACTCGATCCCAAGATGGTCTTCACCATCCGTGACGGGTCGGGCGAGGTGGTCCGCCGCATCAAGGGCTGCACCAAGGAGGGCCTCCACCGCGTCACCTGGGATCTGCGCTATCCCAGCTCGCGGCCCACCGATATCTCTGCCAAAGAGCCTTCACGCTGGGGACCGCCCACCATGGGCCCCCTCGTCGTCCCCGGAACCTACTCGGTGAGCATGGCCAAGAAGATCAATGGTGTGATGACCGAGGTCGCCGGATCGGTGGACTTCGAGGTCGTCGATCTCGCCCTCGCAGCCCTGCCGGGCGCGTCGCCCGCCGATGCCCTCGAGTTCGAGCAGCAGGTTGCACAACTCCAGCGCGCTGTTCTTGGCGCGGTCAAGGTGACCAAAGACGTCGGGAACCGTTTGGCCCATCTCCGGCAGGCGATCCTTGACACACCGGCCGCCAACCAGGACGACCTTGCCACGGCACGCGCCCTCCAGACCGAGCTCGATGACATCAAGATCGCTCTCATCGGCGATCCCACCAAGGGTGGCCGAAACGTCTTCACACCGCCGTCGATCAGCGAAAGAGTCAACCGCATCGTCGGCGGACTGTGGACGACCACTCAAGGCCCGACGCAGACCCAGCGCGACACCTACGCCTGGGCCGGCGAGGCCTTCACGACCGAACTCGGCCGTCTGACCGCGCTGGTGACAGACCTCGAGACCTTCGAGACCGAGCTCGAACTCGCCGGTGCCCCGTGGACCCCGGGCCGGGTGCCCACCTGGCAGTCCGAGTAGCGCGCAACCAACCATCGACCAACTCCGGGGAGGGGCTTCGGCCCCTCCCCGATTTCTCCAGGCCGGCAGTTCCTCGGCTCATCGGATATACTCGAGTCTGACAATCTGTTCGATCGGATATCGTTTGTCTCGAAATTTCAACCTCACCGTTGCGACCGTTCTGACCAGCCTCATCGTCGGCCTTCTTCTCATCCAATGGTGGGATGCCAACGCGCTGGCGGGCGAACGCGTCGGCATCGGCATCGCGGAGGCCGAAGGCGGCATCGCGATCACCAGGGTGACCGAGGGCGAACCGGCGGATCGCGCGGGTGTGCTTGCTGATGATCTCCTGGTGGCGGTCGGCGGCCACCCGGTCGAAGACTACGAGTCGTTGGCCCTGACCGATGAGCTCTGGCAACGCGGGACGCCACTCGCGTTCACTCTGATCCGCAACGGCAGTACCATCGAATTGACCGTGGTTCCGGGTACATCCTTCCCTTGGGCCGACGTTACTGCGGCGGCCATCCCGTGTCTCGCCTATCTCGCCATCGGGCTCCTCGCGTTCGGCCAGTCACCCAACGATGTGCGAATCCGGTTGCTCTTCGGCTTTTCGGTCGCCGTGGCTCTCGAGTTCGCGCTCCCGGCAGACATTTCCATGATTCCCTGGTGGTCACCAATCCACTTTGTGATCTTCGATCTCCTCACCGGTCTCCAGGTGGGTCTTCTGCTCCACCTCGCCTCGGTGATACCCCAGCCCGCATCGTGGCTGGCACGAAGCAGGTGGCTCCCGGCCGGCTACTACGTCATCGGTTTTTCAATCGGCGTGATCACCGCTCTGTCCACCATTCTGACCGCCCTCAAGGCCGAAGCGCCACCGGTCCTCGATGACATCGGTCTGATGGTCATCAACAGGTGGGTCCTACCGCTCTGGTCGGTGGCAGTGGCGGGGATCCTCATCCATCAGGTCGTCCACGCCCCGACGCAACGATCGCGACAGCAGGCGACATGGGTCTTTGCGGGCATCTTGCCGTGGATGGCCTACCAGGTTCTCTACCAGTTCGTCGTACCGATGGGCGATGCCTCTCCGCCATGGCTGGATGTCTTGCAGTCGGTGGTTCTTCTTGTGTTTCCTCTGGCCGTCTTCATCGCCATCTTCAGATTTCACCTCCTCGACATCGAGTTTGTTCTTCGCCGGAGCGTCGTGTTCATCCTCGTCACGGCTTCTCTGGTCGCCCTGTTCTCGACCGCGTTCGGAATCGGACACCTGGTCTTCGGATCGGTCGACGAATCTTCGGGGATCTCGGTCGCGGCCATGTCTCTCGGGATGCTCATGCTCGGTCTGCTCTTTGCGCCGGTGCGGCGGGGCATCCAGATGGTGGTCGACCGCCGGCTCTTTCCGGAGCGGCAGGAGATGGCCCGGTTGCTGACCGATCTCGCCGCCGAGCTGCCCACCCTGGGCTCGCTGCCCGCCATGGGCAGGCGACTCGTCGATGAAACCGTGCGCGTCTTTGACGTCGAGACCGCGACCCTGTTGGTCGCCGACCCCGACTCCGGATTACTGGTTTCTCTGGCCTCGTCCGCCGTGGACCTCGACCACCGGTTCGACCAGGCGCTCCTCATCGAACCGGATGACCTCGGTCTACGCCACCTGCAACGTGCCGGCGGTCCTCTCCCGGCTGACCAACTCGCCGCCGTGAGCCCGACGATGGCTCAACGTCTGACCGCATTCAATGCCGATCTCGTCGTCGGGTTGAGCTGCGGAAACACCCTCGTTGGAGTGCTTCTCCTCGGGCCGAAGAGGGGTCATGAGCGGTTGCATTCGTCAGCGATCCAGATGCTCGACCTCTTCAGCCATGCCGCTGCGACGGTCTTTGAAAACGCGAGGCTTTTCGAGTCGGCGACCTACGAGAGCCTCACCGGGCTGATGCGGCGCGAGAGCATCATCAAGGTGCTCGAGACCGAGTTACAGCGTACGGTCCGATACAAACGACCGCTCTCGGTGGGTATGGTGGACATCGACCGGTTCAAGCGGGTCAACGACCGTCACGGCCACCTCGCGGGCGACGCTCTTCTCAAGCACATTGCGCAGGAGCTGAGAGACGGGCTGCGGGCCACCGACTCGATTGGCCGCTACGGTGGGGAGGAGTTTCTCTTCCTCCTGCCTGAGACCGAGTTCGAGGAAGCGCTCATCGTCGCGGAGAAGCTGCGCGTCGCCATCGAAGGCCTCACCAATGTCCTAGACGAGGCTCCCGACCTCCGCATCACCGTTTCTATCGGTCTTTCAACGGTTGACCACGACGACCCCGAAGAACCCACAACGACCAAGCTCATCCTGGAAGCCGATCTTGCGCTCCTCGACGCCAAACGAACCGGTCGCAACCGAGTCGTCGCGGGACCGGCGGATGGGTCTCCCACTGCCAATCTTCCGTCCGCATCGTGAACGACTGAGCGACCGGCTCTCAGTCTGTTGTGCGCCAGCGGGAAAAAGAGAAAACGAGCGGGTTCTTTCAACGAGAGGAGCGGCTTATGAAAGCGGACACCATCATGACTCCCGCGGTCAAAGCCACAGCGATGACCCATGACATCGCGAAGCGGCGGTGGGGCAGGGGCTCGAGGGGAACCACACCGCCGGCCTCACCGATCAGGATGAATGAAGCCCAGTTTGACGGCGCTCTGCGGCGATCGTCTTTCAACGCCTCCAGCTTGGCCGCTCGCAGGGCTGAGGCCTTACTCATGCCACGGCCGAGGTTGGCGTAGAACCCGGCCATGAACTCCGCGGTTTCGGCATCGTCGACGTCCCACACGGAGCTCAGGACCGACGACGCTCCCGCCGTGATGAAGGCTCTCGCCAGAGACTGAACACCCTCACTGGGCGAATGCCGACCCCGCGCCGTGCGACATGCCGACAGCACGACCAGACCGGCTTCGATCCGCAGCTGTGCGATCTCACGAGCCTGTAGGAACCCATCCTCTCCCGGTTCGCCCGGCCAAAGGACCAGGGCCGAACGCGCGGGCGCAGCCGGTGTCACCAATCCATGGGTGGCGAAGTGGAGGATCTCGAAACGGTCCAACGCTTGTGCTTTGATGCTGGTCTCGGTGGCCTCTCGGCCGACAAGGATGCTGCTGTCGGCGCCGGTCACGTCGGCGATCATCGCGGCCTCGGTGGAACCGTACGGCAGCGGTCCGAGGTCGAACCCGTCGTGCTCGTACAGTCTCCAAAAGCGCTCTGCCGTCGTCGCTGGGGTCTCCGCATCGGTGCTCTCGAATGTCACGCCCGGGTTGGCGAAGACCAGCGCGTCAACCGGACCTTTCCGGTCTCGTTGACTCTCGAGCCGCCGCAGCTCGGCGAGCACTGTCGCAGACGGCGCGTAGGAGATCTCGTAATCCTCGAGAAGATATCTCAGGGCGCTGTCTGTGCGGCTCCCGTCTGACGTGCGTGGCAGGGCTTCGAACGGAAGCGAGTGCAACGGACCATCGGGCACGACGATCAGGGCCTCGATCTCGGAACCGAGGTGGAGGCGCAAGGGTTCGACAAGCTCGCGAGTCAGCTTCGCACCCGCTGTCGTCCAACCATCCGCGGGGGATCTCATCATCAGATCGTGGGCATTCGACATCCGGGCGGCGAGGTCATCGGCTGTTGTCGGAAGCTCTTCGACAGCCAGACCGGCCTTCGTGACCACGAATACGAATACCCGGTTCGCAGTCACGAGATACGAGAGCAGTGCAGTGCGTTCGTCAAGAAGTTCCTGGGTACCATGGACGGTCAGAGGCACCGGAGAGTGGAGCGATGCCCAGTGGGGATGACTGCGTTGCAGGGCCGCCGCCACGGCGTCAGTCTCCAGCTCCACCTTTTCGAGCTCCAGAAGCAGCTCGGCTCGTTCGCCGCTCGCGATATTTGTCTCTGAGAGCCGCTCCACAAGGCTACGCAACCGCCGTTGAATCGTGGCCTCTCGAGCCGCCAACTCCGGCGGTAACCACTGTCCGGGTTCGAGGTGGTTCTCGGCGAGAGCTTCGCTCAGCACACGCGTGCGAGCCTGCTCGAGAACCTGAAACGCCCGGTTCGCATCATCACTGCCGCCGGCGGTCCGGCGTCGCTCGAGCAGGGCCTCGATCAGGCGATGATAGACCCCGAGATTGTGATCGGTGAAAACCACCCGTTGATGGGCTGAGGTCATGGAATCGCGTTGCACCTCCAACTGATCGACCGCCGAGCTCAGCAGCTCGATGGCCTCGGTTGTCTCGCCCCGCCTGAGGGCAATCTCGGCAAGCCCGGCCAGTGCCCCTGAGCTGTGTTCGGGCCCGATCGTCCTACTGCTTGCGAAGAAACTCTCGGCCCCATCGAGATCATCTTCGATAGTCAACCAACCGCGCAGCTCAAGCACTTCAGACTCCTGAGTCCGATTCCCGGTCTCCCGCCACATCGCCAGAGCCTCGCTCGACCGTGCGATGGCCGCTTCGCGCCGCCCGGTTTCCCAGTAGGCGTCGATCGCCATTCCCAGCAACCAGCCTCTCGAATGAACATCACCATCGGAATCGAGTACCACCTCGAGGTCAAGCGCCGGCTCGATGAAATCGAGAGCCCGCTCCGCACGATTCAGACCGAGATACAACGCGCCGATGCGCTCCAGGCCGTCGACCTCACCTTCGACATCACCGATGCGGCGCGCCACCTCCAGCCCGTCCGAGTAGGTTGTCAGAGCAAGCTGGTGAGCCCCGAGCTGCTGGTAGAGCGATCCGAGGTTGCCGAGAATCGAGACCGTCACCGGATCGTCCCGCCAATCGGGCTCACGCTCGATTGCCAACTGGAGATGCAACAGCGCCCGGTCGTAACGGCCGAGGAGCTTTTCGATGATCCCCACATCCTTCAGCAATAGGGCCTCCAAGTGTTGATCACCCTTCCCCTCAGCCAGGATCAGCGCCTGCTCAAAAACAGCCAACGCCTCGCGGTTCCGATCGAGGAAGAAAAGAGCGTTGCCCAGGACTTGCAGGGCTTCGGCCTCGAGCAGGACATCACCTGTGGCGTGGGCCGCATCGACCGCCTCGAGCGCTTGCTCCAAGCCGGATCGCCATGCCCCGTCGCCGAGCTCCGCGTTGATCTGCTCCAGCAGCGCATGCATCTGTTCGTTCGAAACTCCACTCTCCGCACCGCCCGAGGGCGGACCGCCACCGGGAACACCGGCATGCGCTCGAACGTCTGTCGGGGCGCCCTCGAGCACGAGCGCACTCGTCACGGTGACAACGATCCCGCAAATGAATCCGATCAACAACCTGTCGCCGAAGCTCATGGCGTCGCCGGGGCCCTCACGACCTCGAAGCTCATCAACGGGCCGAACCGCTCCACAACGCCGCTGACGCCAACCACCCGCCAGTAGTAGCGACCAGGGACGGCGAGCCGGGTGCGGAGATCCGGCGACAGGTCAACCGCGGCCCCGGTGATCTCCGCGCTCCGCCACAAGAGCGTTGACTCAGCGTCATACACCATAACCCGATACAAAACGTCCCCTGATTCGAGCGCCCAGGTCAACCGCAACGGAGCAGCGTTCAGTACCGAGTCATCAACCGGTTCGACCGCCATCCCCATCTGCCGAACCCCGCGTGACACGGCTGTGGCCGGGCCGTCGAAAGTCCGCCACAGTGCACCCAGACCAGCCGCCATGACCAGCACCGCCGCCAGGGCCACGATCCTCATCGCCGGATACCTTGTGAAAGGCACGAGTCGAGGGCCACGGGCCTGGTGCACAATTGCCCCTGTGTCGTGTGCCCAACTTTCGAGTTCGCGCAGCACCTTGACCGCCTGAGAGCAATCCGAACAACTCACCAGGTGGTCGACCACTTCGTGCCGTTCTTTCTCCAGCAGACGGCCACGTGCCGCCCTCTCCAGGACGACGTCATCGAGGCAGGCGGTGGAATCCGGCGCTCGGAGCGCCGTCGCCTTCCGGACCAGCGCGGTGAGTTGATCTTTACGAATCGTCATATTCGATTCCCTCGGTCTTGAGCCGGTCGCGAAGAGATTTGACGCCGCGGTACACAAGATTGCGCGCCTTGGCCTCGCTCCAATCCATGAGCTCACCGATCTCGCGAGTATTGAACCCCTGCAGGTGGAGGCCGACCGCGCGCCGCCGGTTATCACCGAGGTCCTCCATGCAGGACCTCACATGGGTCAGGAGATTACCCGTGATCGCATGGTCCTCGGGCGTTTTCGTGATCGTTGCAACCTCGGGCACAACACCGTCCTCTCCCCCGGAACCAGCCCCCAATCCGGGGTCCGGCATCGTCTCCTCCCGACGGGCCCGCACACGGCGCATGGCATCCAGAGTCGTATTGACAGCCACACGGTAGAGATACGTCGCCGGATTCTCGATGGAAGTCCCTTTCCGCATAGCCTTCCAGATCCTGATGCGGGTCTCCTGCTCGATATCGTCGAAAGCCATGTCGCCGCGAGAGAAACCCGTCTTTCTGATCGCCGATCGTAAGAGCCGACCGTAGCGGTCGATGAGCTCCTGGAACTCCGCAGAGACATCTGTAGTCGTCGGTGGCGCCAGGGTTGAATCCTCTTTCTCTTCCGTTTCCGAATCGCGTGCGATCAGTCTACAGCGGAAAGAGTCTCTGTCGCTACGGACCTTATCCGAGGAATTCTCCCTGCCGACGCCCTCCTCTCTGGTAAATATCGCTCTCTTGAACTACTCGGCGCAGGATCCCTCACACTCCGTGAGAACTGCGGCGCCGAAATCCGGAGAGTCACGACCAAAGTAGTAGCTCGACCGGCAGTCGCCCTCCGCGACCGTGTAGCCGTAGGACCCGGTGTAGTACACATAATTGGAGGAGTCTCCGATCTGGCCCTGGAAGCCACCGACCCTACGTTCGCCTGCACTCCCGGCACCCGCCTTCTGGGCATATCGGATGGAAGCCTCGTAGGACGTCGTACTTCCGACACTTCCCCTGGCGTCGTATCGCCTCCGACCAGTGCTGTTCGGCGGACTCGAGGGGTCGACCGATACCTGGCCGTCCTCCTGGATCAGATGCATGACCTGTTGCCCGGCTGTTTTCGCGCCCTGACAGTTGCGCGTCTCCATAAAGAGAGAGAAATATTCAGCCGAGGGAATGTCGACGTCGAAGCTGCCGTCGCACGAGTTGGAAAATGTCAGCGTTCGCTCTTCACCGGCGATCATCACCGTGATCGAACCACCGATCGGGTACAACTCGCAGATGCGGGTGTCGAACTCGAGCGATCCGCCGAACTGGCTGACACTCTTGGACAGACCGACCGAGCCCAGCGTCACCGTGCCTGCTACCTCATCACCACCGATCTGAGCGAGATCCAGACCCAGCTCGAGATCTCCGACAACCGGGGCGAGGCCGTCGACCGCCACATCCTCAATGTCGATCGTCAGCGTTCCCGTGACCCGTGAACCTTCGTAAACAGAGGCGTCAAGGAGACGAATACTCCCGGCGACGAACATCGTATCTCCCATCATGGTTCCCCTTCCGAGCTCCGTTACGATGCCGCCGGGGATTCGTGTGACGCGGTCGGGAAGCCCTGCTTCGATTGCGTCCAGCAAAGTACCCGTACGGAGAGTCTCGAAGACCAGGCGTACCAAGACTCCGGATTCGAAGACCTTCATCAGCATGTCGCCGCTGGCGACCAGACCTGCAGGCGTCGGCCGTCTGATTCCGATCGCATCAATGGTAATCGGATCTCCGGTGCGGTTGTCCACGACCGAGCCGTAAGCGACAAATGAACCTGTTGCATCAGTGGTCCGGACAACGGCATAGCCCCCCGGGACGGTGTCACTGGTGACGAGCTCGAAGACCTTGGAAATCTGCACGTTCTCCCACTGTCTGAGGGTCGTTGTGAAACTACCGAGCAACGTTCCGTCGTTCTCGTACAGCTCGACCTCGATCTCAATGGAATGGTCCGAGTTGTTGACCAACCCGAGATTGGTCCGGCTATCCGTTGTCAGCGAAGGATCGTGGGAGAGATGTGGGATCAACGCCTCATCACCGAAGGTGAACCACCTCGAAGATTCCACGGGCCCCATGTACTGACCAAAGGTCGCACCCTCTGGATAACCCGCCGCGTTACCTTGCCCAAGCACGTTGTAGGTGCGGCTGGAGACAGCCACGGCGCCGGATCCCGGGAGGATACGAAGAGTCCCGGCACCGATAGCGCCAAACAGGGACCCGAGCACATCGTTAAACCGGATGGACTGTCCCGAGGGAATCTGCACCTGTTGCCCAAACGGCGGCCAGTTCTCCTGTCCCCTCGGCAGCAACCCGACGCTTGCAGTCGTCGCATCTCCGCTCAGACCGTGCAGCACGAGATCGGTTCGCCAATCGGTTTCGGCGAAGCCGCTGACCTTGGCCACCGCCGGGATGATCAGAGTCTCCGTCAGGAAGGTCTCCTCGTACGGTGAACCCAGGATTGCAGGCACGGCCACGGGATCCCCGGTCAGGTTGTCAACCACCGAGGCCAGAGCGAAAACTCTTCCTCCGGCGGTATTGACACGCACCACCGCGTAGCCATCATCGACGACGGACGACGTGACCTCTTCAAAAACGCGGTCCAGCTGGCCGAACTCCCATGCCGCCAACGAACGGGAAACTACTCCCAGGCGTTGACCTCCGGAGGTGAAGAGCTCAACCTCGACATCGATCGGCTGCTCGCCGCCGTTGACCAGAATCATATTGGTTCGATGGGAACGATCCAACGAAGGATCGTGTGAGAGTTGCACGAGACGGCCCTGATCACCGAAGACGATCGCATCATCGTCGCTGAGCGCCGGTACGAACTGGCCGAAGGTACGAGAGTCCGAAGAACCGGCATCACCTTCCAGGTTGTATGTCCGGGAGGTCACGACGACCGATCCGGATTCAGATGTCACACGCAGGGCCGCGGTACCTGTGAACCCGAAAAGGCCATCCAGCACGTCGTCGAGCGCAAGTGATTGGCCACTCCCGATGGAGATCTGCTGCGTGTCGGCCTGCGAGTTCGCCTGGTCTCTGGGCAGAAGCGCCAGGTTCACAACGGCGGGAGTCCCACCGGCCGCGGTCAATACCAGATCCGTACGCCAACGTGTGCCGAGCGCGCCTCCGGCATGGGCGGCGGCTGGTACCACCAGAGTCTCATCTTGGTCGGCTAGTCCACGCTCACGCGGCGTGAGGCGCAGCGACGCATCATCGGCGAATGTCAGGGATTTGACGGTCTGGGCCAATCGAAAGATGGCTGTATCGATGGTTTCACCGTCGAGTTCGCCCGATCGGATGATGACCCCAAAACGGCCGGCCACCGCTGCCAGATCGCGATCATCCGCCGCCGTCTCCAACCTGTCGAGAAGACGCCCCATTGAGAGCAGCATCTGCGGCGTGACGGCTGGAGATGCCCTCTTGGCGTCCTTCAGGCTGTTGATTGCGGGGAGCCAATCGGCCGCGACAGCGGCCGCCGGCCCGATAAGGTCGGGGTGCCGACGGAGCTCAGCGGACGAGCGTGTGATCAGCTTCTTGATCTTCAAGATGTCCTGAGGACCGATTCTGTTGCTGTGCTCGGAAGAATCGCTGTCGAGTCGCGTCAACCAGTCAAGTTGATAGGCGCTGCCGGCCTTCTCGGTGCCATTCTCCCCACCGGTGGTAAAGCCTGGCTGATACGCACATCCCATCAATACGACAAGCGCAACCGATGCGCCGGCGCCTGCGACCGACCTCGTTCCTATCCGTTTGCCTCCACGAAACAGTCCCATGATCAACCTCCTGTGCTTCGGTTCGCAGATAGGTGGACACGCCACCTGGATTCCTGCGTCCGTTACCGGTTAGACGAACCTGGGTCTCATTCCCTCTCACCTGGCTTGAGAATTTCTTCAACGACCTGCGAATTCAGTTGGAGGGGTTTTTGGGACGGGCCCCCAGGGAGATGCCGGATGTAATCCGAGGATGGGGCGCCGAAGAGGACGCCGAGGTCTCAAACGGCGAATCTCGTGGGGGTTTCAGATTCGGCACGCGTGGTACAGCTCGGTGCTGTGAAAAAGCAAATTCCTATCCCCCACGACAACCTCTCACTGATCGATACTGCTCCAATTACCAGCGTGGGAGGGGGGTCTATCTCACCGGAGCCAGGGAGGAGCCGGCAAGCCGCTCGAGACGTGCGAGCACGAGGCGGCGGTTGACCTCGGCCCCAAGCAGATCTGATTCGGCCTGGGCGAGCTCGGCTCGTGCTTCGAGCTCCCTGGTGTCGAGCTCCATGCCCTCCTCGACGAGATCCGCCGCCAGGGACACCTCTTCGTGCCGAAAGCCGAGCGCCTGGGTTGCCAGATCGACGAGCGCGTCGGCGTGGGAGAGGTTGGCCAGCTCGGTGCGGATCTCCCGCTCGATCTTCTTGCGAATTCTCTCGGCGTTGGCCTTCGCCTGCTCGCTCTGGGCCATCCGCTGCTGGATCTGAGCCTCGCGCTCGCCGAAATCGACCGCAGACCAGGCGATCGTCACCCCGATGAGACCGAACTGCCGGGGAATGACCGGCAGACCCTCCTGGAGTACGAGGCTCGCGAAGGCATTGACATCGGGGGTTTTCGCCTGGCCGGCGGCCCGCTCGCCAAGGGTCGCCATGGATTCGGTCCGTTGCGCGCTGAGAAGCTCGGGGTTGCGTTCCCGTGCCGATGTGAGGTAGTGGTCGAAGGAGTGCGGGGGAGGCGGGGGGGCCAGATCCTCGACGACCCGGGTCGGTTGCTCGGCGGGTCGTCCGACGAGGTCGTTGAGCGCCAGACGGTAACGATCGTGCTCGGCGGCGGCCTCCACTCCATCGGCGCGCGCCTTCATCAGCTTGGCCGACAGACCGGACACCGCCAACGGCAGCGCCTCACCGACCTCGACCGCGTCTCGGACGTGCCCCAGCTGCGCCTCGACCGCGGCGGCCCGGGCGGCTGCCGCCGCGTGTTCCCGATCGGCGACCAGAAGGCCGTAGTAGAGCTCCTCGACGCCGTACCGAATCTCGGCCTCGATGGACGCGGCCTCGGCCTCGGCGAGCGACGTCTCGGCTCGTGCGACGTCGATGCCGGTGTCGATCCGCCCCAGCTGGCTCAAGGGCTGCACCGCGGTCAGGGTCAGGCCGTAGAACCAGTGGTCGCCCTGCAGGATGGGAACATCGGCCGATGGAATCGGCATCAATTCCTCGATGACAGACCCCCACTCCGGGTGGTCGATGAATTCGGCAAACGCGTCGTCGAACGCGCCCTTCTCGATCCGCTCGTCGATCGGGTTGGTGTTGTAGCCGCCGGTGCCGGCGAGCAGGATCCGCGGTTTTTTCTTTGACGAAAACTCGTCGATCTTGGCCTGCGCCTCGGAAATCTTGGCCCGGGCGATGCGCGCGCCGTCCGAGTTCTCGAGCGCCAACGCCACCGCCTCGTTAAGGCTGAGGGTCTCCTGAGCGACACAACGCCCCGCAGGACTCAGCAGCAGAGAAGCCAACGCCGCAATCAGATTGACGAAAAGCCGACATCGTCTCATGGGCTCTCCTCTTCCGGCGCGGCCAGGAGCGCGGGACGACGACTCATCACCTGGGCGTAGACCACCGGAACGACGATCAGGGTCATGATCATGGAGAAGATCACCCCGACCGCAAAAACGCTGGCCAGCGGCGCCCACAGCGGCGAACCAGAGATGATCATCGGCACCACCCCGACCGCCGCCGCCATCGACGTGAGGAAGATCGGCCGCATCCGGCGCTCACCCGCGGCCAGCGCCGCTGCCCGCGGTTCCAGCCCGTGATCGCGCACCAGCTCGTCGCCGTAGTCGACGAGGATGATCGAGTTGCGAATGACGATACCAACCAACGAAATGAGGCCCACCGCTGCGGTGAAGCCGAAGGGGTTGCCAGACAGGAGCAGACCCAGAACCGCCCCAAGCAGGCTCAAGGGGATCGCCAGCATCACGATCAGCGGCTCGACTGCATTGCCGAACTGGATGAGGAGGATGAAAAAGACCAGCAGCCCACTGATGGCGATGGCCCTCGCCATCTTGGCGAAGGTCTCCATTTCGCCCTGGTACTCGCCGCCGATCTCCACCCTGTAACCGGGTGGAAGCTCGAGCTCCGCGAGGTGGGGCCGCACCTGACCGAGGATATCGGCAGGAAGGACGCCGAACTCGGTGTGGGCGCGTACGGTCAGTGTCCGTAGCCCGTTCCGGCGCGTGATCTTCCGGTTGTGCCAACGCGGTTCGAGCTTCGCCATTTGGCGCAGCGGCACCGCGGCCGAAGTCAGAGGCGAGCGCAGCGTGAAGTTCTCGAGGTCTTCGAAGCTCCGCCGATACTCCTCGTCGAGTCGCAAAACGATATTGACTGCCGTATCCCCGTCCCACAAGCGGGAGACCGGAGCGCCCTCGAAGGCCACCGCGACTCTGCGCGCGATCGCCTGGGAGGTGAAACCGAGGCTGCCGGCGACCTCGTCGTCGACCCGTAGGTTAACGAAATAGCCCTGGTCGAAGTCGGTGCGAACAAGGCGGCTGCCGTGCGCCGAGCGCAGCCAACCGCTCACCTGCTCGGCCAGTTCCTCGAGTACCGGGATCTCGTAGCCCACCAGCCGCACCTCCACCGGCGCCCCCACCGGGATCCCCTGCTGGAAACGCTGAACGTTGACGTCCGCCTCGGGAACCACATGAAGCAGCTTCTTCTGGTAGTCGGCGACAACCTCGTCGGTTGCCTTCACCGACTCGGTGTTGACCAGCAGCAGGGCATAGCTCGGGCGCGGGAAGACCGGCGCGAAGCTGTAGTAGACGCGTGGCGGTGAGGCGCCCACGAAAGCGGCGATGTCGGTGATGCGCTCATCATCGGCCAGGGCCTCCTCGACCCGGCGCACGGCGCGGTCGGTGACGTCGAAGGGGGTCCCGAGCGGCATCTCCACCTCGATGATGAACTGTGATCGTTCCGCCGCGGGAAAGAACTTCTCGTCCACAAGGAGCATCATCGCCGCGCCGCCGGCAATCACCACTACGGCAAACGCGACGGTCAGCACGGGCCGGGACATCGCCACCGACAGGACCCAGGTGTAGGCCTGCTGGACCCGACCGAGAACTCCGTGAGGCGTCTCCTCCTCGTGGGAATCCTCCCCGGACTTCAGACCGGTGTGGATGAATGTGTAACAGAGAAAGGGCGTCAGCAGCATGGCGACGATAAAGGAGGCGGAGAGGGCAATCGCAACCGTGATCGGCAGAGCGACGATGAACTCGCCGACCGCCCCGGTGAGCACAAAGGCGAGTGGCACGAAGGCGGCGATGATCGCCACCGTCGCGGTCAGCACCGGAACAAAGAGCTCGCTCGCCGACCGCCATGCCGCCTGCCATCGGTCGAGGCCCTCGTCGAGCTTCTCGACATAGTTGTCGGCGATCACAATGGCGTCGTCAACGACCATCCCGAGGACCACAATCAGGGCCGCCAGCGACACCTCGTGAAGCTCGATCCCGATCAGGTCGAGGGCTGCGAAGGTGAAGGCCACTGTGACGGGAATGGCCATCGCGGCAATCGACGCCACCCTGAAGGGCAGTAGCACCATAGTCACCAGAATCACCGCACAGATGGCGATGAAGAACTCGCGCACGAAGTCGTTGATGCTGTCGGCGACGACCCGTGGCTGGTCGTTGATGGTGGTGAACTCGATATCGTCCGGCAGCCATCGCCGGACCTCGTCGAGCTTGTGCTGGACCTCTCTGCCGTAGTCGACGATGTTATTTCCCGCCTGCATCTCGATCGCGAGCACCATTGCCGGTGCGTCACTGCCGTTGATGCGGATGGTCGAGGTCGGATCGCCGCGCCGCCTCTCGACTGATGCCACATCGCCGATCCGTACAACCTCGCCCGAAGGCGTCGTCAACACCCGCTGCCGCCGGATGTCCTCCACCGTCGAGTAGGCGCCGGTGGTATGCAGAGGAATCACACCGTGCTCGGTCTCGAGCGTGCCGGTGAAATCGACGACGTTCTGGCTTCGCAATACGGCCACCACCTGGTCGAGACCGACCGCGAAGTGGGCCAGGCGCTCGGAGTCGGCTGTGACGTAGATCTTCTCCGGGCGGTGACCGAAGGACCACACCTTGCCGGTTGCGTCGAGGCTTCTGACCTCGTCGGCGACGCGATCGAGCGCACGCCGGAGCTCCTCGTACGACCTCTTCTCGGAGTGGGCGGAGATCAGCAGGGCCACCACATCACCGAAATCCGAGTCCACGAGCGGCCCGATCACTCCGTCCGGGAGCGTTGTGAGGCGAAGCTCGGCGAGACCGATCTGGAGCTCGGACCAGACCGTGTCGGTGCTCTCGACCCACTCGTTGAGCTGAACCGTCACCACCGCGAGACCATCGCGAGAAACGGAGGAGGTGTTGGCCTGGTTCACCTCCGCTTTGGAGAAGAGGTAGTCCTCGAGCTTGCGTGTCAGCTGCTGCTCGACCTGCTCGGCCGTCGCCCCGGGATAGAGGGCGATCACCAACCCGTCGAAGATGGTGATTTCGGGGGTCGCCCGCCGCGGCATGGTCAGCAGGGCGTGGACACCGGCCGCCAAAAGCAGAAAACTGACAACCACAACAACGCGGTGCTGCCCGAGGGCCGACCGTATCGGGTTCACGGAGTCTCCGTCACCACTGAGACGACTGCGCCGTCGGAGAGCCGGTGTTGTCCTCCCACCACCACGTGGTCACCGGCCTCGAGACCCTCGGTCACGATGACCTCGGTCCCCTGAAGGCCGCCGACCGCCACCCGGCGCCGGCTGACCGAGGTTCCGTCACCCTGTAAGAGATAAACGAAAGGGTTGCCCTCGGGAGTCGTGAGGATGGCGGTCCCGGGAACCGCCGCAGACCGGGTCTCTCCGCCCACCCTGATCCTGGCCAGTGCCACGGTGCCGGGTCGCAGCGCCCCTCGAGGGTTGTCGAGGCCGATCGTGACCTTGTAGGTGCGCGACAGGGCCGCGGCAACCGGTTGCATTTCATCGACCCGTCCCGAAAAAACCTGCCCCTCGAGGGCCGGAATCTCCACCTCGGCCGTCTGACCCAGAGCCACCGCAGAAATGTCGGACTCGGGCACCGCCACCGCGGCCTTGACTCGATCGACAGCAACGACCGCCACCACCGGCAATCCGGGGGCCACCACCGTTCCCGGTTCGGCCCGCCGGTGCGACACGATCCCGTCGAGGGTGGAAAGCAGCACCGCGTGTGCCACCTGGTCGCGGAGGATTTCGGCGTTGGCGCGTGCCTCGGCAAGAGCGGACTCGATACGGTCGAAATCGTGGCGCGTCAGGCTGCCCTTTGCGTAGAGCCGCGACAGGCGTCCGTGCTCGGCCTCGATCTCGCCCAGCTTGGCTTCGGCGATCTCGAGCGCATGCCCCAGATCGGTGGCGTCGAGCGTCGCCAGCACCTGGCCCCGTCGCACCGTCTGACCCTCACGTACCCGCACCTCTTCGATCCGGCCCCCAACTTCGAAGCCGAGTTCGACCTCGAGTGCGGCCTCGAGCACGCCGGAAACCGAGATCGTGCGCGGCACAGCGACAACGACCACCTCGCGCACCGTGACCGGGGGCGGCACCGGTGAAGACAGGCGCTTCGAACCGCCACAGCCCATGACCATCAATGTCACAGCGATCAACGCAGACTGGAATAGCATTCGACTCATGATGTCGGATCATAACCCAACCCCCAGCTTCAGATGCCGCGACTGAGCCGATCTGGTACACACCAGCTGCTATGGTGTTCACTGACCAGGAATAACTCATCCCCCGGGACGACCGGCAATCTCAATCAGGGAGGCAAGTGCTCAACCTACTCATCATTGTGATCGCCGTTTCGGTCGCCGGATATCTTGCGTTTTCTCGGCGCCTGTCCACGTCATCGAACTGGAAAGCCACAGTGACTCCTCTGGCCTCGATCATGGGCAGCGGTTTCCTGGTCAGCGCGCCCTTGTTGGCAGGAGTCGTGGGCAACCTGGCCGTGGTGTGCATGGCCGTGCTATTGGTCCTCGCATATCTTGTGGGCGGGGCAATCCGATTCAATATTCGGCACTTCGAGCCGATCGAAAACGCCGATCACGGCTTGGTACAAAACGTCGCCTTCCTTTCCCGCGTTGTCCTTGCCGGCGCCTATTTCATCTCGGTCACCTACTACCTCCAGCTGCTGGCGGCATTCCTCCTCAACATCGCCGGCGTGAGCGATCAGGTGGCGGCCCACATGATCACAACGCTCTTGCTGGCTATCATCGGAATTATCGGGATCTGGCGCGGGCTGAACAAGTTGGAGGCCGTCGAGAAGTACGCCGTCAGCTTGAATCTCGGGATGATCGGTGCGCTCCTGGTCGGACTCGCTGTATACAACGTCGGTCTTCTCATGGGTGGGGATTGGGCGCTGCCGACGATCTCCTCGAGGATCGGCTTTCATGACGTTCGGATCCTGCTGGGCCTGCTGATCGTCGTGCAGGGTTTTGAGACATCCAGGTATCTGGGCGACGAGCATCCGGCGGAACAGCGGATCGCGACCATGCGCATGGCTCAACTCCTGTCGGCAATGATCTACCTGGTGTTCATCGCTTTGGCGACCGTTCTCTTTCATGACGGACTTGGAGCCGATGTCACCGCAATCATCGGTATGACAAGGCCCGTGGCCTTGGTCCTGCCCTTGCTGCTGACCATCGCGGCGATCGGAAGTCAGTTCAGCGCTGCGGTTGCCGACAACGCCGCAGCCGGAGGATTGATCGAGGACATCACGCGGCGCAAGCTTCCCATCCGATACGCCTATGCGTTGATCCTCCTAATCACCGTGGCGCTGACGTGGGAAACCGACGTCAACGGCATCATCGCTTATGCGTCGCGGGCGTTTGCACTCTTTTACACGCTTCAGTGTGCTGTCGCCTTTCTGGTCGCCTGGCGACTCAGAGATCTCCCCGGGCGGCCGCGAAGGCTGGTGACCTTCGCCTTCCTCGCAGTGATCTGTCTGCTCGTCTTCGCGCTCGGGCTGCCCTCGGAATGACCAGGAGCCCGCAAGGCGGCCAGAAATGCCACCCGGAACAACATCTTCTGTCACAAAGACATCATCGGTGCAGGCACCAACGAATTTATCTATAGTTCGCACTACAGTTAGTACTCTCGCGAACCAGACATCGTCCTCGCGGGCGTCGTTCGGATCACTTCACCACCGCTTTCCACCGGATGGTTCGGCAATGGGGATGCTCGGCGTCGGTGACGTACGTACCCTCGAGGAAACCACGATCTTCCAAGGAACGGCACGCCCGGACCAGGCTGAACATCCGCTGCTTTCGCGGGGCTCGTCTCCCCACCACCCCACGCTCAATGAGTTCTTCGAGCAGCTCCGCCGTGTCACATCCACGGTCGAGCCCCTCGTAGACATGTCCTTCCTCTTCTCCACGCAGGAGGCCGAGGATGATCCTCTGGTTTCTGCTCAGTCCACGTCCCATAATAGTAGTGTACAATACTTTAATGAATCCTGGTCGAGTGGAAGAGTACGACGCCGCAATCGGTTGTGTGGGTGGGAGGACCGATCATGGCGAAAGCGACATTCGGCGCAGGTTGTTTCTGGGGCGTGGAGATGAGTTTTCGAAGGCTCGACGGAGTCACCGATACCGCGGTGGGATACGCCGGAGGACACACCGATCGCCCCACCTACCACGATATTTGCGGCCACGGGACAGGTCACGCCGAGGTCGTCGAGGTCGACTACGACCCAGGCCGTATCAGCTATGCATCACTCCTTCAGGCTTTCTTCGAGATACACGATCCGACGCAGGTCAACCGGCAGGGTCCGGATATCGGTGAACAGTACCGATCGGTGATCTTCTTTCACAGCCCCGAGCAACAGACGATCGCCGGGGGCTTCAAAGCAGAACTCGATGCCTCCGACCATTACGCCCGACCGATCGCCACCCTCATCGAGCCTGCCCCCACCTTCTGGCGCGCCGAGGAGTACCACCAACGCTACATCGAAAGAGCTATTAGCCTTTAGCTCTTAGCTCCATCGCAATACCTGCATTTGCGATAAGGCTAAGAGCTAACGGCTAATGGCTCATGGCTTTGCGTTCTTTGCGTCTTAGCGGTGAAACACTATGGCTCGGCGTGGCTGGACGCCGTGAGTTCCCGCGCGGCGCGGAACTCCGGCTCGGCGAGGATAGTGAAGATCACAGCGGCGATGCCCAAAGGGAAGAAGCTGAAGATGGCCGCGATGGATCCGGCAACCGAGAGCCCCCATCGGCGGCGGTTGAGAGCGGCCATCCCACCGAAAATCGCAACCAGACCAGCAACAAAACAGAAGATCGAGAGCGGCAGGAAGAGCGCCAGTGGAAGAAAGGCCACCCGATTTGCCTCGGGTTCCGGGATGGTGCCCAAGAGTGCGGCGCCTCCCAGGGCCAGCACCAGGAGCGGGATCCCACCGACAACTCCCATGATTCCCGCCGTAATGTCCAGGATTCCCGCCACCGTCGCCTTGTTGCTTTCCATGTCTTCCGCCTCTCTGACGCGTCGGGTCATTCGATCCCGATCCCGTTCCCGAACGGAACAGTTGTCCTAATGAGATCTACGAAATTCCATTGCCTTCAGTTCTCCCAAACAAACCAAACGCGTCTCGCGTATGGTTACCGAACGTGGAACTCGAACCTACGACTACCTCAGATATGACCCATGACCCCCACGCCAACCTCGGTGTCTGGGGCACGGTGAAGCTGTCGCTCAGGGGCGAGGAGCTCGACTACACCACCGGGCCGCTCGGCCGCGCGATCCTGCTGCTTTCGATCCCGATGGTGCTCGAGATGGTCATGGAGTCGGTCTTCGCCCTGACCGATGCCTTCTTCGTCTCGCGGCTGGGCACCAATACCGTTGCTACTGTGGGGCTCACCGAGGCCATGGTCACCCTCCTCTTCGCGGTGGCCCACGGTCTCGGCATCGGCACCACTGCGATGATCGCCCGCCGGATCGGCGAAAAAGACAAATCGGGCGCCCGGATCGCTGCCGCACAGGCGCTTTTCCTCGGCCTCGGGGTTTCCGCGGCCTTCGCCATCCCCGGCTTCATCTTCGCCCGCCAACTTCTCAGCGCCATGGGTGGCTCGCCCGAACTCGTCGCCTCGGGCTTTGGCTACACCCGAGTCATCTTCGGTGGCTCCGCCACGATCGTGCTGCTTTTTCTGCTCAACGCCGTCTTCCGAGGCGCCGGTGACGCCGCCATCGCCATGCGGGTGCTGTGGATTGCCAACGCCGTCAACATCGTCCTCGACCCATGCCTGATCTTCGGTCTCGGGCCCTTCCCGGAGATGGGTGTGACCGGCGCCGCCGTCGCCACCACCATCGGCCGAGGGATCGGCGTTGCGGTGCAGCTGTATGTGCTCTTCTTCGGCGGCAGCCGCATCCGCATCGTCTTCGCCAATCTGGCTCCCCGTCTGAACGTTATGCGACGGCTGATCAGACTCTCGACGGGAGGGATGCTCCAGACCCTCATCAGCCACTCGAGCTGGCTCGTGCTGGTGTGGATTATCGGTCACTTCGGATCCGCCGCCGTGGCCGGCTACACCATCGCCATCCGCCTCGTCATCTTCGCCATCCTCCCGTCGTGGGGGCTCTCCAACGCCGCCGCTACCCTGGTTGGGCAGAACCTCGGCGCCGACCGACCCGATCGAGCCGAACGCTCGGTCTGGCTGGCCGGCATCTTCAACACCGTCTTTCTGCTCGGAGTCGCGGTGGTTTTCGTCACCGCCGCCGGCCCCCTGATCCGGCTGTTCACCACCGAGGCCGCTGTTGTCGCCGCGGGGATTTCCTGTCTCCGCTGGGTCTCCTACGGTTACCCCTTCTATGCTTGGGGGATGGTCATGGAGCAGGCATTCAACGGCGCCGGTGACACCTACACCCCAACCGTGATCAACCTCTTCTGCTACTGGCTCTTCCAGCTGCCGATCGCGTGGACTCTCGCCCACGTGGCCGGGTTCGGCGCCACCGGCGCCTTTATGGCCATCATGATCGCCGAAACCGCCCTCGCCGTCGTCGCCGTTCTCGTCTTTCGGCGGGGCGGGTGGAAGACGCGAACGGTCTAATTCTCAATTTTGAATTTTGAATTGCCATCGCACGGTTCTACTGGCGCACGTAGTTATGCGATGTCATTCAAAATTAAGAATTGAGAATTGAGAATTGACCTCACACCCCCCGCTCGGTAGGTCCGCGTAGCCCCCTTGACACCTCATTGAACCCGACCTATCTTGCGATTAGACCGATCGGTCGAACCATGCGGTAAAACCTATCAGTCGAGGATCCGTAAAACTCTCAGAGGTGATGATGGCTCGACCACGATTTCAAAATCTCGATGAAGCGACCAGGCGGCGGATCCTCGAGACCGCGGCTGCGGAGTTTGCCGCGAACGGCTTTGACGGAACCTCGCTCAACCGGCTCATCGAGGATCTCGGCATCAGCAAGGGGTCGTTCTACTACTACTTCGACGACAAGGCCGATCTCTTCTCGACGGTGGTCGATTACGTCTGGTCGATCTTCCTGCCGGAGGACAGGCCTGACTTCTCGTCCTTCGACCGCGACGACTACTGGCCCGTACTCGAAGGGATGATGGCCGAGGCGCATTCCCTAATCTGCTCCAACCCGTGGTTGGTCGGCTTTACGAAGATGATCTACAACCCCCCGGATGTGCCGGGAATCCAAGCCGTTCTGGCCGAGAAGTTCGACGAGGCTCGCGAATTCCAGGCGGAGCTCATTCGTCGGGGTCAGGAACTTGGAACGGTCCGTGACGACCTTCCTGTTGAACTCATGCAGGCGCTTCTCGTGGGTGCCAACGAAGCCTCCGACCGCTGGTTCGTCTCGAATTGGAACGATTTCGATAGCGACCAGATCGAGCGACTCTTCACCGAGGTCTTCGCGATCTTCCGGCGGATGCTCGAACCGCCACCGAAATAGCAGCGACTTGGAGAAACGCACCATGATCAAGAAAACAATCTGCCTGGCAGCGTCGATCGCGATCCTCTTCGGCGTATCACCGACCGAGGCGCAGGACGCCCGGGACATCGTCAAACGAAGCATCGACAACTGGCGTGGGCTCTCGTCCTACGGCGAGATGACCATGACCATCCACCGGCCGTCGTGGGAGCGCTCCATGTCCATGCGCGGCTGGACATCGGGCTCGAAGAAGTCACTGATCCGGGTGACCGCGCCCAAGAAGGACGCCGGCAACGGCACCCTGATGGTGGACAACAACATGTGGTCCTACGCGCCCAAGGTCAACCGGGTCATCAAGGTCCCGTCATCCATGATGAGCCAGAGTTGGATGGGTTCGGATTTCTCCAACAAGGACGTCTCGCGGGCCGACGACATCGTCGATCAGTACGACCACACCCTCCTCGCCACCGATGAGATCGACGGCCACACGGTGTGGACCATCGAGTCGGTTCCGCACGAGGAAGCGGCGGTGGTTTGGGGCAAAGAGGTGCTCCGAGTCCGTGATGACGACGTCCTGTTGAAACAGGAGTTCTGGGACCAGGACGGTGTTCTGGTCAAGACCCTAGAGTCCCTCGAGATCGGTGAGATGGGCGGTCGCACCATCGCGCTGCGTCAGCGGATGGCCAAGACCGACACCGACGATGAGTGGACCGAGTTCTCGATTCAGTCTATGGAATTCGATATCGAGATCTCGGACAACGTCTTCACCCGATCCAATCTGCAGAACCCTCGGGACTAACCGATGACTTCCAATCACCGGTGTCTTGTAGTGCGGGCGTCCCGCCTGCACCATACGCCTCCACGCCGGCGAGACGCCGGCGCTACAAACGGGCGCCATTCTCCGGGAGGCTCGGGATGACGAACATCACCTTCAAGCTCGCATGGAGGAACCTCTGGCGGCGCAAGCGCCGGACCTGGCTGACCGTGGGCGCCATGGTTTTTTCCAACATCATCCTGGTCTTTCTGATCTCCATGCAGCTTGGGATGTACGCCATGATGATCGAGAACACCTTGAGGGCCCAGACCGGCCACCTCCAGATCCAGGTCCCGGGCTACAAGGACGAACTCAAGATGCGCCAGGTGGTGCCGGAGGTCTTGGCGCTTGCCGATGGGATTCGCCAGGAACTCGGCAGCGACGAGGTCGCTGCGCGGGCCTCGGCCTTCGCCCTGGTCTCGAGCGCTGAACGCAGCTACGGCCTCATGATCTCGGGCGTCGAGCCCGAGTACGAGGCGCGGGTCTCGAGCCTGCCCGGTCTTGTCACCGAGGGTCGGCTCCTGGAAAACTCCATGGCCGAGGAGATCGTCGTCGGCAGCGTGCTGGCCCGCAATCTCCGCGCGGGTGTGGGTGACGAGTTGACCATCATCGGCAGCGGTCGTGACGGGTCCTTTGCCGCCGCGGTCGTGACAGTGGTCGGGATCTTCGAAAGCGGAGTGCCCGATATGGACCGCAGCTTCGCCGAGGTCCCCATCGGCTTCTTCCAGGACGCTTTCTATATGGATGGAGCGGGTCACTCGGTGGTGATCATGTCGCCCACACTGATCGGGGTCGGCGCCTTGAAGACCCGCGTCGAGGGTCTGCTCCCCGCAGACGCGGATCTCGTCGTGCATGATTGGGATACGTTGCTCCCGGGGCTCAAGCAGTCAATCCAGGCGGACTTCATCAGCGCCTGGTTCATGTACGGAATCCTCATCATCCTGGTCGCCTTCTCGGTCCTCAACACCCAGCTCATGTCGGTGCTCGAGCGAACCAAGGAGTTCGGGATCACCTTGTCCCTCGGGGTGACCCCGGGCAGGCTGGGTCGCCTGGTCCTGCTTGAATCGAGCCTCATGGGCGCCATCGGCCTCATCCTCGGGATGGTCTTCGGCGGCGCGCTCGTTCTCTGGCTCGGTCACACCGGTTTTTCCTATCCGGGGCTCGAGGAAATGGCGGGTAAGTTCAACCTCCCGAGCCGGATGTACCCGCAGTTCTCGGCGGTCGGCCTCCTCATGGGCCCGGTCATCCTGCTCCTCGCGAGTATGGCGGCCTCGATCTACCCTGCGCTGAGGATTCACTGGCTCGAACCGGTAGCGGCCATGAGGGCGGCAGAATGAACCAGTTCAAAATTGTCTTTCGTCTGGCCTGGCGGAACCTCTGGCGGAACCACCGCCGGACGCTGATCATGATCGCCGCCATCGTCATCGGTGCGTGGTCCATGATCTTCATGACCGCGCTCATGCGCGGGATGGTCGATGACATGATCGCCGACGGGATCAGCGTCCTGCCGGGCCACGTCCAGATCCACCACCCCGATTACCGGGACGACCCAACCATCGCCAACGTCATCGCTCCCCCTTCCGGCGAGCTCCTCGAGGCCCTCGGAAACCCCGAGGTTGTCGCCTGGGCCACGCGGGTTCGGGTCCCGGCGGTGATCTCGTCCGAACGCGACACCCGCGGGGTCACCCTGATCGGGATCGAGCCCGATCGTGAACGCGACATCAGCTTTGTCGCGAGCGACATCGCCGAGGGCGAGTTTCTCTCCTCCCGCGACGATCGCGGCCTCATCGTCGGCCGAAAGCTCGTGGAGAAGCTCGAGACCGGGCTCGGCAAACGGGTCGTGATCATGAGCCAGGATCAGGACAACGAGATCGCCGATCGAGGCTTCCGAATCGTCGGGATTTTCGAGAGCAAACTCGCGCAGTACGAGGAAGGCTTCGTCTTCTCCGGTGAAGCCGTCATCCAGGAGCTGCTCGGGGTCGGCGACGCCGTCTCCGAGGTGGCGATCCTCGGCTCCGACTACCGCGACGTCGAGGACCTCTACCGATCCATCGAGGCAGCCGCCGGCGACGGCGTCGAGGTCCTGCCCTGGAACGAGATCGACACCTATCTCGGGTCCATGCTCGCGATGATGGATGGTTTTGTCATCGTCTTCATCGTCGTCGTCTTCCTCGCCCTGTCGTTCGGTCTGGTCAACACGCTGGTGATGGCGGTCTTCGAACGGGTTCGGGAGATCGGCCTCATGCTCGCCCTCGGGATGACGCCTCGGACCATTCTGGCGCAGATCGTCACCGAATCGGTGCTCCTCCTCATCATCGGGCTGGCCATCGGCAACGTGGCGGCCATCGCCACCATCGAGCCGCTCAAGGGCGGGATCGACGTCTCCATCGTCGGCGAGGGGATGGAGATGATGGGGGCCTCGAGCGTGCTCTATCCGGCGCTCTATCTCAAAGACATCGTCATGGCGAATCTCATCGTCATCGTCCTCGGGTTCTTCGCCAGCCTCTCACCGGCCTGGCGAGCCTCGCAATACGACCCCATCCGGGCCATCACAAAGGTGTGACCAGGAGTACATATGAAAAGCGTTACCTGCAAAGAACTGTGCAAGACCTATCACCAAGGCGATATCGAAGTTACCGGACTCGACCAGGTCGATCTCGAGATCAACGAGGGGGGATTTGTCTGTCTCTCGGCGCCCTCCGGGGGCGGCAAGACCACGCTCCTCAACGCAATCGGCGGGCTCGACACCCCCGACAGCGGTGAGATCTGGCTCGCCGGCGAGCGGATCGACAACCTCGGAAAGGGAGAGCTCGCGAGGATGCGGCTCCACCGGATCGGCTTTGTCTTTCAGGCCTACAACCTCATCCCGGTGCTCACCGCCCGCGAGAACATCGAGTTCGTCATGGAGGTCCAGGGCGTGCCTGCGGCCGAGCGTGAGCAACGCTCCAACGAGATCCTCGCCGAAGTCGGTCTCGAAGGGCTCGGCGACCGGCGGCCGGCGCAGATGTCGGGCGGTCAGCAGCAGCGCGTGGCTGTGGCGCGGGCGATCGTCTCCAAACCCGCACTCGTGCTTGCCGACGAGCCGACGGCCAATCTCGATTCGCACACCGCCGAACAACTGATGGAACTCTTTGTCGAACTCAACGAACACCACGGCACGACCTTTGTCATCGCCACCCACGATCAGCGGGTCATGCGCTACGCCAAACGGGTCGTCCACATGCTCGACGGCAAGGTCGTCGATGACGAGCGGCGGGATGTGGCGTAGGGTGAAGAGATGCGGCTCGCATGGCCGATGGGTGCTCGAGCATCAAGCAGGCTGGAAGCCTGCTCCACAATTACGATTCGCGTGTTGTGGAGCAGGCATCCTGCCTGCTCGCCGGCTCTTGTCGATCCCGTTCCCGTTCCCGATCCCGGATGGACCCGCCCGTTTCGGGAACGGGATCGGGATCGGGAACGGGATCGGGATCGATCGAACGGGCGCGGGTTACTCATCATTGCCGCCCTCCTGACGTGGATGCTGCTGGTCTCCGGCAACGCCCTCGCCACCGACATCGACCTCAGCGGTCGGGTCAGCCCCCAGGCGGCCGTTACGACCTATCCCGCCAACAGCATTTTCGACGAGGTCTTCGGTTCGAGCTCGTTTGATTCGTCCGCGGATGCGCGGGTCATCTTCGGTCTCAAACACAAGGCCCTCGACCTCAAGATCGACTACCAGCTCATCGGGATCTACGCCGACCGGCTCGAGCTCACCCGCGAGCTCCCTCCTGAACTCCAGGTCCTCTATCGACACCTGCCCGACGATCGAACCCGGCTTTTCGACCTGACCCATGTCTTCACCGACTCGGGCAAGACCGCGGTGCTCCAGCGTCTCGACCGGCTCTCGGTGGGTTTCGCCACCGATCACGTGGTGATGAGGTTCGGCCGCCAGGCGATCACCTGGGGCAACGGGCTCATGTTCAATGTCATGGATATCTTCAACCCCTTCGACCCGGCGGCCGTGGACAAAGAGTTCAAGACCGGCGACGACATGATCTACGGCCAGGTCCTTCAGAACAACGGCAACGACATCCAGGGGGTGATGGTCTTTCGCCGCGACCCAATCACCGGTGATGTGGAAGCCGATCAGGGATCCCTGGCTTTGAAGTACCACCACATGGGAGGGAGCTCCGAGATCGACGCCCTGGCCGCCCAACACTATGGAGACACTCTTCTCGGGGTTGGCGCCAATGTCAGCATCGGCGGTGGCGTGCTCCGTGGTGATCTCGTCGTCGCCGACACCGAGGACGGAACCATTCCCTCATTCGTCACGAGTTGGTCGCAGTCGTGGATCTGGGGAGGAAAGAACGTCAGCGGTTTTGCCGAGTACTTCTACAACGGATTTGGTCAATCAGACGGCTGTTACTCGCCGATCTGCCTCGCCGAGAACCTCGAACTCTACAAACGCATCGCCCGCGGCGAGCTTTTCAACCTCGGCCGGCACTACCTCGCCCTGAGCGCTATGATCGAGGTGTCACCGCTCTTTCTCCTGACCCCCAACCTTTTCGTCAATCTTACCGACCCCAGCGCTCTGGTCCAGCTGGTCCTTCAGAACGACCTCAGGGAAAACCTGCTGTTATGGAGCGCCATCGCCGTTCCCGTCGGTGCCGACGGCACCGAGTTCGGCGGCGCGGCCTCAGAGATCCCCGGGCTCTATCTTTCCGCCGGCCCATCGGTCTCGGTCCAGTTGGTCTGGTACTGGTAAGTAAGCCCGATGAAGACCTCTTGACAGCCGATCGTCTCCGTCCTATCTTCCTCTTTCGAGAAACTGACCGACCGGTCGGTCAGAACAGGAATGAGACATGAAATCAACCACAGTCGCAGCCCGGGGTGAGAAGCGTCCGCTGATCCTTCAAGCCGCCACCGAGGTCTTTGCCGAGCAGGGCTTCGCTGCGGTGACGGTGGCCGAGATCGCCGACCGCGCCGGGATCGGGAAGGGCACCGTCTATGAGTATTTCTCATCCAAGGACGAGCTGCTCTTCGCGGTCTTCGAGTGGATGAACGAACGGATCCTCGCACGTTTCCAGGAGCTTTCCGCTGAATTGGGCACAACCCGCGAACGGCTTCAACGGATGCTCGGTATCGCGGCCGAAATCACCTGCGAACAGGTGGAGATGCAGGCTGTGGTCCTCGATTTCTGGTCCGCCTCGCGCGGCACCAATTCCGAGGAACGCTACAACCAATCCTGCCTCGAGACCTTTCGGACCTATCGCAAGCTGGCGGCCGATGTCATCCGCGAAGGCCAGGCGGTCGGCGAGCTCAACCCGGATGTCGACGCGGATGCCACGGCGGTCATGCTCGTTGCCGCTATCGATGGTCTCGGGGTGCAGATTTTCTTTGACCGGGAGCTCGACCCACAAGGGATCGTCAACAACTTCGGCGAGGTCCTCCTCGCCGGTCTCGAGGTGAGGTCATGAATCTCACCGGAAACCAACCCGCGCCGGACTCCGTAGGAGTCGCAGACAGGAGGGCGCAGATGCACCGATCGATACTCCGAACGCTGTCGGCACTCGTGATTTCGACCCTGGTTGCCGGTCAGGTTATTGCACAGACCCCCACCGAGGACAAGACCACCCTCAAAGAGCTGGTGATCTCTGCCCTCGAGACCCACGAACGGGTGGAGATCGCCGAGAGCGAGATCCGGCGAGCCCTGGCCGACAGGAAGCTGGCACGATCGGCGATCATGCCGCGGGTCAACCTCAATGGCGCCTATACCTTTTACGGCCAGGAAACCGCCATTGAGCTCTCACCCGGAGAAGTATTCGTCATCCAGCCGTCGCAGGACTGGTCGTGGAGCGCCGATCTGCGCCAGACCCTTTTCTACGGCCTCCGTCCCTGGCGGGCCAGGAACATCGCCAAGCTCAACTACGACATCGCCCAGCTCGACAAACAAACCACCATCAACAACCTCACGCTTCAGGTGGCGGCCTCCTTCCTCACGGCTCGAGCGGCCGAGGAGCGGGTCGAGGTCCGTCGAGTCGCCCTCGAACAGATCAAGGGCCAGCTCAAGGTTGCCTCGCGGCGATTCGAAGTCGGTGAGGTCGCCAGCGCCGATGTCGCACGCTGGCGAGCCGAGGTTGCAGGCGCAAAGCAGGCCTATGTTGTCGCTAAGGGCGACGCCACTTTCGCTCTGCACAGCCTCGCCCGCCTGACGGGTGTCGCTGAGCTCCAATCCCTCGAGCGGCTCGGTCCGGTACCCACCCCACCCGGCGATGCCGACACTCTGATCTCGACGGCCTATGAGGACCGCTGGGAAATGAAAACGCTGTACCACC
>Ga0164313_10000602_pt1 | contig 29660 bp, 24 predicted proteins | sample GuaBasSedimGuay4_FD_113735 | JGI IMG/M metagenome (GOLD analysis project Ga0164313, IMG submission 113735) | Subseafloor sediment microbial communities from Guaymas Basin, Gulf of California, Mexico - Guay4, Core 4569-4, 0-3 cm | ecosystem: Environmental > Aquatic > Marine > Hydrothermal vents... | reverse complement strand
GTCGTCTTTGTCAGAAGGGGCTTTAGAAGGTATAATGAAAAAACTGGAGCGAAAACCAGGTCAATTGCAAGTATTACTTGCCTATCTGCGTGATGTACCTGTTTTTGTGGATCCGGAATGCAATGAAGCTGGCTTAAAACAAAAAAATATCCTGGAGGCGGGTCTATCCAGGTCTTCTCTTATGACATTAATTAAAAATGGCATATTTGAGTCATTTGATGTAATTGTTTCCCGTTTTCTAACAGGTGATTCAGCTTCCGGACATACTTTTACTTTATCTGAAGGGCAGGAGAAGGTGCGCAATGAAATTCTGGCTCAGATGGAGAGTCATCAGACAGTACTGCTTCACGGTGTGACAGGTAGTGGAAAAACTGAGATTTATATCGAATTGATTCGGGAAGCATTGGAACAAGGGGGACAGGTATTGTATTTACTGCCTGAAATAGCTTTGACTACCCAGATCGTTTCCAGGTTGAGACAGGTTTTTGGTGAAGCATTGGGTGTGTATCATTCCAGATATTCAGATAATGAACGTGTGGAAGTGTGGAAGGGTTTGATAGAGGGGAAGGTAAACTTTATCACGGGTGTGCGTTCGGCTGTGTTTTTACCCTTTAGTAATCTGAATTTGATAATTGTGGATGAGGAACACGAGCCATCATACAAGCAATACGATCCTGCTCCGCGTTATCATGCACGCGATGTAGCCCAGGTTTTGGCCAGCATACATCATGCGCGAGTTATCCTGGGTTCAGCAACACCTTCAATGGAATCATATTTTCTCGCTGAGAGTGGGAAATATGGATTGGTAGAGTTGAGTAATCGGTATGGTGGGGCAGGTATGCCGGATATCATATTTGCAGATGTTCATAAGGAAAGAAAACAAAAGACGATAAAAGCAGATTTTTCTTCAGTTCTTCACCAGGCAATTTCAGAAGCATTAGCTCGTAATGAACAGGTCATCATTTTTCAAAACCGTAGGGGATATTCACCATATATTATGTGTGATGCGTGTGGATGGATACCAAAATGTATTAGCTGTGCGGTAAGCCTGACATATCATATGTATAGCAATCAATTGCGTTGTCACTATTGTGGACATACAGAGCATTTTCCTGCAGTATGCCCTGCTTGTGGATCAGCAGGTTTGCGCACTGTCGGTTTGGGTACGGAGAAGTTAGAGGAAGATCTGAAATTATTGTTTCCTGAGGCACGTGTCAGGCGTATGGACCTGGATACAACCCGCAGCAAATACAGTTATCAGAATATTCTGGGCGAGTTTGAGGAGGGGAATATTGATATTTTGGTTGGGACTCAGATGGTAAGTAAGGGTTTGGACTTTGATAAGGTGCGGGTTGTAGGAATTGTTGATATGGACAGGATGCTACATTTTCCGGATTTTCGTGCTGCGGAGAGAAGCTTTCAGCTGGCTGTGCAGGTGAGTGGCCGTGCTGGCAGGAGAGATAAGCAAGGATTGGTTATCATTCAAACACACAATTTGAAACAACAAATATTTACTTTTATTTCCGACCATGATTTTAAAGGCTTTTATCAAGCTGAAATTACAGAGCGCCAGAAATTCAGGTATCCGCCATTTTTCAGACTTATCAGGATTATACTTAAGCATAGAGATAAAGAAACATGTTTTCATGCGGCAGAATGGTTGTCGGTGGCTTTGGAACAAAATTTGAAGCATGGATTAGTAACTGGTCCGCACGAGCCGCTGATTGGAAAGATACGAAACAGGTTTTTGATGGAATTTTTGATCCGCATTCCCCGCGACAGAATGAATCTTCAGTGGGTAAAAACCACATTATATGACACTATGTTGCAATTGAAGCAAGAGAGAGCTTTCAAACAGGTTGTGGTAGTGTTTGACGTTGATCCTGTTTAGGAAATCAATGAATTATTGGATAGTTAATAGATGAGGCAAAGGAATTGTTTGTACATTTGATGTAATGGTATATTGTGTGCGTATTTTATTTCAAAATGCCCGGTTTGTAATAGCAATAGTGATACTGGCATTGGTTTCCGGATGTGATGATTGTGAGAATTGCGATAATACAGCCAGGGATCCAAAAGTAAGGTTAAAATTTGTGGCAACCGGCACTCGTGAAATGACCAGGGATACTCTGGAAAGTATTAGCAATTCGTTAGGGGAAATCCGTGAACAGCTGGAAACGGAGACTGATCCTGATAAAATTGATTCATTGAGCGCTGAGGAAATAGAATTGCTTGAAGATAGTGTTTACTATTCTGAATGGGAGGTGCTTTTTAACTCCGGACGAACGCATATTAATCTAATGGAAGGGGTGGGGGCTGTGAATTCTTATATGGATACTGTGGTTAGAGACTTTGCACTGCCGGTCAATATGCATGCAGACAGCTCAGTTTTTTATTTTGTATATCATGACCTTATAGATACGATGAAATTAAATTATAAGCGGGATATTGTACAAACTCTTGATGGGGTGCGGATGAAGATCATTGAATTGGAAGTTGATAAAGATATAACTACATTCGACAGCGTTAGTGTACGATGTGGCGATGAGAACTGCAGCAACTGGGAAATGAATATTGAAGCATATTTTTAACTATATGGTATATATCCGGGTTGTCGGATTGTTGATATTACTGACTTTGTCAGAGTTCTTATTTGCAAAGAATTCGGGACAGATTGTCTTATCGGAAGATGATACAACAGCAGTTGATTCTATACCCTTCAAATTTTTTTCGGGAGCTGAGTTATATCTGGATTATGGAAAAGTATTGACTCTCCTTACTAAATTTGAAAGCAAATATGAAGGTGGTATCAATTTACGATTTTATGGCCGGTTTGTATTGGCTGGTGAATTTGGCTATGCAGTCCTCAATCCACTGAAGGCATATGATAATGCCCTTTCCTATACGATTACAGGAAATTATTTTAGGGCAGGAATAGACTATTATATCAATTTGGATAAAAAAAATGCCCTGTATGGTGGATTACGGTATGGATCAAGTCATTTTTCGGATGAAGGTGAATTTTTATTGGAAAGTGATTTTTGGGAAGATTACGGTGAATCATTTGGGAGCGATAACCTTAATGCAGATTGGTTTGAAATAATTTTTGGGTCTGAAACCCGAATGAATATTGGTAAATCGGTCAAAGAAGAAAATCCACGTGGTGGCCTTTTTCTCGGATGGAAGGCTCGTTTGCGGATTCTATGGCATTTTGAAAATCGAGAGGAACCTCGTGTATATGCTATCCCGGGTTATGGCAGAACTTTTGATAAATCCATTCCGGCATTAAACTTATATATAAAATACAGGTTTGGGAGATAAAAATGCGATAATGCGATAATGCGATAATGAAAAAAGCTGAACAGAAGCTAGATATCCCATTCATTGTTGAGAATACTGATTGCATGGTAGGCGGTCATGTCAAATGAGACTGGCACAATTGAGGCATAATTATGTTGTATCGCCCATTCGTCGTGATCTTCTCCATTATCCTGATTTACAAAGCTGCCTGTTAGCCAAAAATATTGCCGTTCGAAAGGATCAACTCTCCGGTCAAATTCTTCCTGCCATTTGGCGCGGGTTTGTCTGCAGATTTTTATGCCTTTGATAGGTTCATCTTGTTTTTTTGGAAAATTGACATTAAGAGCCACTCCCTTTGGTAATCCATTTGTCAGGACTTGTTTGGCAATTTTTACCACGAATTCCATTATATGGTCAAATTTGACTTTGTTTGAGTAATCACAGACTGAAAAACCTATAGAGGGAATATCATCGATGGCCCCCTCAATAGCTGCGGACATCGTTCCGGAGTAAATAACGCTGACGGAAGTATTGCTGCCATGATTAATACCGCTAACAATCAGGTCTGGTTTACGATCGTGGAGGGCAAATCGTTTAGATATTTTCACACAATCAGCTGGTGTTCCTGAACATTCGTAGGATTTTATGTCTTCAAAAATATTAGATTCTTTGAGACGGAGTGTATTACCTACAGTAATGGCATGCCCCATGCCCGATTGTGGACTATCTGGAGCCACGACAATAACTTCTCCAAGTGATTTCATAAGCTGAACGAGTATGTTCAAACCTTCAGCTGTGATACCATCATCATTGGTGATAAGAATAAGTGGTTTTTTCATATGGAATTTGAAATGATTGAAGGGCAGGTTGGATGGTCAGTTTCCAAGCAGTGCATTATAATAAGCAGTGAGTCGTACAAGATCGCGCATACGATCGTGTTTTAAATGATTTTTTTTGATGTATTGATTAACTTCTTTTTGCTTTTTTGGGAAAAAGCTCAACAGATCTCGTTTTTTCATTGAGTATAACGTGATATTTCCCTTCTCATCCATAAAATAATACTTATAGGCAAGTTTCGTTCTCGTGCCACTGTTCGAGGGGCTATAATAATACGGAGAATAGTTGTATGGTTGCACCGTTTCTGTAACGACTTCTTCTCTGGTCAGTAATGAAAGTCTACCGGCATAGAGTACTTCAAATAATATGGGTATTTTGTAATTGGATTGTGCAGAATATGGTAGTGAATAAAACTGACGGTAGCTGTTGAGAGAGGCGTCAAATATATCAAAAAAAAGTATCTTCCTTGCGCTATAGGTCTTCAAAATATTATTAATTTCCAGTTGGATAATGTCATTTTGCAGATCATATTTTATTTTCCCTTTAATTGTATCTTCTGAAAGCAGCACTATTTTGCCTTCATGCCACATTTCAGATGGAAAATCCTGAGCCTGAGTTTGGATAGAAAAACAAAGGAAAATAAATAAAAATGCTGGAAACCATTTCATGATTTTTTCATTCTTGGTGTTTCAGGATATCGTGTCCCATCTTGTCACGTTTTGTGGTAAGATAACGAATGTTGTGTTTATTTGGTGTGATTTCAAGAGGGATATTTTCTGTGATCTCCAATTCGTATCCACTCAATCCGGCTCTTTTTTGTGGATTATTAGTAATTAAACGTATTTTGGTGGCGCCAACTGCCCTTAATATTTGTGCTCCAACACCGTAGTCGCGAAGGTCTGATTTAAAACCTAGTTTATGATTGGCTTCAACTGTATCATATCCTTGTTCCTGCAATTCGTATGCTTTAAGCTTATTGGCAAGGCCTATCCCCCGACCTTCCTGATTCATGTATACCACAATGCCTTTACCTGCTTTTTCTACCATACGCATTGCTTCATGCAATTGTTCTCCGCAATCGCAGCGAAAGGACCCAAAAATATCACCAGTAACACATGATGAGTGAACCCGGACCAGGATGGGCTCGTCATCTTTCCATGTACCCTTAACAAGAGCTACATGAACATCTCCAGTGTTTATTTGTTTAAATGCCTGCAAAGTAAATGCTCCATACTTGGTGGGCATATCCACTTCCGAAATTTTCTTAATAAGAGATTCCTTTTTGATACGGTAAGATATCAGGTCCTGTATGGAAACTAATCTCATATCAAGTTTGTCTGCGATTTTTTTGAGATCGGGAAGCCTGGCCATTGTACCATCCTCTTTCATGATCTCAACCAGTACACCGGCAGGGCAGAACCCGGCCAGCCTGGCAAAGTCTATAGCTGCCTCTGTGTGTCCTGTTCGTCTTAATACTCCGCCTTTTTTGGCTTTTAATGGAAATACATGACCAGGACGACCAAGATCTGAGGGTTTGGTTTTGGGATTTACCAGGGCTTTGATGGTTCTGGCCCTGTCTTGTGCTGATATACCTGTACTTGTTTCATCACTGATTAGATCTACTGAGACAGTAAAAGCAGTCTGATGCGAGGCAGTGTTTTTACCTACCATCAAATCCAGCCCGAGGTCGTCACAGCGTTCTTCAAGCAGAGATGTGCATATAAGGCCTTTGCCATGTGTGGCCATAAAGTTGATGATCTCGGGTGTAATGACCTCTGCAGCACAAATGAAATCGCCTTCATTTTCACGATTTTCGTCATCGACTACGATTATGATTTCACCTTTTTTTATTGCCTCGAATCCTTCCTCGATGCTGTCCAGTACACTTTCGTCTCTCATTGGAGTATGTTTTGTTTAAATCAGAAACCAACCTTCCTGATGGGTAGGTTTTTTCCTTTTATCTAATAATGTTAAATAACCTGCTCCATCTTATTTTATTTAAGAAACTACCATTTGGATCAATAGATAGCCAAATGAATGCGGCTTCACCAACAACGTGATCAGCTGGAACAAATCCCCAAAAGCGGGAATCTTCCGAATTATGGCGGTTATCGCCCATCATAAAATAATAGTCTTGTTTAAATGTATATTCACTTATTTCCTGGCTATCTACAATTAACTTGCCATTTTCCACTTTTACTTCTTCATGCCCTTCATAATTTTCGATCACAAATTTGTAAAGTGCAATGGTCTTTTCATTGATGTCGATGGTGGCTCCTTCAGCCGGTATCCATATCGGCCCATAATTGTCTTCGTTCCATTGAAAAAGTTCCGATTGAGGATACACGCGTGGATTGGGTCTGTCCGGTGGTGCGATAATTGGCTGGATATCTTTAATAAAGGGAAGTTTTTTCAATTCTTCCGCATTTTCTCCAGTTGTTAAAATGGCATATCCATCATTTGTACGTGAATAATTGGTTATATCATACTTCTTAAAGACTCGCTCATTGATTGCTTCATCAGTTTTGATATAATGTCGAAGCTGCAATTTTTTAGGGTTTTCAATAGATTTACCGTTCAGATAAACTTGTGCATGCCGAACTTCAAGCGAATCGCCTGCAATTCCAATGCAACGCTTGATATAATTGGTCTTGAGGTCTACGGGATATTTAAAATCTTTAGGCCAGTTAAAAACTACTACATCGTTATTTTTTACATGAGAGAAACCTGGCAGGCGGTATTGTGGAAGTTGAATCCATTCCAAATAGGATGGTATCTTTGTCCCCCAAATGATTTGATGAGTCAGTGGAACCTGAAGTGGTGTTTTTGGTGTGCGTGGCCCATAGGATATCTTACTTACAAATAAGAAATCTCCGACGAGTAAGGATTTTTCCATTGAAGGTGTGGGAATAGTAAATGCCTCCAGGAGCAACCATCGTATGATTGTAGCTGCAATGACAGCAAATAAAATGGCATCTGCCCATTCACGAGCAGCAGATTTTGGTTTTTTAATTTCCCCTTCCTCCTTATTGTCTGTAATATTTGAGGAAGAGTCTGCAACCGTTTTTTCGTTTTCTTTATTTGATTTCTTAAATATATTCATGTTGTTCTTTTTTTCTGCGCACAAAGGTAAGGGATATAGATTAACAATGATAATTATACCCTTGTTAAAAATTCATAAAGTCATCCATATTTAGCATGCCTGTTTTATCCTGGATCCATTCGGCTACGAGTACGGCTCCAAGGGCAAAGCCCGCCCGGCTGTGGGCAGTATGAATAATCTCTATATCATCAATGTTGGAAGCATATTTTACTATGTGTGTGCCAGCAACATCGGCTTCTCTTTTTGAAATGATCGGTATGGTGTCTTTATCATTGGATTCTTCATTAACCCATCTGTTTTTGTCGGGGAATTCCCGTATGATTCCGTCAGCCAGGGTAATGGCTGTGCCACTGGGGGCATCTTTTTTTTCTGTATGATGAACTTCGGTGATGCCTACATCATAGTTGTGATGCTGACTCATAAGCCGGGCCAGTAATTCATTTAAGCGAAAGAATAAATTTACACCCAAGCTGAAGTTTGAAGCGCTAAAGAAAGTGCCGTTTTCCTCATCACACAGCTTCTTTACCTCCGGGAGTTTGTCTAACCAGCCGGTAGTGCCACTGACTATGGGAATATTGTTTTCAATACAGAATTTTACGTTATCAAAAGCAGCATCGGGTTGAGTAAACTCAATTGCCACATCAACTTCTGAGGGGTCTATGAACTTTAATGCCTGAGTGTTGTTGATATTGATCTTATGTTTGATCTTATGCCCCCTCTCTTCGGCAATTTCTTCAATTGTTCTGCCCATTTTGCCATAACCTAATATTAATATGTTCATAAGTTATATTTTAATTATTATTGACACGCCAATTAAATTAGAGTTAGTAACGATTCTTTCCCAGGAAGGCTGAACTTTCAATGACAAGGATCCTTCTGATGTAAACGCAGACAAATGTGCGTCTACATGTGCTTCCACGATATTCAGTACATATAATATAATAGTTCCTATAATCAGTAAATCCCGGTTTCTTCTCCAATAGTCTGTAGCTCTCTCATAACTCGTTTCACTGTATTCAGGATCATGTGGTTGAGTACGTGGATCCAGGTCGCGAATTGCTATCAGGCTATTTCTGTTTTGGAGGTACAATTGATGGTTGTAGTTTAAGAAATAAGATAAAACTGCAACACTTCCAAGTATGACAGGCATTTTCCAGTATTTCTTGTTGTACGCTTGTCCGAGACCCGGGAGTGTAGCGGAAAACATGGCAGCTGTATACGGCATTCCCCTGAGGGTATCGGTGATGATGTTTTCAATGGGTTCATCGGTAAGAACAACAGGACTCTCAAGTTGTTGTTGCACGGTATCCACTTGTTCCTGTGCGATTAATATCCCTGTTTGTAACAATAGGAATAACAAAAAGATGGTTCGGAAAACATCGCGTACCATGGTTTATAAATTCAGTATTTCAAGTATCCTGTTGAGATCTTCGTATGATAAGAAAGGAATACGCAACTCACCACGTTTCCCTTTATCATTAATAGATACCTTAGTCCCAAAATGGGAAGAGAGCTTTTCCTGAAGCTGTTTGAGCTCATGACTAAGCTCAGGAGATTTTTCCTGATTCTTTTTAGAGATTGCTTTCTCGTCATTTTGCATATCTCTCGCCAACATCTCAACTTGACGAACGCTTAGATCATCGCGGATGATCTTTTTAAATAAATCTAGCTGTAAAACAGTATTTTCGATGTTTACAATGGCCCTGGCGTGCCCCATGGTAATGTTTTCGTCGCGGACAGCCGCCTGAATATCCGGTGGCAGTTTTAACAATCGAAGATAATTTGTGACGGTAGATCTTTTTTTCCCTACCCTATGTCCCAAATCTTCCTGTTTTAGTTTACATTCTGTGAGCAATCGTTGATAACTCGAAGCAATTTCTATGGCATTCAGGTTTTCCCTTTGAATATTTTCAATTAATGCCATTTCCAGCATTTGCTGGTCGTTGGCCGTACGTATATACACCGGGATTTTAGTTAGGCCTGCCAGAGTGGAAGCATGATAGCGGCGTTCACCCGAGATCAACTGATATTTTTTATCACTGAGTTTCCGGACTGTAATAGGTTGGATAATACCTTGCGTCTTGATCGATTCAGCTAATTCCTCCAATTTTTCCTGATCAAAATCTGTGCGGGGCTGAAATGGGTTCACTTCTATTTGAGTGAGTGGAATGTGAATATTCCTACTTGATTGAGGTGCATCCGTTGATAATGTATCTGATCGTTTTGAGACAGGGCTGTCGGTTAGTAAAGCACCAAGGCCCCGGCCGAGGGCATTTTTCTTCCCCGGTTTTGTAGCTTTGGCCATATTAGTTATTTTTCTGGTTATTAGTTGCAATTTCATTGGCCAGGTTCAGATAGCTGATCGCTCCTTTACTTTCCGCATCGTAAGCAATGGCTGGTATCCCGAAACTCGGAGATTCGCTGAGTCGCACATTTCTTGGAATAAGTGTGTCAAACACCATTTTTTGGAAGTGTGTCCTGACTTCTTCAACTACTTGATTTGATAATCTTAGTCGCACATCATACATAGTAAGAAGAATACCTTCAATTTGCAGTTTTGTATTTAACCTCGATTGTATGATTTTTATTGTGTTAAGTAATTTCCCAAGTCCCTCGAGAGCAAAATATTCACACTGTACGGGTATGATCACCGAGTCGGCAGCAGTGATGGCATTGATTGTGATCAGGCCAAGCGATGGTGAGCAATCGATCAGTATATAATCATAATCATCTCGTATTGGCTGGAGAGCGTCACGCATTTTTTTCTCCCGATCTTCAATGTTGACCATTTCTACTTCAGCTCCTACGAGATCTATATGTGACGGCAGTAGGTACAGGTAGTCAAAATTAGTTTCCAGAATGGCTTCGTGTGCAGGAGTTCCATTTACCATACATTCGTAAATGGTGTTTCGTGCTTGTTTTGGATTGTGACCTACTCCTGAAGTGGAATTGGCCTGTGGATCGGCATCTACGATTAGTGTTTTGTATTCGAGAGTAGCCAGACTTGCAGCAAGGTTTATGGCTGTAGTTGTTTTTCCAACCCCTCCTTTCTGGTTTGCAATAGCAATGATTTTACCCATATATTAAAGTATTGAAAAAAGTCAGTAAAAATAAATTCTTTCTTATGCGTTTGCTATACCGCATTCGGAAAACAAACATCCCGCAAATATAAAGGTTTAATTGAAATATCAGGTATTTGTATTGGTATAGATTTTTAGAAGATGGGTGATAAAACTACCATGTTTTACATCTCCCGGCAGGAGTAACTCCCTGCCAGGAAGATTGTAAACTATTTTTTTGATTTCTTTTTCTTTTTGCTTGTTTCAGATGCTTTCATGGCCTTATCCAATCGTTGTTGAAATGGTGATTTCTTTTTATTGGCGTTTTTCAGTTTGTTCTCTTCCAGCACTTTTTTGATCTTATCGTCATCAACAAATTTTCTGATGACGGCAATCTGAGCAAAAGAAACAATATTTGAAACGAAATAATAGAATGTCAGACCAGCCGGATAGCTGTTTAGCACAAACATAAATATGACAGGCATAAAATATTGCATCGTTTTCATGGGGCCTTGCATGGTGGCGGTAGCCTGACTGTTAATCCAGGTATACAGGATGGTCGACAAGGTCATAAGCAAAGTGAATAAACTTACATGCGATCCATAACCTGGCAAACTAAAAGGTAATGTTAAAATCGAATCATAGGTGGACAGATCACTTGCCCATAAGAAAGGCTCAAGTCGTAACTCTATAGCATTAGGTATAAACTGGAACATAGCAAAGAGTATGGGCATTTGCAGCAACATCGGAATACACCCGCTAAGCGGATTGACACCAACCTGTTTATACAATTTCATTTGTTCAGCCTGCATTGCCTGAGCATCACCTCCAATCTTTTCTTTTAAGGCATCGAGCTCGGGTTTTAGCACCCGTGTTTTCGCCATAGAAATATGCGACTTGTAAGTTAGTGGAGAGAGTATCATCTTGATTATAAAAACCAGAATGATGATAATCAGGCCATAACTTGCAAAATATTTTTCAAGGAAAGTGAAAATTGGAATGATTGCATATCGGTTGATCCATTTGATGACCGGCCAACCAAGATATAGATTTTCCGTGAACCCCTCGGGCATTCGTTTTAATACATTTAACCTGTTTGGCCCAAAAAAGTAAGTGAATGAACCACTATCCTCACTAAAATGAGATAAGGGTAGTTCTAATTTTGCGAAAGCTGTCTTAACAGTATTTGTATCTGCTTCGTTTACTTCTGTTGATATATAACCCCTGCTCACGGGTTGGTTAAATATCAAGGCTGATGTGAAAAATTTTTGTTTGAATGATATCCAGGTCACAGGCATCTCAAATGTGTATTCCTGCCTATCACTGGTTCTCGATTTGAGATCATCAAATGTCCCATCTGTAGTATAATAATTGATGGTGGTATAATACCGGCTGTAATTAATGTCCGTTTCAGTTCGTTTAAGATGGTCCTTCCAAATGAGGTCTACCTTTCCGTCTAAAACCAGATTGCCCAGGCCCTTCATGGTCATTTTATACTTTACATTGTAATTACCTGGTTCTATCCGGTAAGTTTGACTGATGTAAATGTTCTCCCCAAAATCAGCTTTGAACTCTATAATACTGGTGTCGCCCAGGTTTTTTTTGGTCACGTTGTAATAAAGATCTGTGAGGTTTATCTGGCCCTTAGTCGTCTGGATAAGGTAATCTATTTTGTTACTTTCGTCATCAAGCAATACCAGAGGATTGAGTTGATAGTCGTCATATTCTTTTAAAATGACTTTTTTCAGAGATCCTCCTTTGGAAGAAAATGTGATATTTATTTTATCATTTTCAAGTATGTAATCATTCTCTTCCCCACTACCAGCAGAGGCGAAAATACCGTATTGATCATTGATTTCCCTGCTTGTAGCAGCTTCAGGGGGTGTTTCCCTTATCTCTGCAATTGTCGGTTCATCAGATTGAATGGCGGGTTGGTCAGTTGCTTCACTCGATTCTACCACGTTTGGAGAGGTCTCTGTTTGTGGTTTGTGCTTTGGTGCAAAAAACCAAAAATAAATGAGCAGTAAGGCTGCCATTAGCAAAAAACCGATTGATTGATTTTTATCCATATTAATTATCTCTTGTTCTTTTTATTTTTCTAACTTTCAATTGATTTGTTCTTCGCTCCTTTTGTAATTTATAGCTGCTTCAATGAAACTGATAAAGAGTGGATGGGGAGAAACGACCCTGCTCTGTAGTTCCGGATGAAATTGAGTGCCAATAAACCACGGATGTTTTTTTAATTCAATGATTTCCACAAGATTGGAGTCAGGATTGATACCCGTTGCAATCATTCCGCGTTTTTCAAAATTCTCAAGATACTTATTGTTAAATTCATAACGGTGACGGTGGCGCTCCTTAATATCTGTTTTCTTGTATATTGTCGCTGTTTTAGTCCCTTTTTTCAAATGACAAGGATACGCCCCAAGCCGCATCGTGCCACCCTTCATTGTTATTTTCTTTTGTCCTTCCATCAGGTCTATGATAGGATGTTTGGTCTTTGGGTTTATCTCAGTGGATGCGGCATCTTTTAATCCAAGTACATTTCTTCCAAATTCAATTACTGCACATTGCATTCCTAAACAAATTCCAAAGAAAGGTATTTTGTTTTCGCGTGCATACCGGGCGGCTTCTATTTTCCCCTCTATTCCTCTTTCGCCAAACCCCGGTGCTATTAAAATGCCATCATGGCCTTTCAATAAATCATTGGTTCCTTCGTCTTCCAACTTTTCAGATGAAACCCAGCTCACATTTACTTTACATTCATTATGCGCGCCGGCGTGGATAAATGACTCTGCTATTGATTTGTAGGCATCATGAAGTTCTACATATTTGCCAACCAGAGCAATGTTGACTTCTTTGGTCGGGTTTTTGAGCCTGCCAAGAAATTCTTTCCAGTTTTCAAGCTTGGGTTCTTCAGTATACGGTAACTTAAGCTTTTCTATAACGCGATCATCAAGTTCCTCCTTACGCATAAGGAGGGGAACATCATAAATGGTTGAAGCATCGATGGCAGAAATCACACAATTGACGGGCACATTACAGAAAAGGGATAACTTCCTTCTTATGTCCATTGTGATGGGCATATCCGACCTGAGTACTAATATATCTGGCTGAACACCGGATTCTAACAAACTCTTCACAGAGTGCTGGGTGGGCTTGGTTTTTAGTTCACCTGCTGTTTTCAGATAGGGGACGAGTGTCAGATGAATAAGCAGGAAATTTTCTATACCGAGATCCCATTTTGCCTGTCGCATGGCTTCAATAAAGGGCAGCGACTCAATATCGCCGACCGACCCTCCGATTTCAGTTATAATTACATCATAATCTCCGTTTTCACCCAGAGCATAGAAATTGCGTTTAATTTCATCAGTAATATGAGGTACTACCTGAATAGTTTTTCCAAGATATGCACCTTGTCGTTCCTTTGTGATTACATTGTCGTATATTCTTCCTGTGGTTACATTGTTGGCTTGTGAGGTGCTGATATTTAGAAAACGTTCGTAATGTCCAAGGTCGAGATCAGTTTCGGCACCATCGTTCGTGACATAACACTCACCGTGTTCATATGGATTGAGCGTGCCCGGATCAATGTTTATATAAGGGTCAAATTTTTGAATGGTGGTTTTAAAACCACGTGCAGAAAGCAGCTTTCCCAATGAAGCTGATATAATGCCTTTACCCAGCGATGAAGTTACACCACCTGTGACGAAAATGAATTTTGTATTGCCCATAAGCATGTAAAAAAATGGTTAAAACTTATGGGATACAAAGGTAATGTATTCACATGAATAAAATAGATCTCAGCTGTTTTTTTCTTTATAGCATTTCATTATACTATTATTGTTTATTCAATTTCTTTACACTACCAACTAACTTTTTGTATCATAACTCGTAATTTGTATTTCGTAATTCATTTATAAACAACCGTCTATTAACTTTCTTTTTACGGCCCCTGTATTGTGCCGTTTCAGTATAAATGCTAATTTTGCAGCCATGAAATAATTGTAATCCGGCATTATTGTGGCAAATGAACCATTTTCTACATGAATTTCAATAAACAGATAAATTCAATCCAGGTATTTAATACAATCCGTGATGCTGCTGGCAACATGGAAGTATATGTGGTTGGAGGCTTTGTGAGAGACCTGATCCTGAAACGCCAATCAAATGATATTGATGTGGTTTGTGTTGGAAATGGCATTGAACTGGCAAATAGGACAGCCAAATTGCTGGGGGGCAATTATACTGTTTCTGTTTTTAAAAATTTCGGAACAGCTCAAATTAAATATGATGGATTTGATATAGAGTTTGTTGGTGCACGAAAAGAGTCCTACAGACGTGATTCAAGAAAGCCGATTGTGGAAAATGGCACTATTGAGGATGACCAGAAACGACGTGACTTTTCCATAAATGCACTGGCCATTGGGCTAAATGGAAAAAATGTGGGTTTATTGACCGATCCCTTCGATGGATTGGGGGATTTGAAAAAAAAGATCATCAAAACCCCATTAAACCCGGATATTACTTTTTCTGATGACCCATTGCGTATTATGCGCGCGATCCGCTTTGCTGTACAATTGGGCTTTGATATTGAACATGATACCTTTAAGGCTCTTTCTTCTAATCGTAAAAGACTGGAAATTGTATCTCAGGAGAGGATCACAAATGAGCTTAATAAGATCATCCTCGCGCCCAAACCATCGTACGGATTCAATCTTTTGTATCACTCGGGAGTTTTGGAAGTCGTGTTTCCGGAAATGATTGCTCTTAAAGGAGTGGAAACGCGAAAGGGTATGGGGCATAAGGATAATTTTTACCACACGTTGAAGGTGTTGGACAATGTTGCAGAAAAATCTGATGATTTGTGGTTGCGATGGGCAGCTATATTGCATGATATTGCCAAGCCCAGAACAAAAAGGTTTGATGAAAATGACGGTTGGACTTTCCACGGCCATGAAGATGTGGGGGCTCGTATGGTGCCTCATATTTTTGAACGGTTAAAACTTCCAATGCATGAACAGATGCGGTTTGTGAGGAAATTGGTCCGTTTGCACCTTAGGCCTATTGCCCTTGTAAGTGATAGGATTACCGATTCGGCGCTTCGAAGATTGCTCATCGAAGCAGGAAATGATATTGATGCACTTATGCTTCTGTGCCGGGCTGATATCACATCAAAAAATCATGTGAAAGTGGCCCGTTATCTTCAGAACTTTATAAAAGTCGAAAAAAAATTGATTGAAGTAGAAGAGCGTGACCAGGTGAGGAATTTTCAGCCTCCTGTGTCAGGGGAGGAGATCATGAAATATTTTAATATCAGGCCTTCAAAAATCGTGGGTGAAATCAAGGATGAAATAAAAGAAGCTATATTGGAAGGTGACATTGGCAATGATTTTGAGGAAGCTTATGCATTGATGAAAAAAATTGGAAAGGATTTAGGATTGAATACGAATAAAAATTTATAAATAAATTACATAAAAACATGAAAAAGAAAATATTGTACTTAGTGGCGATGGTTTTATTGGTAAGTGGCTTTAGCCATAGGGTTCAGGCTCAGAATAAGGAAATTCAGAACACACAGCTTTATAAGTTGTATCAGATGAAGTATATTTTTGCACGCAAATATAATGATGATATTGTAGCGAAAGACGCCATGTATTCCATGATTGCTATGGATCCCACTGATGATTCTTTGAAATTGCAGTTGAGTTATTACTATTTTGAAAGTTCTCAATTTGCATCCAGCCTTTTTAGTTCCGGCGATATCGTGGTTCGTGATCCTGAAAACCAGGATGCTTTGAGGATCAATGCAATGTCGTATGAGCGCATGGGTGTAAAAGATAAGGCCATCGAGAGCTATGAATCATTGTACCTGAAGTCTAGTGAAATAGGGGTGTTGTATCAAGTGGCCGTATTGCAATTCGATTTGCAGAGATTTACTGAATGTAAAACAAACCTGGATATCATCATTAAAAATCCACAGGCAAAGGCTTTAAAATTGAACTTTGCAAAGTCGGAAACCGAACAGCAGGACGTCCCTATGGAAGCGGCTGCCTATAATGTGAAAGGCATGGTGGAAAAACAACAGGGTAATAAGGAAGAGGCTATAAAAAACTTTAATAAGGCTCTCGAAATACAACCTGACTTTACTTTGGTGCTTCAAAACCTGAAAGATCTCAAAGAAAAATAGTAAAGTTGGCGATCATTTCTTTTCCTTTCAGAATAAAAATGTTGATGGGAATATGCAACTTTTGTCTTTGGTGCTTGTCTTTTCACTGGAATTAAAAATATTTTGGGACCGGTAAATATTAATATTCATTCGGATCTTATCGAACAGTGTAAGAAGGGTAATGAAACTGCCTTTCGGGATATTTACCGTTTATACAATAAAGCGATGTTCAATTTGTGCTTAAGGATAACAGGCAATGTTGCAGAAGCTGAAGATGTGCTTCAGGAAGCATTTATCAGTGCATTCCGCAAAATTGACTCTTTTGAGAACCGTTCTTCTTTTGGCGCATGGCTAAAACGGATTGTTATAAACACTGCAGTCAACCACATGAATAAGCAAAAGAATTCCTGGGTCGGCTTAGATGAGGATAGAACACAAATAGCGAATCCTGAGGTTGTGGATGTCCAATCAACAGATCTTCAGGTGCAAAAAGTGAAAAGAGCTATTGATAAATTACCCGGTGGATATCGGGTGGTCCTTTCATTGTACTTGCTGGAGGGTTATGATCATAAAGAGATCGCTGAAGTGCTTAGCATTTCGGAGTCTACTTCTAAAACACAGTATATCCGGGCAAAGAAAAAATTGAGAGCATTATTAAGTGAGGAGGTTTACCATGCATGATGATCTGGAAAAATTTGTAAAACGTCACAGGGATGACTTTGATGATAAGCAGCCCGGTACTCATGTATGGGAGAACATACAAAAGGATATTGCAATCAGGTATCCGAAAAAGAAAAAGAATTACCTGGGCTTATGGCGTGCTGCTGCTGTTTTTCTTTTTATATCAAGTGTATGGCTTGTTTTTGAAAAGATAGGTATAAATCAACAAGGTGGCGAGAGTTATGTGTATGAATCGCCCGAAATGCACGCTGCAGAACAGTTTTATTTTGCCGTGATCAATGAAAAAAAACAAGAATTGGTTCATGTGGACCAGGGAAATGAAAGGCTGGAAAGCAATTATTTCCTGGATCTAAACGCCCTGGATTCGGCATATACCATCTTGAAATCAGATATGAAATTGGGAAATACCAGTGATATTGAAGATGCCATGATTTTAAATTTGCAACTAAGGATTGAAATACTCAACCGACAATTAAATATACTTAAAGCACTGAAAAATGAAAACACTCATGAGAATCTATACTTATAAGCATTTTCTGGCACTTGCTCTTTTTATTCTGTTTGCCGGTTTTAACGGAATTTATGCAACTGAATTGCAAAAGAAAATTGTAAAGGGTTTTAGCGTCAAACAGGATACAAAGATCATTGTTGATAATAAATTCGGCACGGTACATATCAATACCTGGAGTCAGAATCGGGTGGATGTTGAAATTGAGATTGTCGCAAAAGGGAATAGCGAAAAGAAGACAAAAAGTATATTAAATAACATCAGTGTGGATATTGATGATCACATTAGTGCAGGCTATTTAAAATTTCAGACACAGATTGAATCCTCAAAAGGGAATGTCAGCTTTGAAATAAATTACGTAGTGAATATGCCTGCTAAAAATGATCTTAAGTTAACGAATAGTTTTGGAAATGTCTACCTTCAAAACCTTGTTGGTAATACTGAAATCACAGTTAAATATGGACAACTTTTGGCTGAAGATATTTCCGGAAAGTCTAAAATATTACTCACATTTGGCTCGGGCAGAACCAGGATTGGTGCACTGGATGATGCGGATGTAACGGTTAAATACTCAAAAGTAGATATTGAGTCTGCTAATAAACTGAAATTGGATGATCAGTTTTCCGATGCCCGGTTGGGTAAACTTGGAAGTTTAGAGTTGAGGTGCAAATATGGAGATATAGAAATTGATGAGGTGGATCATATAGATGGAAATGGAGCATTTTCAGGGCTACGAATAGGGCAGTTGAATGGCAGTATTGTACTAAGCGGCAAGTATGGAGATGGCATTACAATTGATAAGGTTTCAAAAAATTTTACTAACATCGATATTTCTAATGAATTCTCGGGAGTAGACCTAACGTTTGAAAAAGGTGTTCGCTCTCAGTTAGATTTACATTTGTCCTTTGGGAGTTTTAGGACCATAAATGGCCAGTTTACATTCACTCGGGTGATTAAGAAACAGAATACCAGTGATTATGGTGGATATATTGCATCGGAAAATGCGACTTCGAAAGTTAAAATTTCTACAAAGTACGGTAATATCAAATTGAATGTTCAGGAGTAAGAGAGAATTCTCCTAATTCGCAATTCGTAATTCCTAATTCGTAATTTATATGCCTAATCCAGCAATGATAGAATATCGTCTTTTTGCAAATTCTTCACGATACTTTCTTCAGCCGTGATAAGTTCATTGGCCAACCTTAGTTTTCTCTTCTGGAGTTTAAGGATTTTTTCCTCAACCGTGTTTTTGGATATAAATTTGTAAGTAAAAACTTTATTTTTCTGACCGATTCTGTGAGCACGATCGATGGCCTGTTGCTCTACTGCAGGGTTCCACCATGGATCTAAGATGAAAACGTATTCCGCCCTTGTTAGGTTAAGTCCTAATCCGCCCGCTTTTAGTGAGATCAGAAATACCTTGATGTCCTCCTCATTTTGAAAACGCTCTACCTCTCCTTGCCGGTCTTTTGTGGCTCCATCGAGGTATGAAAAGGGGATATTCGCTTGCTGAAGATGTGTTTTAAACAAAGTAAGATGCTTTACAAACTGGCTGAAAATTAAAACTTTGTGGTTTTCATTAACAGCGTTGTGCATCATTTGAAGCACTGCATCCATCTTGCCTGAATCTCCTCCATATGCAGGCTCAACCATTAAAGGGTGGTTTGCAATCTGCCTCAATTTTGTCAAACCTTGCAGTAGTATCATTTGAGATTTCTTAATGCCAAATTTTTCTATTTGGTCGAGAATTTTATTTCTGAAGATGGATTTCACTTCTTTATAATACTTTTCCTGCATAGTGGTCATACTGCAATATTTGATGCTTTCCACTTTTTTGGGTAGTTCAGTCGCGACTTGCGATTTATGACGCCTCGATACGAAGGGCTTTATAATGGAGTTTAGTTTTTTAGTTTTTTCCTGATCGAATTTTTTTTCAATGGGGATTAAAAATTCATTTGTAAAGAATTTATGAGAACTTAGCAGCCCGGGGTTGATAAATGTCATTTGTGACCAGAGGTCCATAGTGCTGTTCTCCAAAGGTGTGCCAGTCAGTATAAGCCTGTTTTTTGATTTGAGCTTTCTAACTGCTTTTGAAATATTTGATTTTGGATTTTTAATGGCCTGTGATTCATCCAGAATTATATAATTGAAGTAAAATTCACTGAGCAAATCGATGTCAAGCCTGGCAATGCCATAAGAAGTAAGCACCAAATCATAATTAATAAAAATACTAGCGTCCTTTATCCTGTTTGTGCCAGTGTATTTAAGAATATTTAACTTGGGAGTGAATTTTGTGGCCTCCATTTCCCAGTTGTATATGAGGGACGTGGGCATGATCAATAAAGAGGGAATATCTGAATTACTCTTTTTTACTGACTGTAAGAGAGCAAGTGTCTGAACGGTTTTTCCAAGGCCCATATCATCGGCCAGACATCCGCCAAATTTGTATTTGCTGAGAAAAATAAGCCAATTGAAGCCGGCCTTTTGATATGGTCTTAAAATTCCATTAAATCCGGAAGGCATTGGTTCGTCTTCAATAGTTTCAAAATCGCGTAACTGTTCCAGCTTTTTGCTCATGGATACCTTCGCAAGTTGGTCGTTTTCCAAATCTTTTACCAGGGCCAGATGATGCTTTTGCAAAACGAGTTGATGGCCGTTTTGCTCATCCATAAATGCAAATAACTCAGAATATTTTGTAAACCATGCATCGGGAATAACTCCTATCTCACCATTTGGCAAAAGGATTTCATTTTTCTTGCGAAGTACCTTCTTTCTTAGATCCTTAAACGGTATTTCGTATTCACCAAATTTAATGACGGCGTGGATGTCAAACCAATCTATTTTTTCTCTGACCTCAACAGAAATATATGAATTACCCATGAAATATTTTTTTCCTTGAGATGATCTTTCCTGCTCGAGATGTATGTTTTCTTTTTGAAGCTTTATTTTGTTATTGGAGATCCATCTGATAGCATCTGATTTTGACAGTGTGTAACGGGAGTTTCTGATGTTAAGACCGAGCGTTTTTAATAGGTTGATAATATATATTTCTCTATCCTTATCTCTTATGATACGATTAAAAACATATTGATTCCCTTCCTTTTCTACTTCAACACTCACTCTGGGAGCATTGTCCGTTTTGAATTTATACTTGTTGTATTGAAATTGAATAGCGAACCTGAATTTGGCATCTTCCATCAATTCAGGGTGTGGGTCATTCCCTGGTTTCTCGAAGATGGATTGATTTGTTACAGGGATGAACTTGATCGGTGCAAACGTGAGTAAAGCTTTCGGCTGATGTCGCTCCGTAAATATTTCGAACCCTCTTGCATACACATCAAACGATCCTACAAGAGGGGCGATGAATGATCTGTAATACCGGTCCTCCATTTTTTTTGGGATGATGATAAACTTTTTGTTTAAAAAAGGCTTCAGCTTGTAGCCATCTACATTTTTTTTAAAACTATATAGCTTATTTTGCAGAACCATCCATGCTGGCTCTATACATATGATATAGGCATGTTTATATTGAAATTCTAATTTTTTGTCATTGTATTTAATGGTCGGAAAGTAATGAGTGTTTTCATCGTTTTTCACGAAATGAAATAGTACCGTTGCTTTTTCATTTTGTATTTCAATTTGTTTCCATGTAGGTTCACCGTCTCCTCCCATTTCAAAAAGCATTTTGCCTCTTATTAGACTGAGGATATCAGTTCTTCTCCGTTCCAGATACCGATCAATTTCTTTCTTGATCAGGTCGTTTTCCTTTTTATTGTTCTTATATATTTGTTCGAAAAAATCCCGGGGTTTAATTTTCTTTTTTGTATGGAACCTGCGTATTATGATATCCTGTTGCATGGAATCCATTAGCTTGATGAGCATATGATCTGTTTCGTCCATGTTATTGGAAAAATCGGCCGCATTTTGTGAGGATATATTCTGATGTTTAAGGGAAAGATTTCCTTTTTTATCAAGTTGAACGGCAAATGATTCAAACAAGTAGCCGAGAAACTCATGCTCAAAAAGCGAATAAATTATACGAAACGGTTTTGATGTTGAAACCTTCATAAATAAAAAAATCAACTCGCAAGATAAGTGTAAATGATTAAAATTTCATATCATTTGGTCTAATATTTTTTATTTAAAATAATGACAATGAAGTTTTGGAAAGAATCAGTATTGCGGATTTGAATAAAACTCAGAAATATGAAGTATATTTAGTCAATCAATTTATTCTGGAGAACTATAATGGAGGAAGCAAAACATGCCGTTTCTGAGGTTTTTTTTGTTCATTTTACTATTCTTGATACTGAGCCTTAGTGCCACAGCACAGAGACTGGGTTATTACATTGAAGGGAATTCGAAAAAAGTTGTAATTCCTTTCGAAATGCATAATAACCTGATTATTATTCCTTTGGTGGTTAACGATCAGTTTCCCTTGAAGTTTATTTTCGACACAGGAGTTCGTTCAACAATTTTTTTTGACAAAAATATTACAGATATTTTTAATGTCCCATATCCAAAAAGGATCCAATTACGTGGGGTTGGGAATTTAAGGGATATTGTGGCATATATTGGAACCGGAATCGATATTAGTTATTCCAGATTACATGGCAGAAATTTATCTTTTTTGGTTTTGGAAGAGGATTATTTGCGCTTGAGAAATCATTTGGGAATCGATATCCATGGAATAGTGGGGTATGAATTTTTTAGCAGGTTTGTTGTCCGTATCAATTATGCCACAGAGGAGCTGGTACTGATAAAGCCAGAACATTTTAAAAAGGGAAAGAGATATCGAACTATACCACTGGAGATCGATGACACGAAACCATATATTAATATTCCTCTTTTTGTCAATGATTCAACAAAAATGCAGGCTCGTTTGATGGTAGATACAGGCGCAAGCCATGCTCTTGTTTTGCACGCTGATTCAATTGGGCCTTTACACTTGCCAGCAAAGAACATTGAAACGATCCTCGGAAGAGGGTTGGGAGGGGAGATCTTGGGTAATCTGGCATTTGTAAAAGGCTGTAAAATTAGTGATTATGAGTTAAATGATATTATTGCCTCTTTCCCTCAGCGGTTTTCTTATCAGGATACATTACTATTAATGATGCGGGAGGGAACAATAGGAGGAGAAATTCTCAAAAAGTTTACTGTCATTTTTGACTATGGTAAAGAACAAATGTATTTGAAAAAGAATGGCAGTTTTTCGATGCCTTTCGAATACAATATGAGTGGCTTTGAAGTAATAGTAGAAGGGAAGGACCTGGATCAATTTAGAGTACATGTTGTTCGAGAGGGGTCACCTGCAGACCTCGCAGGTGTCTGCGAGGGTGATTATATTATAGAACTAAACTCCTGGAAAAAGGATGATCTGGAACTTCCACGTATTTACAAAACCCTAAGTACAAAAGATGGCAGATGGATAAATCTGATTGTATCAAGAAATGGCGTTTATTTTAAAATCAGGTTTAGACTAAAGAAGGAAATTTAGGTAAAGGGGATCAGAGTTCATCGGCTTTGCAAACCGTAGTTTTAACGAAGGTTTGTTTAAAGAGTCACCCCTTAGGTATTTTTTAAAAAATCACAATCATTTTCCGCATTAATTATATAGAATTCCATAACTTTGCATTTCTTTTCGGATTTATGGACAATATTAGGAATTTTTGTATAATAGCTCACATCGACCATGGTAAAAGCACCCTGGCAGATCGGTTGTTGGAGTTGACAGGCACTGTTTCCAAAAGAGACATGCAGGAACAGCTGCTTGATGATATGGAGCTGGAACGTGAGCGGGGCATAACTATTAAAAGCCATGCAATTCAGATGGACCATCAGGATCATGGAAAAAAATATGTCCTGAATCTTATTGACACTCCTGGCCATGTAGATTTTTCTTATGAGGTGTCAAGATCCATTGCCGCTTGTGAAGGCGCCTTATTGGTGATAGATGCAACACAGGGAATTGAAGCACAGACTATTTCCAACCTCTATCTTGCAATGGAACATGATTTGGAAATTATTCCGGTTGTTAATAAAATTGATCTTCCGGGAGCTATGCCGGAGGAAGTGAAAGATCAAATTGTGGATTTGCTGGGGATAGATGGTGAAGATGTGATCTTTGCAAGTGCCAAGGAGGGTATCGGTGTGGATAAAATTCTTGAAGCTATTGTTGATCGGGTTCCGCCACCAGGTGGTAATCCGAATGGGCCACTCCAGGCAATGATATTTGACTCTGTATTTAATTCTTATCGAGGTATCGAAGTAATATTCCGGGTTTTTAACGGAGAGTTGAAAAAGGGAGATAGTGTTAAATTCATAAATACAGGTCGGGTTTATGAAGCAGATGAAGTTGGAATATTAAGACTCGAACAGGAATCGAAAAGTATAATTGGAACTGGTAATGTGGGCTATTTGATTTCAGGTATCAAAATAGCAAGTGAAGTAAAAGTTGGCGATACTATAACTCATGTCGACAACCCCTGCAAAACTACTGTAAAGGGATTTGAAGATGTTAAGCCAATGGTTTATGCAGGGATTTATCCTGTCGAAACAAGTGATTATGAAGAGTTGCGTTCTTCAATGGAAAAACTTCAATTGAATGATGCTTCGCTCGTGTGGGATCCTGAGACATCCGTTGCTTTGGGCTTTGGATTTCGTTGTGGCTTTTTAGGGATGTTGCATATGGAGATCGTACAGGAACGCCTTGAGCGGGAATTTGATATGACAGTGATTTCAACAGTCCCCTCCGTACAGTTTCGCGTTATAAAAACAGATGGCAGTATTGTGGAAGTACATGCTCCGGCCGATATGCCGGATCCGACCACCATTTCTCACCTTGAAGAACCTTTTATCCGTGCTCAGGTGATCACAAAAGCTGAGTTTATTGGTCCCGTAATCAGACTTGCAATGGATCGTCGTGGGATTATTAAAAACCAGGTCTATTTGACTACAGATAGAGTGGAGCTTACTTTTGAGCTGCCACTGGCGGAGATTGTGTTTGACTTTTTTGATAAACTTAAAACAATATCAAGGGGTTATGCCTCCCTGGATTATGAATTGATCGGATATCAAGAATCAAAAATGGTCAAATTAGATGTTTTGCTCAACGGTGATAAAGTAGATGCCTTGTCTGCCGTTGTTCATAAGGATAAAGCCTATGTTTGGGGAAAACGTCTATGTGAAAAACTTCGTAAACTGATTCCTAGGCAGATGTTCGATATAGCTATTCAGGCAGCTATTGGCAATAAAGTTATTGCCAGGGAATCGATCAAAGCTCTCCGTAAAAATGTATTGGCAAAATGTTATGGCGGTGATATTACCCGAAAACGCAAATTGCTGGAGAAACAGAAAAAAGGTAAAAAACGGATGCGTAATGTTGGGAATGTTGAAATTCCCCAGGAAGCTTTTATGGCAGTATTGAAAATCGACTAAAAAAGTAAGAATATGGCAATAATATTAGACGGAAAATTGACATCTCAGGAAATCAGAAATGAAATCCGGGTACAGGTTGATGAATTTGTGAAAAATGGGGGGAAGACCCCACATTTGGCCGCAGTTTTAGTGGGCGAGGACGGCGCGAGTAAAACCTATGTGAATATGAAGGTGAAGGATTGTGCAGAGGTAGGGTTTAAGTCAACTTTAAAGCGATTTGATGAATCGGTATCTGAGGACGAACTTTTACGTGAAGTTGAAGCAATAAATGCTGATCCGGATATTGATGGATTAATCGTTCAATTGCCTCTTCCTGATCATATTTCCGAACTTAAGGTGACGGAGATGATAAAACCGGAGAAAGATGTTGATGGATTTCATCCTGTGAATGTGGGGAGAATGACAAAAAATCTTCCCGCTTATATTTCTGCTACACCTTTTGGTATTATGGAGTTGCTTAAAAGATATAATGTGGAAACCGTAGGAAAACATTGTGTGGTAATTGGCAGGAGCGATATTGTAGGTCGTCCAATGAGCGTTTTGATGTCCAGGAAATCAGATCCTGGAAACTGTACCGTAACGGTTTGCCATAGCCGTACACCGGATATTCCCGCCCATACAAAGCGTGCCGATATCGTGATAGCGGCATTAGGTAAACCTGGATTCCTGACTGGCGATATGGTAAAAGAAGGTGCCGTTGTTATAGATGTTGGGATTTCGCGTGTGAAAGATGAATCGAAAAAAAGGGGTTATGCTTTAAAAGGTGATGTGGATTATGATAGCGTGGCGCCAAAATGCAGCTATATTACTCCTGTTCCCGGTGGCGTTGGGCCTATGACTCGTGGGGGCCTTTTATGGAATACTCTCCTGGCCGCACAAAAAAAGATTTATAAGTAGCCTTATTTCATGATAGTGGCTGTTTTATTTAGGTGAATAACATTTATACTTCCAAAAAAGAGAAAAATGATGGTGAGAGCCTGCCATTGATGGAATCATTCTATTCCATTCAGGGAGAAGGATATCATCAGGGTAAGGCTGCCTGGTTTGTGAGATTGGCCGGTTGTGATGTCGGGTGTGTCTGGTGTGATGTGAAAGAGTCGTGGGATTCGAATGCCTATCCTTCGCGTAGTATTATTGATATTGCCAGGCCTGCTGTGCAATCACCAGCACGGTTTGTAGTGATTACGGGTGGTGAACCATTACTATATAACCTGGATTTACTTACACATAATATCCGGTCAGAAGGGAAAGCAATCCACCTTGAAACCTCAGGCTCTCATCCTTTAACCGGGAGCTGGGATTGGATCTGCCTATCCCCTAAAAAATTTAAACAACCTTTGCCTGAAATTTACAATCAAGCCAATGAACTGAAAGTGGTTGTTTATAATAAGACTGATCTCCCCTGGGCCGATGGGCTTGCAAAACTGACAACTCCTGGATGCCGGTTGTATTTACAGCCAGAGTGGTCTAACCGTAAGAAAGTAATGCCCTTGATCATTGATCATATTAAAAAAAATCCTCAGTGGTCCGTTTCTCTGCAAATACACAAATATATGGGAGTGCGATAAGAAAAAAATGGGCAGGCCTGCTTGTTGCATCTTTTCTTCTGACTTTTATTCAGTTCCACCAAAACTAGTTGTCTGGTAGTTTGTTTATCATCTTATTATTTCTTAAAATTATTTAAATAATCTATGGGTTATAATTTTTTTTAGTCATGGAAACAAAAAACATAAATCGAAGGGAATTTCTGAGTAAAGCTTCCGTTGGTACAGCGGCAGCTATTATTGCTGTACCGGTTTTCCATATCGCTTGTTCCGGTAAATCTGGAAAACTTGCACTATTAGGCGGTGAACCCGTACACGCTAAGGACTGGTTAAACTGGCCCAGATGGTATAAAGATGCAGAAGAACCTATGATAGAAGTTCTTAGGTCCGGCCGTTGGTACCGTGGTGATGGAGGCCATGTTGCTGCATTTGAACAAAAGTATGCTGATTTGATAGGTGCAAAAAGAGGACTTGCAACAGCCAGTGGTACAGCTGCCCTTGAAACGGCCTTGCACGTGGTAGGAGTCGATGCAGGGGATGAAGTGATAGTATCACCTTATACCTTTATTGCTACATATAATGTTGTTTTCAACCAAAAAGCTCTTCCTGTCTTTGCAGATACTGACCAGGAGACATTCACTATTGATCCAAACAAGATTGAAGACAAAATCACAGACCGTACAAGAGCTATTTTACCCGTGCATATTCTCGGATTGCCTGCAGATATGAACCGTATTATGGCTATTGCGAAAAAGCATGATCTCATGGTAGTAGAAGATGCCTGCCAGGCATGGCTGGCAGAGTATGATGGTAAAAAATGTGGTACAATTGGTGATTTGGGTTGTTTCAGCTTTCAAAATTCAAAACATTTACCTTCTGGAGAGGGTGGGGCAATACTTGGCAATGATGACGACCTGATGGATCTTTGTTATTCTTATCATAATTGTGGCAGACCGGTGGTAGGCTCTAAAACCGAATTTAGTAATTATCCACACCTGGGTGGGAATAAGCGTATGACACATATGCAGGCCATTATACTTATGTCCCAAATGAAACATATTCAGGCAGATGCAGATAAACGTCTTGAAAATGCATTGTACCTTAATGAAAAACTTAAGGGAATGCCGGGTATCATTCCATACAAACTATCTGATGGGGCGACACGTTCTGCTTATCATCTATATGCATTAAGGTATAAGAAGGAATTTTTTGATGGGCTGTCCAGAGAAAAATTCCTAAAAGCACTAAATGCTGAAGGTGTTTTGTGTTCGCCGGGTTACACTAAGCAATATTTTGATCCACTGATGGAGGAAGCGATAAATTTGAGAGGTTATAAACGGCTGTTTTCAAAGCAACGGCTTGATAGATACCGGGATGAACTTCATAATCTTCCTGAAAATGACCAGCTTACAGAAGAGGCCGTATGGTTTTTTCAGTTTATGTTGCTCGGTGAAAAATCGGATATGGATGATATTGCAAATGCTATTACTAAAATATATAAGAACAGAAAAGATTTATTATAAAATAAATATGGAAATATGAAAACGATAGGAAAGTTTGCGATTACTTTTTTTTCATTATTGATATTCCAGGGTTTATATGCTCAGGAAACAGATGATATGAAATGGAAAGCGGGTACGGCCAGAGCTGTGATTACACCTGTGAGTTCAGTTTGGATGGCCGGATATTCTGCCCGTGATAAACCGTCGGAGGGCATGTTTCATGATCTATGGGCCAAAGCTTTAGTTTTGGAAGATGTTCACGGCAACCGGGTATTACTTATTACTACTGATATAATAGGATTCGACCGGCAATTTTCCAATGATATTTCTGACAAAATAAAAGATAAATTTGGTCTCAAGAGGAGTGAAATTATATTGAGTAGTTCTCACACACATAGTGGCCCTGTAATCAATGACAATCTAAAGTATATATATCCGCCCTTTGATAAGCACATGACGGAATCACTAAAACAAAACAAGCAGTTTGTCTTGGGGCAGATATTAGTAGCAGCAGAACGTGCGATGAGTAACCTGGCTCCCGCAACAGTTTTAAGTGGGAACGGAATAGCACGTTTTGCAGTAAACAGGCGTGAAAACACTCCTGAAGATGTACTATATGGATCTGAACTAGCAGGGCCATCGGATCATACAGTAAATGTTATTTTAGTACGTAATGCAAATGGGAAACCAATGTCTGTTGTATTTGGATACGCCTGCCATGCTACCTGTTTAAGTTTGAATAAGTTGTCAGGTGACTATCCGGGGTTTGCCCAGATTGAACTGGAAAAGGAATATCCTGGGGCAATAGCCATGTTTTTTGCTGGTTGCGGCTCTGATCAAAACCCAATTCCAAGACGAACGGTCCCTCTTACAGAACAATATGGGAAAGAACTTGCGGTTGCCGTTACCAGGACAATTAATGAACCTATGAAGGCCTTAAAGGCTGAGCTTTTCACACAATATACTGAAATTCCGTTGGATTTTAATCCACTACCAACTCAAGATAAGTTAGACAAGTATATTGAAGGTGATCAGGACTATTTGAGACAATGGGCTGAAAGCATGAAGAGCAGGATGTCGAAAGGGGAAAAATTTCCAAAAGCGTATGAGTATTATCCAATACAAACCTGGCAAATAGGTGAGCAACCACTGGTAGTATTAGGGGGAGAGGTGGTAGTGGATTATGCAATTAAATTGAAATCGCTTATTGGGAATGAGCTGATGGTTATGGCCTACGCCAATGACGTAATGGCCTACATCCCAACTGAGCGTGTACTCACTGAGGGTGGTTATGAAGGAGAATCATCAATGATGGTTTACAATCAGCCAAGTACCTGGGCTCCGGGTCTTGAGAAGAAAATTATTGATGAAGTGATCCGTCAGGTGAATGCACTAAAGAAGTCTTCAGGGTTAAAAACAATGCGATAACAATATTCCTAACTCGTAATTCTTAATTCCTAATTCGTAATTATATTCTCTTCAATATTCCAGACTACTCGTGCTGTTTTTAGTGGGGAAGT
>Ga0164313_10000600_pt1 | contig 29688 bp, 25 predicted proteins | sample GuaBasSedimGuay4_FD_113735 | JGI IMG/M metagenome (GOLD analysis project Ga0164313, IMG submission 113735) | Subseafloor sediment microbial communities from Guaymas Basin, Gulf of California, Mexico - Guay4, Core 4569-4, 0-3 cm | ecosystem: Environmental > Aquatic > Marine > Hydrothermal vents... | reverse complement strand
TTATGCACCCTTAGCCGGTCCGGTACCAGGGATATGATCACCATTACAAAAAGTAATATCAGGCCAATGACCCCGAGCCACATGTAATCAGGCGCGCCGGGTTTGATAAATTCTATTGCCGCTGCATCACCCAGCAAGAACCATAAAGCATGTGCAACAGCAACAAACAGAACGCTATAGCCAAGCAACCGGTGTGCCCGAACATCAATGCGGCGATAGCTGGTAACCCCGAGGTAAAGAAAGCCTGCAAAAGCCATGAATCCAAGACCGTTGCCGGCATCCCAGAACCACCCGGCTCCCATTGTCGGTGTTGCCAGGAAAGTGGTCAGCAATACAGCGGAAACGATTGCCAGAAGTGTCTTCATCTGATTATAAACATGCTTAAAACCGGACCACAGGTTTTTATATTCTCATTGGGAGACCCGGATATCAGTTTACATTGTAACTACACTAGCCACCAAGCGATCCTACCTCATCCCGGAACAACCAGGCCATAAACACTGCTGTTCCGACCAGGGCAATGCTTACTGGCAGTACATTTGCCCCGGTGATGAGTTGCCCAACGCTGTCGGAGAGCATCCGCACACCGGCCGCGCCGAAGGCGGCACCAGTGAAGCCGGTGACAGTGAGGATCAGCTTGCGCACTTGTTGCTGGCGTCGTACGCGTTTCATCACCCCGGCCACGAAGTCGCCATTTTCCGGAGTCTCGTGATATTCCAGGATCTCGTCAAGCATGGCGCTCCTCCGCGTTGGGAATTTGATTTGTCTGGGTTTGAATGGAATGATCATTACCTTGCAACCATTTGTTCAATTTCAACTTGGCCCGGTGAATGCGGGCTTTGACCGAACCAAGCGGTTGGTCGATCACCGTGGCAATCTCTGCGTGGCTCATGCCGGCCGCGTAGGCCAGCGTCAGCACAGCGCGATCCTCGGGTTTCAACAAACCCATGAGGTGTTGCGCCATGACTTCATCCTCCAGCGCCTGGCGATTGTCCTGCCCGGCATCCGGTACCTCGGCCATGATCACCTGACGCTGGTGTTTGCGCTTGTAATCCAGGAATTTCCGGTAGGCGATGGTGTGTAGCCAGGTACCGAACCTGGCAGTGCCACGCCAACTGTTTATTTTCTGGAAGGCGGCGAGGAACGTTTCCTGTGCGAGGTCATCAGCGGCCGCGTTGTCGCCCACCAGCAAGCGCCGCAAGTAGTTGCGGATAGCGCCCTGGTGACGCTCGACCAGTAGCGTAAACGCCTGCTGGTCGCCGGAGACGGCCACCCGGGTGGCCAACTCCCTGTCTGAAATCATTGTTTCATCAGTCTTTGTTGAGCTTCCAGACCAGCAGGAAACCCAGGCCCATCATCAAGGGGAACATGGAACCCGCTCGAATACCCGATATTACATCGGCTTCTGCGAAAAACATGCTACACATTAAACCAGCGATACCGAGCGACAACAATACAATGCCACGACGCATATCGCGAATCTTTGGGTTGATGGCGGCACCGAGCTTGGCCAGTAAATCCGGCGTCATGTCGCTGCCGGTGTCCATGGATTTTTGCACGGTTTCCATAATGGCATTGCGGTTTTTGTGATTGAAATAAAAGAACCCGATGATGCAAAAACCGGTGACAATAAATAATACAATTGGAACCCAGAGACCATTGTCCATAACTTAACTCCTGCTTCAAAATAATGTGATTACTTCTATTAGAAGCGCGAAACCTGATTTTGGATGCATGAGGTACCGAAAAGCTATAATTAAGTTTGATGGCTAATTATTGCGTACAACAGGACAAGGAGAATTAACATGTTCGGAAACCCGTCATTAATGACTCGCATTGCAATTGGTAAGGGCATTGGTTTTTTGTTCGGACTTGCAGGATTTATCCTGGTGCCCTATTTCTTGCCGGAGGCTGATTGGCAACTTCGATGGGGGATATTGCTTTGGTACACGACTGTTGGTGCAATTATTGGTGTGTTTGGGGTTTTCACCTATCATCCGATACTGAAGATGCATTTCCGCTGGTGGTTTCGTGCTCCCTGGATGGGCGCCTGGATGAATTTTGTTCTGACTTTCTTTGCGTATGACGTTATGGAAGCCATGCTGGAAAGTGTAATTGGCGGGGGAAATGTTTTCTTCTGGTTTACCGCAGAAGGCGCCGTTATCGGATTGATAATCGGTTACTTCGCCACCCGGTTTGGCGGTGAGGGGAAAGAAACCGTTGATCAGTAAGCACCAAAAAGGGACCGGATACATTTAGCTTTTCGTGCTAAATGTACCCGGCCCTTTTTCTCTGGTAACAGTACCAACTCAGCAACTACCGACCGTTTTTACCTTTGCCCGGTGGGTTTTTGCCTTTACCTTTCTGGTTTTTACCTTTGCCCCGCTGGTTTAACCCACAGTTCCGTTCAACCGGAAAGTCTACAATGGCACTAATCTCTTCCTGGCTCATCAGGATGGGTTCATAAACTTCCCCATTCAGCTCCAGTTGCCCAATAAAAGCGCGCAGGTGGTTGCGTGAACCGCAAACCAGGCTTTCGTATGTAGCGGTGATATCCGCATTTTCTGTACGCTCAATCGCATGCTGAATATCCAGGATATCGGTTTCCTCGATGGCGCCGCCTACCTTTAGGCCATCTATCTCTGACAGCAATCCCCAGACCATCAGGTCATCAAACAAGGTCTGTAGTTTGGGATCAACAAAGTTGCCTACATCCGTCTCATCTTCCACCGGGTCTGTAATGTCAAATTTATCGAGAAGTAGTTTAAGGGCGTCCATATGTCTTTGTTCTGATTTAGAAATACTGGAGAAGATCGCGAGCCCCCATTTTTCACCCAAAACCATGTAACTATCGCGGGCCAGTTTTTCTTCTGCACGCATAAAAATCAGGTCATCTATCTCTGCAGGGCTTAGCTGGTCTTGTGGAGCGGGTCCGGATTGTTGTTGAGCGCTGGCGCTACCGACAGCGAAGGCAAGAAACAATGCAACAGGGTAAAGGTATTTTGTATATGTCTTTTTCATAATGGCCTTCCTGGATTATAAAGATGTTCAATTCACGCGTTGGCTGTTGCCAACACGTGCCATATTGGCCTACGAAATAGGATGAAATTTGAAGAAAATAAGGAGATGGCCCTACTGTTTGCCGTGCAACAGGTAGTGTTGTATTCAAAACACGAGATATACACGTGCACCTTTTATAGTCTTGCCAAAAAAGCTATATTTCCCCCTTCGCATTTTTTGATGACTTTTTTAGGGAAGTTTTATGAGCTACGTTATTATCGCTGGTGTTATTTTGATCCACATCGCATTGGTTCTTTATTCCATATTTATTTATAAGGAAAACAAATATAAGAGAGCCACAAAAGGGGTTTTGGGGTTTATCACAGCAGCTGTATTATTTGATATTTCAGCGACCGTTTGCATGATGGTCGGTGTTGTAGAGGAATATTTCACCTTACATGGCGTATTGGGTTATAGCGCGTTGCTGGTGATGATTATTGATGCAATCTTTATCTGGAAACACAAACTGAATTATGGAAGTGAGACCCCGTTCAGCAAAGCATTAAACAGAAATTCCAAACTTGGATATGTATTATGGCTAAGCGCTTTTTTTACCGGGGAAATTGTCGCGTTTATGAATCATTACTAGCAGAAAGAAGGGTGTCCGGGGTTTTCTGATTACGTTCAGACAGTACCGTTAATACCGGTACCAGCAGCAAGGTAATTACAGTGGCGAAGATCACTCCAAAGGCTAATGAAATAGCCATGGGAATCACAAATTGAGCCTGCAGACTGGTTTCCAGCATGATGGGGACCAGGCCCAGAAAAGTTGTCATCGAAGTCAGGATCACTGCCCGGAATCTCTTGGTAGCCGCATTCATTGCGGCTTCTTTTATGGTCTGACCCCGTGCCCGGAACTGGCTGGCGGCATTCACCAGGATAAGACTGTCGTTAACCACAACACCTGACAAGGCGACGATGCCCAGCAAAGACATCATGCTTAAGGCCTTGCCCAGCAATATATGTCCCAGCACAGCACCGATAATGCCAAACGGCACGACCGACATGATAAGAATCGGTTTGACGTAAGAGCGCAGCGGAATTGCAATCAGGGCGTAGATCATGAACAGGGAAAACAGGGCTGCATTGCCGATGGATCTTATCGACGAGCCCTGTTTCTCACTGGCACCATCCAGGCTGAATCTGACCGAAGGATACTGACCCAGAATTTCCGGCACAACCTGTTTGCGCACGTCGCTTATAACACGGCGGGATTCAACTCTTGTCCGGTCGATATCGGCCTGGATTGAAATCGAGGGTGCCCGGTTAATCCGCCTTATTTCGCCATAACCGGTTTCCGGTGAAATAAAGGCAAGCTCTGATAAAGGCACTTGCCCCGTGTCTGTCTGTATCCACATGTTTTCCAGTTCTGACAGTGATTTGCGCTGGTCAGCAGGGTAGCGCAGCATCACCTTTAACTCGTTTCTGCCACGTTGTATTCGTTGCACCTCTTCGCCATAAAACCCCTGGCGTACCTGGCGGCCGATTTCTGCCAGGCTCAACCCGATGTTTTCAGCGGTTGGTTTCAGAGACAGCTTGATTTCCTTCTTGCCGTAACTGGAACTGCTGCGGACATCATAGACTCCATCGTAGCGTTTCAGGGCGGCTACCATCTGTGCTGATGCGGCTTCGAGTTCTTCCAGCACAGGACCGCTTATTCTGAAGTCAATGGGTGCACCACCACCGGTATTGGTACTGCCGGAAAACTGTAGCTCCTTGACACCCACGACCTCTCCGACCAGTTGCCGCCACTCGTCCACCAGGGTAACTGCATCCACGCTTCTTTGCTCCGGCTTGGATAATTCAACCACGATCTGGCCAGTGGTATCCCCTGTTGAATACACCAGCAAACTGGATACCAGGTCCACACCATCGCTGCTAGCCGGATATTTTTCATTTAGCGCAATGACAGCGTCTTCCATTTGCGCCAGGGTGCTGTCGCGCAAGTCCACCGACGCAGATTGATTGGTAGTGACGGTTGCACGTAAAAAATCACTGGGAACATTGGGGTAAAACTCATAGCGGACAGCACCCGATCCCATGATGCCAATGACTATCATGAAAATAGCAACAGCCATGGCCAGCACCAGGACTGGTTGATCCAGGGCATAATTCAGCGCAGGGCGGTAGCGTTTTTCGATGAATAACTGCAGCTTTGCCTGCAATAGTTTCTGTAATTTTCTGAGCCAGTTTTGCCGGCTTCCCTCAGGTTTCTGTTTTAAGCCGTGGGCCAGGTGCGCGGGCAGGATCAATTTGGATTCAACCAGTGAAAACATGAGGCACAGCACGACAACAACACTTACCGTTGCAAAAAACGGTCGCAACTGGCCTTCAACATAGGCCAGTGGTGCAAAGGCTGCGATAGAGGTCAATACACCCAGGGTTGAAGGCAGGGCGACTTCGTTGGTACCGCGTATGACACTTTCCAGGCTGGCTCCGCGTTGGGTAATTTCGTTATCCACCGATTCACCGATAATGATGGCGTCATCGACGATAACTCCCAGTACCAGGATAAATGCAAACAGGCTGATCAGGTTGACGCTGACACCAAATATTCCCATCGGCATCAACCACAATGCGCCCAGAAAGCTGATGGGTATACCAATGACCACCCAGGCAGCAACTCTCAACCTGATGAAAAGACTCAGGAATATAAATACCAGTAAAGCACCCACAGCCAGGTTGCCCAACATCATGTCCAGCCGGCCCTTCAGGTAATATGAAATATCCGCCCAGGATGTCATTTGTATCCCTGCGGGCAACTCTGCCTGGAAGTCTTGAATATAGGCCTTTACGCGCTGGGATATCTCGGTATCACTGGCCATCGATGAAGACATGATTTGCAGGTTCAAAGCGGGCTGGCCGTTGTAGCGTGCAAATATCCGGTTGTCTTCAATGCCATCGTTAATCGTGGCAACTTCGGACAACAGCAGACGCGTACCATCCGCTGAGGTTTTAACAACGATTTCAGCAAAATCCTCCCGGTCATAGGCCTGCCCGATGGACCTGATGCTGATGTTGGAATCGCGGGTGCGCATGACACCTGCAGCAATGTCCGTTGAGCTGCTGCTGATGGCTTCGGCAAGTTTGCTGAAGGTCAGGCCATACTGTTGCAAGGCATGTTGTCTGACTTCGATGCTGATCTCAAAGGTGGGATCGCCAACCACCCGCACTTCCTCAATTTCGGGCATTGCCAGCAAATCGTCCCGTACCCGGGTCACCAGGGGTTTTAGTCTGCGTACATCTGAAGCACCATAAATGCTTAGCCACGTTACTTGCATACGTGGTTCAGTTTTTGAAATAACTGGTCGTTCTGAATCCCGGGGTAAGGCCGAAACGGCATCTGTTTTCCGCTTGATTTCATCCATCAACTGGTCGACGTCATAACCGGTTGCAACGACTACATCGATTCGGGCGGATCCATCCCTGGAAACAGATATGACTTTCTCAACACCCAGCGAATCGGCAATAGCCTCTTCAATCTTCAGCACCACGCCCTGTTCAACTTCCCGGGGACCTGCGCCTGGAAATGGCACGACGATGGTGACAGTGTTGGTCTCAAAATCCGGCAGGGTTCTTTTTTCAATTGAGAAAACAGAAACCAGGCCGGCGCCGAGTATCAGGATCATCAGCAGGTTTGCAGCCACGGGGTTGCTGGCAAACCAGGATATCAATGAGCTTTTGTGCGTGTTTGGTGTGGCACTCACTGATCGGTCACTTTATTGACGCTTGCGGCAGGTCTGGTGTCAGAACAACAACCTGTGTGCCTTCAACGGGTACGTCCAAAGGCGAAATGCTGATCCTGTCACCTGCTGAAAAACCCGTGGATACGTAGATGTTTTCGTCATCGGCATGGAAGTGGTCAATGGTTTTCCAGCGAAGCCGATCCTCGTGATCCACCATCAACACCTTATCGCCTTCATACACCGCATTACGTGGAATGGCGTATATGTTGTTGTACACCCTGCTTGGAATCCTGGCGATGACATAAGTGCCTACCCGCAAAGGCGTGCCTGCCTGGTCCGGGTCGCTGTAAATCAGGTAGGGGTCATCCAGCTGGACCTGCAGATACAGAACGTGATTTTCGGTATCTTTTGTGGCTTCCACTACGCAAATTTGAGCCTTGCGGTAATGGGAGAAATCCGCTCGACTTGTTGCCAGTTGAATTTCCAGATGGTCACAGGGGTGTGAAGCGGGTTCCTGCGGTAGCGAATCCGCACCGTGTCGCCGGTCGTTCAATGCGATCATTTCCAACTGCTGTTCCGTGACCGGTACCCTGACCAGGGCCTGGTGCGCTGAGAATACATGGCCAATATTGGCACCCGCCGCCAGGTACTGGCCCAGGCCGACATCACGTGAAAGCACATAACCATCGTAAGGCGCCTTGACCTTCGTTCTGTTCAGCTTGATTTTGGCCCGGTCAAGATCTGCCTGTGCAGATGCAAGTTGTGCTTTGGCTTCTTCAACATAGGGTATACGCAATGCAAGCTCGCTGGCTTTACCTGATCTGCCCATTGCCTTGATATCAGTTTCGGCCTGTTTGGCGAGTGCCAACTCTGCTTTGAGCTTGGCATTGTGTTGTGCAAGCACGGCCCTGGCTTTTTCAACCGCAACCCGGTAATCAAGATCGTCAATATGCAACAGCACTTCGTCCTTGTGGAAAAAGTGCCCTACCTGGAATGAACGGGCAAATTCTGTCACGCGTCCGGAGACCTCAGCCACCAGGTTGGTCGTATCCTGTGCCGTAACAGTACCCTGGGATTCAATCATGAACTGCCTGTTGCCGGCCTCAAGAACCATCACTTCAACAGGTGTCAGGACCACGCTGGTCTCTTTCTCGACCAGGTCGGGGTTAAGACCGAACAGCAGGAACATGACAACTGCGGCGACTGTCAGGATCAGGACCGGCCACCAGCGTTTACTTTTCAACATTTTCAAGTCCTGTTACAAGGTTTCTAACGCGCCTTCAGGGTCAGCCTGGTTGTATGCTCGGTGCCATCCCGCGTATAGGTCACTTCCACCACATCACCCGGAGCAAATTGCTTGAGCATGTTTGAATAGCTGCGTAAATCTGTAACCCCGGTGCCGTTAATCGCCGTGATGATATCAGCCTTTACCAGGCCGGCATTTTTTGCCGGTGTATCATCACCCACTGCACTGATCGAGACACCCTTCCCACTGAATGCAAAATCCGGCATAAGGCCGGTGCTGACACGTCTGTCGCCCGCAGCGGGTTTATCATCCGCTGATTTTCTGGTGCTGCCTTTGAAGGCCATAGGCTCAGGTCTTTCAGCCAGGTATTCGACACCTTCACGGACGATGGCCGCCACTTTGACGAGACCGTTGAAGTCTAGTTTATCCATGGTGTCTGTCGGTTGGTGGTAATCAGGGCTGGCGCCTGAGAAAAACTGTACAGCCGGCACACCGGCCTCCATGAATGCCACCTGGTCACTGGAATCGATATCCTGGGTTGGCATCTCAGTTTGCACGCCGGTCACAAAACTTGCACCCATAAAGATAAATTTCCATTCGCTGGCTGATGTGCTGCCAAGTACCAGTAGTTTGTTGTCGCCAAGTCGTCCGACCGTATCTATATTCAGGTTGCCCATGACTTTGCCGACCGGGTAAGAGTGCATGTTTTTGACATAGTGCCTGGCACCCAGTAAACCGGCTTCCTCAGCTGTGAAAGCTGCAAAAACCACCGACCGGGCAGGCTCCATTGTCTTACCCAGGGTGCGTGCCAGTTCCAGCAACACGGCAACGCCACTGGCATTATCGTCTGCGCCGTTGTGGATTTTACCCTTGTTACCGGCCTTGGCATCGGGCCAGCCCAGTCCCAGGTGATCATAATGGGCGCTGAGCACGACGGATTCTTCTTTCCAGTCCGCCTTTGAACCGGCAATGACACCGAGCACATTACGCACCGTTACCTGCTTGCCATCTTCACCGCTTACTTCAAAAGATTGGAAGTAGCTGCCGTTATCACCCGCAGGCCCAAGACCGGCGTCACGGAACTGTTCGGCAATATACTCGGCTGCTGCATCCAGGCCGGCGGTGCCAATACCCCGACCCTGCATAGAGTCATCCGCCAGTGTTTGCACATCCTTTTCCATCCTGGCCGCATTGAATACAGGTGTCAGCATGGCAAGAGCAGGGCGTTTTCCGAGTTGCGGCAGGGTTTGTGAATAATCGGCGAGATCAGCTGCCAGTGGTGAATTTACCGCGGGCCACTGACCTTTTGCCGAGTTGGTGGGCTCGGTACCGCTAAAACCAAGATAAGAATACTTACCATAGTGGGGTAACTTGCGAGCTAGTCCGGCCACCGCTTCGGCATCATGTGCCGTCAACCATGTCAGGGCCAGGTCGGGGTTGTCCGGGTGACGTAAGGCGATGACAAAACTGTTTTCGGCAGCATCATGGGATGTCGCTCCAAAGCGCACAGTAGTTTTGCCAACTTCAACATCATAGGGCTTGAGTCCGGTTTCAACAGCCGTATACCACAGGTTGCTCCAGCCCAGCACCCATATACTCCTGTCTGTGGGCAGTTTCCCGATTTCAGAATCAAGTTTGACCTCAAATTCATCACCCCGGTCAGCCTTCCAGATGGAGGACAGTTTCTGGTACTTTGCCATTTCATCGGCACTGGCTTTTGACGGCAGTATCATCAGGGTTTTTTCTGCACCGAACATCTTGGACAGGGATGGCGGGATTTCCCGGTAGTCCAGACGGCGCATCAGGTTGAAGCGTGGGTCAACTTCAAGCCGCAATGGCTTGCCGTCGATCTGCAAAGAATATGTCTGCTGTTTTGCATTCATTTCAACAACTTCATGTACTGCCTCATCAGAGGTATAAATAACCACTGGCACCGCTAGCTTGTATGCCGTGCCAGCTTGTATCTGTGCAAGGTCCAGTTCCAGCGTGTAATGACCTCGGCTATCTGCTACCCGGATATCAGCAATGCTCAACTCCGGCGCACCGGCCTGGTTAATCCACTGGTCAAAAAATGCGGCCAGTTGTTTGCCGGAAACATCTTCGAAAGCCAGCCGTATGTCATCAAAGCTGGCACGGCGGAACTTGTTTTCCCGGTAAAATTTCTGGAAGGCACGTTTGAAGTTTTCATCACCAACATCTGCGCGGAGCATGTCCCACATCATGGCGGTCTTGCCGTAACCTATGGATGAGGATGAGGCATTGGTGCGGGACAGGAAGTCTTTGAGAGGGAATTCATTTTCTTCGGTCACATAATCTGTATAACCCTGCAAAGTAGCGCGACGGTAGTCTGCACCCGTACCACGCTGCTCAGCAATCAGGTGGTCAGCCATGTAGGCCGTTAAACCCTCGCACCAGTTGCCGGTTTCAAAATCAACAAATACCCCGTTGCCCCACCAGTTGTGGAGCAGTTCATGCGGATAGGATGAGTGCAGAATAAACGGGAAACGGATAATTTGCGGGCCAAGCAATGTGAAAGAGGGCATGCCATAACCAGTTTCCCAGAAATTCTCCACCAGGGCGAACTTGGAATAGGGGTAAGGTCCGACCAGTCCCCGGTACATTTCCATATACTGGGCTGTTGTTTCCAGGTACTTGTTGGCCAGGCCATCATCTTTTTCACGCAGGAAAGCCATGGCTTTTACATTACCCATCGCGTATTCATATTCGGTGAACTGCGCAGCGATGACGAAAATCTCTTCCGTTGGTGTGTCTACTTCCCAGGTATCGACCTGGTGATCGTTTTCCTCGGTAAAGGCGGTTCGTTTGCCCTGGCTGACACTTCGCCAACCCGTAGGTGAGCGCACGGTCAGCTCGTAGGTGACATATTCTTCACCAAATGAGGGTATCCAGTTGGTTGAACCTGACAGGTATACCCCCTGCGTATCAATCAAGCCGGGGGACTGACTGAATCCACGGGCATATTCCTGGTTGGATTGTTTAACCGGGTGGTTGATTGTGCCTGCATATGACAAAGTCAGTGTTTTCGGGCTGTTACCCGCATCTGTCAGGATGCGATAGTGATTGCTGCGTATGACCTCGGAATAATCTTCCTGATCCATGCCTTTGTCTGTCGACCCGGCCTCAACGATGGTCTGCTCGATGCTGATACCCTCGGTGAGGCTCTGCGGTGACAGGCCTTCATGGAGACTGAAGGTCAGCCCGGATAAATCCGCCGACTCAGGGATGGTAATGGTGTCATTGGCCACGAGTTGCGAAGCGGCAGGGTTGATGCTGATGCTCAACTCATGGTGAAAGACAACATCTTGAGCATGGGTAAGGCTGCTTAAGGCAAGTAAAGCCAAGCTGGTGAGGAATTTTCTCATGAGGTCTACCTATATTTGGCTAATGCTGTGTATCGAATAGAACGTATTTGAGTCTGAGCTGAAAATTAACATCATGCAGCCTGCAATAATGATTGTTTGGGGCAACATGTGGAATGGGTGTTACGAAACGAGGGCTTGCAAGCAGACGGTGGCCCAATCCCTTGGGAAAGCAGCTATATAATATGGCTGTATAAAAATATTCCTGAGGCCTTGTGGAAAAACTAAATAACATGATCAAGCTTAAGGGTCGCGACCGGTTCTGGGTAAATCAACTCATCCTGTGGGTATTGTACGCAATCGCAAGCAACCTGGTGCGATTGACTTACACCCATCACGAATATGATGGACCGGATACCGCCATCATAATAATCAACACCATCCTGGGTTTCGGGATCAGTTCCATACTGGGTTACTTTTATCATTCGCTTTCGTTGAGCCAGGCTGGCCGCATTTTATTAATTGCCGTGTTTGCCAGTGCTGGCTCGGCATTTATCTGGACCTTTAGCAGTAACTGGATTTACTCCCTGATCGACCCCGTCCGCTGGCAGGATGCCCACTTCAGTATTTACCTGGTAGGGATTCTCAATGCCAGCTTCATTCTTATGTGCTGGAGTGCAGGTTATTTTTCATTCAAGTATTACAAGCAGTCGCAGGATCAGCGCCAGGCTATGTCCGCGCTCAAGATCCAGGCTCAGCAGGCCAAGTTACAAATGCTGCGCTACCAGATCAATCCACATTTCCTGTTCAATACACTGGCTTCAATTTCAGCGCTTATCAGGGATGGTGAAAATAACGCTGCGGATGAAATGCTGGGGCGTATGGGTGACCTGCTCAGGCTGACGCTGAAAAGTAGTCCGGTTGATATGGTGACGCTCGAGGAGGAACTGAGAATACTGGACATGTATATTCACATTGAAAAGGTACGCTTCGGAGACCGTTTACAATATAAATGTGAAGCGGATGAGGCCAGCCTGCCAGTGCTGGTTCCCAGCCTGATCTTGCAGCCCCTGGTGGAAAATTCAATCAAATATGTCGTAGCCTGTTCCGAGCAGGGTGGTGAAATAAATTTATCCGTAGCCGTGAAGGGGGAACGTATGGTTATCAGCCTGACCGACTCGGGCAAGCCCTGCGATCAACCCTTGCCCGGTAGCAACGGTGGCAGCACCAAGCTGGGATTGAAGAATGTGCAACAAAGATTAAAAAACATCTATGAACAAGACCACGAATTCAACATTGGGGAATCAGAAACCGGTGGGTTTACTGTTGAAATGAACTTGCCTGCCTACACGCCCACCTGAACACATGATGATGCCGCAGACTGAAGCTCAACGACATTTAAAAGTGATGATTGCAGACGATGAACCACTGGCCCGTCGTCATCTGGTGCAGAGCCTTGAAAAAATTGACAATGTAGAGCTGTGCGCAGAATGTGCCAACGGTCAGGAAGCGCTCGCAGCAGTTGAGCGCCATCAACCGGACCTGTTACTGCTCGACATACAAATGCCTGGCATGACTGGCTTCGACCTGGTCAGACAATTGCCATCGGAATATGCCCAAAGGGTAATATTTGTCACCGCATACGATAAGTACGCCTTCAGGGCTTTTGATGTTAATGCGCTGGATTATCTGTTAAAACCTGTTACCCAAAGCCGCCTTGAAGAGGCCCTGAGCCGTTACAAGCATGGTGCTTTTGTTTCGCGTGCAAGCGGTTACAGGAGGAAGCTGCTGGCTTCCCTGGAAAGTTTACCCAGGTCCGGTGACAAGACGACCATTACCGTTCACGACGGTAATCAGTATTTAGTGCTTGAAATTGATTTGATCGATTATGTGGAAGCAGCAGGAAACTATGTTTGCATTCATTATGAAGATGAAGTTCATGTCATCAGGAAAACCCTCAAGAGCCTGATGGAAAACCTGGATGAGTCCGTTTTTGTGCGTATCCATCGCAGCACTATTATCAATACCCGACAAATAAAGGCGATTCGTCCACATATCAACGGCGAGTACTTGCTGACCCTCGGCGATGATAAAAGAGTGAAGGTCAGCAGGACTTATAAGGATGCAATATCGCCATTTCTTTAATATCCGGAAGAGTTTTGGGGCGACTCGTTAATCATCGGGGGCGAGTCGAGTACACCTTGCGTGATACTTGGGTAGCATCTACGCATACCGGTTTCTTTAATTTGCACTCGGGAGTTAACAGATATGAATAAGCTGCGTGTATTAATGATGGCAGCTTTTAGCGCCAGCCTGGCGGCCTGCTCTGGTATGCCGGCAAGCGACCAGGCGCAAGCTGAAGTACCTGTCGTCAGCATCGCACCCCTGGCCGATATCTATGACACGGTCTGGATCAGAGGCGGGGATGGTTCGGTAAAAACCCTTGAGCAGGTTGCTGATGACCTGAGTCGGTACGATGTGGTCTTTTTTGGAGAATTCCATGGCCATTCCGGTATTCACCTGGCACAAATGCAGATTTTCAGGGCTTTGCAGCAAAGATACGCAGGTATGACTCTGAGCCTGGAGCAGTTTGAGCGCGATACACAGCCGTTACTCGACCAGTATCTGGCGGGTGAGATTGGTGAAAAAGTACTGCAACAAGACGGGCGAGGATGGCCCAACTACGAACAGAGCTATCGGCCACTGGTTGAATTTGCCAAGGACAACGGTTTGCCTGTTGTGGCCGCCAATGCACCAAAACAGGCGGTGATTTGTATTTCCAAAAAGGGCCCAGAATTTCTCAATGAGATACCCATGCCGGATCGCAACTGGGTTGCAGCGGAATTGCATATCGATGAAGGTGCTTACCTGGATAAATATACCTCATTTATCATGAGCAGTTCCACCCACGGATCTGACAAGAAAGACGCTGATGACGCCGCCAGGAAGGGCCGGTGTGCTGATGATGAAACAGAAACCGGGATGGAAGGCGGAACCAGCAAAAATACCCATGCCATGGCTATGGCCCCCGACGGCGGAACTGACGGGGAAATGTCGGAAATGATGCAAGCCATGATAATGAAGAGCTTTTCCAGCCAGGTGCTGCGTGACGACACCATGGCAGAATCGATCGCCCTGCACCTTCAGGACTACCCGGATCGCAAGGTTCTCCATCTGGATGGCAATTTTCATTCGGCTTCCCACCTGGGAACCGTGGAAAGATTGAAACTGCGTATGCCTGAACTGAAAATTGCCGTAATCAATCCGATAGCAGTCGAAGACAATAATTCACCCGCATGGACGGATGAAGATGCTGCCACGGGTGATTACATCCTGCTGGTCAGAGAGATGCCAGAGATGTTTGTATGCGAAGCAAGTGAGTTAGAGTTCCAACGTAAAACCATTAAGAAGCGCATGGGTAACAAATGCGTATATAGCCAGGAAACCGCACAGCACGAGGAATAAACCATGAGACCCTATCCAATGAAAAATAAATTAGTAACCAGCCTGGTCGCTGCACTGTTTGCGCTGGGCTCTTCAGTTACATTTGCACAGGACAGCAATGAAACTGATGATGATTCAGTAGCTGAGGAAGAAGCAGCCAAGCTGGGCAAGATTGTAGTTGTAGGCAGCAGGGTCGAGCAAAGTATCGAAGATATTGCCGGCTCGGTCTCCGTTATGACCAGCGAGGATATCGAAGGTGAGATGATCAGCGACATGTCCCAGCTGTTCAGATACGAACCGGGTATAGATATCACCGGCTCAAATGGAACAGCCCAGAATTTCATAGTCCGTGGCATGGGTGCAGACCGTGTCATGATGATAAAAGATGGCATGCGCATGAATGAGGGTTATGGTGCCAATGGTGCCAATGACGTCGTTGGCCGTGGATTTATTGACATGGATACCGTCAAACAGGTCGAAGTTGCCAAGGGTGCAGCATCTTCACTTTACGGTGCTGATGCCATGGGCGGTATCGTCGCCTTTCAAACCAAGGATGCGGGAGACTTGCTGGGTCTTGGCGAGGATTTCTACATTGATGTTAATGGTGGTTATGATGGCAGGTCCGATGAGATCAGCGCAGGTGTTATGACCGCTTTCAGACTGGGTAACTGGGAGACACTGATCAGCTACAAAGGCCGCAAAGGTCATGAGACGCAGAACTTCACTGAGGAGCGTGAAAATGCTGATGTCGATTCGAACAGTATATTGGCCAAAACCGATTACATTATTAATAATGACAAGAAGCTGACCTTCTCGATTGATTACTACCTGCAGGAAGTGGACCGTCCGGACGATGGCTCGGACAAGGGCAACTACTTCGGCCTGCCGGGTTGGCAAATCAACGAGCAGTCAAACTATAACGAGAAAGAGAACAATTCCTACAAGGTTCGCTACCAGGACAAGAATTCCGGTTGGGCCTTCATGGACAACCTCGATGTTAATCTTTACTTCAACAAAACCGATCAGACAGACGAGTTCCTGTTAAGCCACGATACACCGCCTCCATTCGGTTCCGGTGGTTCCCGCGATACGGTCAAAAATGATCTGTTTCAACAGGAAACCTGGGGTTTGAGCCTGTCAGCCAGCAAATTACTGGGGGATGAGCGTGCACACCAGTTGAGCTATGGTTTTGACGTGGATTCAACCGACACTTTCCGTCCGCGTTCAGAAGTTCGAACACAAAGTGACGGAACAGTGATTCTGGATGATTTGACAGCACCATTTCCGAAAAATACCACCGAACGGTTTGGTATCTACCTGCAGGATACGATTGAGCTGACCGAGAAATGGTCCTTGATCCCGGGTGTGCGTTATGACTACTACAGCATGACGCCGAAAGCGGACGAAGGATATGACAGTGTCAACGATGGCGATGAAAATGTGCCACAGGAAATTTCTGATAGCAATGTTTCCTGGCGTATTGGAACGATCTACAAGTTCACCGACAGTTTCAGCGCCTACTTCCAGTATTCACAGGGATTCAAAGTACCACCTTACGACCTGGCATATTTCTACTTTGATCACGTCGCATTCAGCGGCAACGGCATCAGGATCATTCCTGCCGATGACCTTGTTCCTGAAGAAAGTGATTCTTTTGAAATCGGCGTGCGTGGTGAGATCGGTAACTTCTCATACAAGCTCTCTGCCTATCGTAACGATTATGAAAACTTCATCCAGATCGCTTATGTAGAGACAATTTCAGAGATCAACTGGGATTTCGGTTTCCCGTTCCCCCTGGATGTGGACGTTTTCCAATACCAGAATATTGATTCTGCCGAAATCTCCGGTATGGAATTCCGTTTTGAGTATTACCTGGGTAGAAATGTCTCCATGTTCCTGAATGGTGAATGGATGGATAGCGAAGACAAGTCAACCGGTGATCAACTGCCCAGCATACAGCCTTTGAGCGGCACCCTCGGCCTGAACTACTACCGTGGAAGTTTCTCCATGGATGCCATGCTGAAATGGTCTGACGACATGAACAAGAATCCTGAAGACACATTTACGACTGATAGCTACACGACCGTTGATGTATTCGCCCGCTATCAGTTCAACGACCGTTTGATGATCAGTGCCGGTGTACTCAACCTGTTTGATGAGGAATACATCCAGTACTCCTCGATTGCCGGCATCCCGGATGACGGACGTGATCTGAACCTGTTCACCGAACCTGGTCGCACATTCAGTGCGCGTCTCAAGTTCATATTCTGAGTTAAGAAAGGACTATAGGAATGAGAAAATGTGAATCAGCCAGCTTGTTTGCCGCCGCACTCGGCTTGATTGTCGGCTTTTCAAACGTGCAGGCCCAGGAGCTGGATGTAACCCGTATCCCGCATCAGGGCCAGGGTGCCGAGTTCTATTTCGGGCCTGACGGCAAAACGCTGATTGGTAATGCCAAACTTGAAGGCGATGAAACGCACTATGTTTACACCATGTCTGTTGCAGACGGCAAAATGGTGAAGATCAACGACAAGGGCGAGGATGCATGTTCGCATTTCTTTCCGGATGGCAAGCGCCTGATCTGGACTTCGACCCGGGATTTGACCAACCTGCCCAAAGGCGGCTATTCAGACCCCGATAATTACCCACAGGGCGCGGAACTGTATAGTTCTGCGCTGGATGGTAGTGATGTCAAACGCCTGACCAATAACCTGGTCTATGATGCCGAAGTTGGTGTTTCCCCGGATGGCAAATGGATACTGTGGAGCCGGCAGATCGATGGTGAAATTGATCTCTGGCGTATGCCCGCAGATGGTACCGGTGAAGAGCAGCAAATCACCTTTACCGATGGTGAGCAGGAGGGTGGTGCTTTTTACCTGACCGATTCCGAAACCGTTCTTTTCCGTTCCTGGGATATTTCATCACAGGGTAAGCGCGGTATGCCGATGACGATCTATACCATCAATCATGATGGCAGCGGCAAAAAACAGATCACCACCGAGGAAGGCACCAACTGGGCGCCATTTCCCGCACCCGATGGTGAGCATTTTGCCTATGTGAGGATGTTGCCGCCGCATAATTTTGAAATATATCTGCGTAGTCTGGTTACCGGTGAGGAAATACGTCTGACCCACAATGAAAAGTTCGATGGTTTTCCTGCAATTTCAGCTGATGGCCAATGGTTGACATTTTCGTCCGGGCGCCAGGCTGAGGAAGGTAAACGGGAATTGCATCAGTATGTTATGGATCTGAGTTCGCTGAAGTTAGGCCCCAGATAGGATTTAAGTAGAGCCTGATGGGGTACAACTAGACGCCAGGCAGGTGCCAGTTGGGCCGCATCGGGGGTGTACCCTCTCCCTTCAGGACACGCCATAAACCCGTCCATGGGGGCTCGGGCGCGACGTCCTTGTCGCTCACGGTCCTGAAGGGAGAGGGTACACCCCCACTGCTGGGTCGGCTAGAACCTGATAGAGCGGTACTTTGACTCAAAAAATAAAATGGGCTGGATGCCTAAAGCTGGGGTGGGGCTTTGCTTCCGGGACCGTGAGCCGACAGGGATGTCGGCGCCCGAGCGCCCCATGGATGGGCTTGCAGCGAGTCCCGGAAGCAAAATCCCGCCGCAGCGCCCCCCAGCTGCGAATTAGAAGTAGTTAAAAACATCAAATCAAAATTGGTCTTAACAATGAAAGCATTAATCACAATTACTCTATCTTTACTTTTAACAGCATGTGACGTACCCGCCCCTGCGAAACAGCAGATCGGCACGCAAACGCCTGTCGTCAGCCCTGTTGTTCCAGCGAAATCCAGTAATGCTCAGACGTTTTACCTGGAAAACGGCCTCGAAGTACTCGCAGTTCATAACCCTGGCTCACCGATGGTGGGTCTGAATTTGCTGATCCGGGTGGGCTCGGCCTATGAGGATTACAGCACTTCGGGCATGTCCCATATGCTGGAGCACCTGTTGTTTAATGGCTCCGATACGCGTACACAGGCTGAGTTATATGAGGAGGTCGATTTTTATGGTGCCTACTCCAACGCACATACGGATATGTTCTATACGAATTTCATCTTCCTGATCCCTGCTGAGTTCCTGGCAGAAGGCATGGATATCCAAACCGATATGATGTTCAACTCGAACCTGCCCGCTGACAAATTCGACAAGGAGCGGGGCATTGTGATCGAGGAAATCCGCAAGGATCGCGACCGTAAGCAGGGGGCCATAGCCAATGCTTTCAAACGGATGAATTACGGTTCAACCGGCGTGGGTATGCCCACCCACGGCACGCTGAATACGATTGAGCATTTATCCAGGGACAAGACCTACGATTTCTACAAGTCCTACTATGTGCCGAACAACATGGTGCTAACTATTCTGGGTAATTTTGATCCCGCTACCATCAAGGATGAACTGGAAGAATATTACGGTAAGTACCGCTCCGAGCCGCTGGAGAAGTTCGTTCCTACTGCTACGGAAATTAAATCCGGACAGGTGCTGCTGGCAACCGGTGATGCTGACAAGGTCCACGGCCAGGTTGTTTTTGATGTACCGACCCTGGGTGATGAAGAGCACCTGAGCTTTGAAATATTTACCGCCCTCATCAATGATCAAATTGATGATCGGGATAGCGGTGTGACCTATGACGATTACCTTGGCAGTGGACGCCTGATCTTCAATTTTGCAGAAAGCGCTGATATCAGCAGGGATGATATTTTCAAGAATGTTGTGGACAGTATCAATACGGCTGATGCCAGCCTGGTGACACTGATCACCGATGAAAAAATCCATCTGTTGCAAAAAAAGGAGACGGTCGAGGAGATTTCACTGCTGGATTCACCCCATTATTACGGGATGATGAAGGCTGGCAACCTGGCGTTCATATCGGCCGCCGAATCAATGACACGATTGAACCGCATTGCTGCCCTCACTGCTGAAGAGGCTATTAGTAATGTGAAGGGTTTCTCGAGTCGCCCACATCAATTCAACCTGTTCACGCCGGAAACTGTTGCAACAGGGACGGATGAGGCCACATCCATCAGCACTGAGAAAACTGTTCTGCCCTCCGGTGCAACCCTGATCAGTCGCAGCAGCGATGGTTCCAGGATGTTTGGCATGCATATCCTGATCAGGAATCGTCATCTGCTTGAAGGTGAACTGAACGGTGGTGCGGAGATGCTTCACCAGTTGCTGGAGTCAGGCACACCAAAATACACGCGTGAGCAAATCAAGGACGAAATGGCCGCACATGGGGCCAAGCTCAAGGCCGTCGACCTGGGTTTCATCCCGTATGATGACTTTTACAATTCTGCCGATTATGGCTACATTCGTTTTGAGTGCCTGGCGGATGATGCTGCATGGGGTATTGAGTTCATCACCCACCTTATGGATCAAACCAATATCGATGAGGCTGATTTTACCAAGGCACATAGCGACGCGATTGACAGGGTTGGTACGCAAAAGGGTACGGCCCGGCATACGGCCGTTCAGACCTACAAGGAGCTGTTGTTAGGTGAAGGACATCCGTTTACGCTTGCTGTAAGCGGTACAAGCGATTCTCTTGAGAAGGTGGATCTTGCCGCTTTGAACGATCTGCAAAAACGATATTTCGATCCGGTAAACTATATCATCACGATATCCTCCCCATTGTCACATGCAAGCCTGGTTGATCAGTTCGATACCATTTGGACCGGCGCTGGTTCTGCCACCGAGCGGGCAGTCAGTGTTTTGCCGGCAGACACCGGCAGGAATGAAAAGGTGATCGACATGGGCAAAGAGCAGGCCCGAATCCACCTCGGATTTCATGTCGATGTGGCGGCTGAAGATCGTGCTGCCTTTGATGTGATGACAGCCATACTTTCTTACCGCATGATGTTTGACCTGCGGGAAACCAGGGGCCTGGCCTACCGGCTGAGTATCCGTAGCCATAGCGATGGTTCGGCCAGTTGGGTGACGGCGGTAATGGGTACCGGTGTAGAACAGGTTGATGAAGCCCTGGCCGGGATCAGGTCCTATTTCGTTGCATCACGTCTTGATGATCTGACCCAACAGGAAATTGACAAGACAGTGAATGTTGCCAAGGGCCGTTACATGATGCGCAATCTCACCCGGCTGGGCCAGTCTTATTACATGGGTTACCACGAGTTTTACGACGGTGATTATCAAATTGCGCTGAGCCGGTCTGAGCCGGGTCAACAAATAACACCTTCCGATGTAAAAAGGGTGGCCGGAAAATATCTTGAGATCCCGGAAAACCATACACTTGTCATAGTGAGATAGTAGATCATGATTAGTAAAAATTGTTTCCGTGGTGCGCTGACTACCGGTATACGCTGCCTGGCTGTGTTGGTGGTGTTATGTTTTTCCCCGGTGTCGGGCGCGGCAGAGATTCGTGTGATTGCCGGAAATGGTGAAGCTGGATTTATTGATGGCAAAGATGCCCGTTTCAACAAGCCCATTCGCCTGGCGCCGTTTGGTCCTGGAAAGATACTCGTTGCGGATATTAATAACCATGCCATACGTTCGGTGACACTCGATGGTGAGGTGCTTACCCTCGCCGGCGGGCCTGACAAAAAAGGTCATCGGGATGGCCTGGCGGTGGATGCCGGCTTCGACAGTCCTCACGGTGTGGCAGTTTCGCCTGATGGTCTGATTGTAGTAGCAGGTGCCTCGAGTCACACCATCCGTTTGCTCACCCCCGTGGACGATGGTTACCAGGTCACAACTCTGGCCGGTATGGCCGGTCAATCCGGCTTTCAAGATGGCCTGGCCACTGAAGCACTGTTTAATTCGCCCCATGCAGTGGCATGGGAAGCTGACGGTGGCTTGCTGGTGGTGGATATTGGTAATGCGAGTATACGCCGGGTCAAGGATGGCGAGGTTACGACCGTTGCCACTGCGGCTACGAGCAATCTGACCATGCCTATAGATATGATGCCTGTGGGGGATGGAAGCTACCTGATCGCAGATGCCGGCAGTCAGAAAGTTCTTCGCTGGTTACCAGGAGAGCAGGGTGAATTGCTTGCTCCCGAAATCGAAATGGCCATGCCGCATGGCGTTGCCGGTGATGCGCACGGCAATGTCTATGTTGCAGAAATACGTGCCCATCAGGTTACGCAGTTGATCGACGGGAAAACCGCAAGACGGGTTGCAGGGACCGGCGAGGCCGGTCTCAGACCGGATCAGCTAAACAAACCCGCTGCGGTACTGATCCATGATGGCTACCTGTGGATCGCTGACCTTAACAACCACCGTATCAGTGTGGTTTTGCTTGAATCCTTGTAGGCAGGGGCGGGGGATAAGTATGATGGTTGGGGGATCATATTGGCGTTGCGAGCTTACTGGCAGGCCCTGCAATTGCTGTAGCTGCAAACGGGTAAAAAATGGATTTTTTCTCCATCTTGAAGTGATTTTTGATTTAAAGATATGCTATAAATAGTCATCAGATTTCAGGTTGGGACACCAACGGGTAAAGTGCATGCCAATCAAGCACAAAATCTATTATTCAATGATCGCTTTGGTGGTTATAGCGTTTCTCTACACATTGGCATGGGCTGAAAAAGCATCCTGGTCGATGGGCAAGGTCCACACCCCCCACTACACTTCAGACGGTAGTGCAGCATGTCTCGTTTGTCATTCCGGCGAAGCCATGCATGCGATCACAGCCAGTGTTCACGGCAATCTGACCTCTTCCGAACCAGTCGTAGCCGCGCAGGGCTGTGAATCATGTCATGGACCAGGCAGTTTCCATGTATCCCGCGCCCATGGCGGTAAAGGCTTTCCACCGATGGCTACATTTGGCCGTGGTAGTGGGGTTGCCAGTCGAGAAGAGCAGATTGGTGCCTGCTTATCCTGTCATGAAAATGGATCCGGCAGAACCGGTTCGATTCTCTGGTGGGGCAGTGTTCACGACAGACGCAATATAAACTGTTCAAGATGTCATCTGATACACGCTGAACTCGATCCCATCAAGGAAAAAGAAAAGCAGGATAAAGTTTGTTTCAAGTGTCATAGAAAACAAAAAACCCGCCATCCTGAATTTGAAAATAAGGACATCGATTTCGCTGTGCACACCTGCTCCACTTGTCATGATGTTCACAATAAGATGAAGGTAATAGAAGAACAGGAACAAGAACAGGAACAAGAACAGGAACAAGAACAGGAGCACTAACGAAACCAGCATGTACTTTCACCTGAAGGACGGCCTGAATATTCCCATCAAGGGTAAACCGGAACAATCGGTTCACCCGGGGTCGGTGGTGCGTCACGTGGCCTTGTCAGGCAGGGATTATCATGGTCTCAAGCCGAAAGTGATGGTGAGTGAAGGGCAGCAGGTCAAGCTCGGACAGGTATTATTCACCGACAAGCAGGATCCCGCCGTCCTTTATACATCACCGGGCACAGGAACCGTCCTCGCCGTCAACCGGGGTGCCCGGCGCGCATTGGAAACCATCATTATTCGCCTGGATGATGATGAGACTGAAGAATGTCACTTCGAGGCCTTCACTGACGCCGATATTGGTTCGATGGATCAAAACCGGGTCGCCCACCAGTTACAGTTTTCCGGATCCTGGCCGGCCTTACGTAGCAGGCCGTTCAGCCGTGTACCGGTTTCCGGTACAAAACCCCGGTCAATTTTTGTTACCGCGATCGACACCCAGCCACTGGCGGCGGATCCACGTGTGGTCATCAGGGCGAACAGGGATGCGTTCAATACAGGTTTGCTGGTTTTATCCAGGTTGACTGACGGCAATGTATTTGTTTGCACGGGAACAGGGTGGAATATCGAATTAGCTGCACTCGACCGCTTGAAAACTGTTGAGTTCAGCGGGCCTCATCCGGCTGGATTAGTCGGTACCCATATTCACTTTCTCGATCCCGTCGGTGCAGATCGAATGGTCTGGCATATCAACTACCAGGACGTGATTGCTTTTGGCAACTTATTTACCAGAGGTCGTATTGATACCCGTCGTGTGGTCGCAATCGGCGGTGACCCACTCGAACACCCCCGTCTGATTGATACAAGGTTGGGGGCGTCCATTGATGATCTCATTGCAGGCGAGTACGAAACCCCGGAATCCTGTCGCGTGATCTCCGGTTCCGTGCTCTCAGGTCGCACTGCAATTGGGAATAGTGCCTACCTTGGCCGCTATCACTTCCAGGTTTCGGTTGTTCGTGAGAGTGGAAAGCGTCAGTTCCTGGGGTGGCTGGGTATTGTGTCCGGACAGTACTCCGCTTCGGCGACATTCCTGAAAAGAATGGGGCACAGGCAGCGGTACGGTTTTACAACTGCTCAGAACGGCCGCTTTTCCGGAATGTTACCCGTGCGTGTATTTGACAAGGTCTTGCCGCTGGATATCCTGCCATCATCACTTTTCAGGGCACTGATGGTGCGTGATACAGATCAGGCTCAGGCCCTGGGTTGCCTGGAACTGGACGAAGAAGACCTGGCGCTGTGTTCTTTTGTCTGTCCGGCAAAATACGACTACGGCGCCATTTTGCGTCTGAACCTTGAGCAGATCGAAAAGGCTGGGTGATGGCGGGCTACGGTTCATTACTGTTCAGACGGAAAGCGGGCTTGCGGGGTGCAATTCTCAGGATGAGCGAGCGTTTTTTCTGGTCATCTTCCGCTGTAACTCAATCCGGACCACACATTCGGGACGCCAACAGTGTGCAGCGCTTGTGGAATTACTTTGTCATAGCCACTCTGCCGGCCTGGGTGATTGGCTTGTGGAGTCTGGGCCACCAGACCAATATCGCGATCGCCGATTTTAAACTGGAAACTGTCCCGGGTTGGCGCGGCTGGTTGCTGCAACACGCGGATATTGGTTTTGATGCGTTTAGCGTAGTGGCTTGTCTGTTGCACGGTCTACTTTATTTCCTGCCCATTTTTCTCGTCGCTCTGGTGGTGGGGGCTTTATGGGAATCGATTTTTGCCGTGGCACGCCGCAGACCCGTGGATGAGGGCCTGTTGGTCACCGCATGGTTGTTTGCATTGATGATGCCGGCATCGGCGCCCCTGTACCAGGTGGCACTGGGCATGAGTTTCGGTATTGTTGTGGGTAAGCTGATCTTTGGCGGGTCCGGACGCTACCTGGTAAACCCGGCCCTGCTGGGCCTGGCCTTCCTGGTTTTTTCCTATCCTTCCTTGTTGTTCGGTGAAGGTGCATGGGTACCGGTTGCAGGCTACGACCAGCCGACGGTGCTTGAACTGGTGATGGAAGAGGGTGGTGCGGCCATTATCTTTTCGGCGGATTACAGCTTTTGGGAGGTATTTATCGGTGACCGTCCGGGTGCGATTGGCGTGGTTTCAACCCTGGGCGCACTCATTGGTGCGATCTTCCTGATTATTACCGGCATGGCGTCCTGGCGCGTGATGCTGGGGGCCTTGATCGGGTTATTTGGTGCGACGATGATTGCAAACGCAATAGCACCCGGCAATGAATTGTGGGCCCTTGACTGGTACTGGCAATTTGTACTGGGTGGATTTGTCTTCGGTGTAGTTTTCCTTGCAACTGACCCTGTGGCAGGGCCGATGACGGACCCTGGTCGCTGGGGTTTTGGCCTGCTGGTCGGGGTATTAACGGTACTCATCCGGGTGACCGAATCATCCTATTACGAAGGCGTCATGTTTGCGATCCTGCTGGCGAGTATGTTTTCACCGTTGATTGATTTTGTTGTGACTGAACTGAATATCCGCAGGCGGCGGATTCGCTTGCAGGGAGTTCAAGATGAATAATGACTCCCCGGTGAAAGCAGTACTGGTCGTGCTCCTGGTTGCATTGGTGGCATCTTTCCTGGTATCTGCATCGGTCGTAATCCTCAGGCCAATTCAACTCAACAACCAGTTACTGGATCGCAGCACAAATATTATGAAAATCTCCGGCTTGTTACCTGCCGGGGCCGCCCTTTCTGACGAGGAAATGCTGGCGCTGTTCAAAAGCCTTGACGCGCGGATAGTAGACATGGATGCGGCAGCGTTTGTCTCCGGTGTTGATCCTTATAAATTTGACAGTCGCAAGGCAGTCAGTGACCCCGAAACCAGTGTACTTATTCCGTCAGAATTTGACAGCGCAAGTCTGGGTCGGCGTAGCGGTTTTACACTTGTGTTCCTGGTCTGGGACGACGATGAACTCACTCGCATTATTCTGCCAATCTACGGCAGCGGAATGTGGTCGGTTATGTACGGTTATATTGCACTTGAGCCGGATTTCAACACGATTGCGGACATGACCTTTTACGAACAGAATGAAACGCCCGGCCTGGGAGACCAGATCACACATCCTGACTGGTTGGCTCAATGGCGCGGACGGCAGATTTATGATGATCATGATGACCTGCGCTTTGCAGTGGCTTTGACCAGGGTAAACCCCGGTTCACTTTCGGCCCCATATGAAGTGGATGCACTGACCGGAGCGACGGTTACTGCCAATGCTGTTACCGCACTTGTCCATTACTGGTTCGGAGACCACGGATACCGGTCATTCCTGAGACATCTGCGGGAACAAACCCCAACCAGAACTGAAGCGTCAGAGGCTAGCTGATTATGTCTTCGCGAGATGCATTGTTAAATCCGCTGATCAGGGAAAACCCGGTCACCCTTCATGTTCTGGGGATCTGTGCGGCGCTGGCGATTACCAATTCGCTCACATCTTCACTCATCATGAGTGCCGCGATGATCATTGTGCTGGTTATTTCCAATATGTTTATCAGCATGATTCGCAAGCACCTTCCGGGCAGTGTCCGGATCATCGTGCAGATGACGATCATCGCTTCAGCCGTGACGGTGATCGATCAGTTTCTGACTGCATTTTTGCCAGATGCTGCCAAGACTCTGAGTGTCTACATCGGTCTGATCGTCACCAACTGCATCGTGCTGGGGCGGGCCGAAGCCTGCGCCATGAAGAGTTCCGTTGGTACCAGTATCCTGGATGCAATTGGCAATGGCCTGGGTTACAGCATCATCCTGATTGTCGTATCGGTCATACGTGAATTATTTGGTAATGGTTCATTAATGGGCTACCGCCTGCTGGAACTGAGCAGGGACGGCGGCTGGTACGAGCCCAATGCCATGTTGTTGTTACCGCCCAGTGCTTTTTTCATTATCGGACTCATGATCTGGGCGATCCGTAGCTGGAAACCGGAGCAGAAGGAGACTTCGGAGTATGGACCGATCCCATTGCAACAGGATGAGGAGCGGTGATGGGTAACTTTATGGAAATCTTTTTCCGCTCGGTTTTCCTGGAGAACCTGGCGCTGGCATATTTCCTCGGGATGTGCACTTTTCTTGCAGTCTCCAAGCAGGTCAAGACCACCCTTGGACTCGGTGCTGCTGTTATCGTTGTCGAAGGCATCAGCGTGCCTTTGAACAACCTGATCTACAACCTGTTGCTGCGTGAAGGCGCCTTGAGCTGGGCTGGCCTGGGTCACCTGGATTTCAGCTTCCTGGGCTTGTTAAGCTCAATCGCCGTGATCGCTGCGATGATCCAGATCCTTGAGATCGTGTTGAACCGCTTTTTCCCTGCCTTGTACCACGTGTTGGGTATCTACCTGCCCTTGCTGACTGTTAATTGCGCCATTCTGGGTGCTTCGCTGTTCATGGTTCAACGTGATTACACATTTGTTGAAAGCCTGTCCTACGGGCTGGGTGCCGGTTTTGGCTGGACCCTGGCGATTGTCGCGCTGGCGGGTTTGAGGGAGAAAATGAAGTATTGCGACATCCCGGAAGGACTGCAGGGTCTGGGCATCACTTTTGTTGCAACCGGCTTGCTTTCGCTCGCATTCATGGGCATCGCGGGCATTAAACTCTGAGGTATCGATGCAGGAAATCGTCATCAGTGCTCTGTTATTCACCGCTATCCTGCTGGTGCTGACCCTGCTCATTCTCATAGTGCGGGATAAACTCGTACCCAAGGGCGAAGTGAATATCAATGTAAATGAAACGCTGGATTTCAAGGCCCGGGCAGGCAGCAGGTTGCTTGAGGCCCTGGCAGACAACCAGATCTTTCCGCCATCTGCCTGTGGTGGTGGCGGTACCTGTGGCCTGTGCCGGGTTGTGATCTCTGAAGGTGGTGGAGCCCTGTTGCCGACTGAGGCGTCGCTGATCACCAGGCGTGAGGCTGCCGCCGGTGAACGACTGGCCTGCCAGGTGGCTATTACACAGGATATGCGCATCAGGGTCGCCGAAGATGTATTCGGGGTGAAACAATGGTCGTGTACGGTTCGATCCAATCGCAATGTCGCCACCTTTATCAAGGAATTGATACTCGACCTGCCCGACGGGGAGATCATCGATTTTCGCGCTGGCGGTTATATTCAGATCAGTTGTCCACCGCATGAGCTGAATTATTCAACATTTGATATCCACGAGGAGTACCAGAGAGACTGGCAGCGGTTTGGCCTGTTTGACTTGCGATCATCTGCAAAAGAGTCGCTGGTGCGTGCTTACTCCATGGCCAATTACCCGGAAGAAAATGACAATATCATGCTCAACGTGCGCATCGCCACACCGCCGCCCGGTTTACCAGGCAATATTCCAACAGGCGTGATGTCATCCTTTCTGTTTAGCCTGAAACCCGGAGACCAGGTAGAAGTATTTGGGCCTTACGGTGAGTTTTTTGCAAAAGAAACCGATGTGGAAATGATCTTTATCGGTGGTGGTGCCGGCATGGCGCCCATGCGGTCCCACATCTTTGACCAGATCAAGCGGCTTCACAGCAAGCGAAAAATGAGCTTCTGGTACGGTGCGCGTAGCTTGCGCGAGACATTTTACAACCTGGAATTCGATAGACTGTCACAGGAAAATGATAATTTCAGCTGGTACCTGGCCTTGTCGGATCCGACTGCTGCGGACAACTGGACCGGCCTGGAGGGATTCATCCATACCGTGTTGTTGGAAAAATACCTGCATGACCACCCGGCGCCGGAGGATTGCGAATACTACCTTTGCGGGCCGCCGATGATGGTTGCTGCAGTAGAGCACATGCTGGATGACCTTGGCGTTGAAAAAGAAAACATCATGTTTGATGATTTTGGGAGCTAAAGATGGAAGTTTTCCTCGGAACATTCATTATTGTCACCACTTGCTGCATTGCGATGGGGGTGGGATTAATCCTGTCGGGCAAACCGCTAACGGGAGGCTGCGGTTCTCAGATACCGAAAGCCAGCGGGTGTATGGCTTGTCCCAGCCGTGGTAAAAAGAAAACCTGCCAGGGACATCCAGAAACAAGTGGAAAAACCAGGAGAAAACAATGTTGAAGTCGGTACTGGTAGCAGATCATATGTCCACCAGGCTGGTCACGCTGGATCCCGATATGGACGTACTGAGCGCCGTACACGCGCTGGTCACGAATGTCATTGCCGGTGCGCCGGTCGTGGACGAGAAGCACAGACTGATCGGCATACTGACCGAACGGGACTGTATGCGTGCCGTGATGCAGGCCCAATACCACGATACCCCTGGCGGTCCTGTACACCGATACATGACCAAAGACCCGCAGGTTGTTTCACCCGATGAAAGTATATTGCAGGTCGCTCAACTGTTTATTAATGGGAAATACCACCGTTACCCCGTGGTCAAAAACGACCGCCTGGTCGGAATGATCTCTCGCCGTGACGTGATGCACGCCATGGGCAAACAGCATCCCATGTAGGAGTATAAGGAGGTACTGACAAGTTAAAAACCAGAAACGAAAGAATTCCGATCTAGCCGCTTCAGGTATCAGGGTATCAGGGGACAGTTTACTTAATTAGTTCTCAAATGAATTCCTTTTATTGTTGGGGAAAGTCGATTAAACCTATGGGGAATAAGTAAACTGGGTATCAGGGGACAGTTTACTTAATTAGTACTCAAATGAATTCCTTATATTATTGGGGAAAGTCGATTAAACCTATGGGGAATAAGTAAACTGTCCCCTGATACCTGGAAGAAAAAATATT
>Ga0164313_10000598_pt1 | contig 29713 bp, 20 predicted proteins | sample GuaBasSedimGuay4_FD_113735 | JGI IMG/M metagenome (GOLD analysis project Ga0164313, IMG submission 113735) | Subseafloor sediment microbial communities from Guaymas Basin, Gulf of California, Mexico - Guay4, Core 4569-4, 0-3 cm | ecosystem: Environmental > Aquatic > Marine > Hydrothermal vents... | reverse complement strand
TGGGTACTAGTTCGATCGCAGGATCGGTAGCACCACCTGTTTGCAAGAAGAAAACATCATCAAAATAATAGGCTGGTGTTTCACCTGTGTGTGCACCGGCAAAGAAGTCAACGCCACCAAGCTGGTTGGTTCCGGCGCCGCCGCTGGCCTGTGTGCTCCATACCCATGCATGGATCAATGAGCCATCTACGTACATTTCTGCCAGGTCATCATCGAGATTGATCATATGTTCAACGCTCATCCATGTATCATGTGTAAAAGCAAATGGGATAGTTATACCATCAGCGATACATTCGCCACTGCCATCAGTATTGAAATATACTTCAACAGCCCACTCATTACCGGGAGCTTCCATATGCTGGAAATTATAGTATCCTGCAAAACCTGTAGGAACATACATCATCCAGTTTACATCAAATACACCGGCAGATTTGTCACCAAGTTTGAAGATAAGGTCAGTACCACCTTCAACCTCAACTGAGTTATCACCACTATATGCCTGTTCATCAACTATAAGGGCATCTTCAGCAGAACCGGGAGCATTACTCCAGGTTGTATAAAACTCAGGCTCAACAACTGCGATATAATCACCAACAGTATAATCTTCGAAGTCATCTTCATAGATAGGAGCAAAAATCTGAGTATAAGAAATATCATCCAAATAGAAGGTTGGATCATCACCAGAAAGTGCACTGGCATAAATATTCAGTGCGCCGAGCTGGTTGGCTCCTGCTCCGCCACCTGATTGTGTACTCCACACCCATGTGTGAACCAGGGTTCCGTCGAAATAAATCTTGGCTTCATCACTATCCAGATCAATTTCATGAATGATATCGATCCATGCACCATTGGAAAAACTAAATGGTGTGGTAATGTTATCTGTTTTGAGTTCACCTGCTCCGGCAGAACCAAAGAAAACCTCAATGGCCCACTCTGTTCCAACAGCTTCATAGTGCTGCAAGTTGTAATATCCACCAAAGCCAGTCTCAATATATAGTGAGAAGGCTACTTCAAAAACACCGTTTTGTTTGTCGCCAAATGGAAGTACGAGGTCGGTTACGGCTCCTTCAATTTTAACAGACTTGGTTGGGCTCAGAGCATAATCATCACTGATAAATGCATCTTCATCGGTACCGGGAGCATTGCTCCAGGTTGTCCATTCAGGTGCTTGAACGGCCAGATACTCGCCTACATTATAGGCTTCGAAGTCATCCTCGTAAATTACTGACTGGGCGAAGCTGTTCACGCTCAGAAAAGCAATTGCGAGAAGAAAGAGAAAAGTTCTTTTCATTACTGTAGTATTTTAATTATTAAAAGGATTATCGACGCAAATATAATAAATAATTGTAGAGGTGGCGGTTTAGTACTTAAAGTATTTAGAGTACTTAAAGTATTTTAGAGTACTTAAAGTATTTAGAGTATTTAGAGTATTTAAAGTTATTTATACAATTTACACTATTCCTTCTCATTAGGCACCTGGCACCAGGAACTATGCACTAGTTAGGGTTTTAATTACTTTTGCCTCATCATGATTGCCAAAAACCCTTTATATATCCCCTGGTTTATCCTCCTTGGGCTGGTACTAACCTGGGGTAGTTCCTTTATCCTTATTAAGTATGGCCTTGAAAGCTTCGGTGGCGACAGCAGCATTGTTGGCGCATTGCGTATAGTCATCACATTCATCGTGCTTATCCCTCCTGCGCTGATGCGTTTGCGGCGGGTAAAAAGGAAACACTGGATCATACTTGCCATTGTAGGGGTGATCAGCAATGGGGCGCCCGCTTTTCTATATGCGTATGCTCAGACAAATATCGACAGCAACACTGCCGGAATATTGAATTCGCTCACCACCTTGTTCACACTGGTGATCGGGCTGGCCTTTTTTCACCTTAAGCCCAGATGGCATAACATTGCAGGTGTTTTCCTGGGCCTGGCGGGAGCGGTAGGGCTGATCCATTTCAGCGGTGACGGTGGATTTGCCTTCACCTTCAGCTATGCTATATACATCCTGATCGCCACTGTTTTTTATGCCACCTCCGTTAATATCATCAAAACCTACCTGGTTGAACTCGATGCTGTTTCCATAACAGCCTTTAGCTTCCTCATTATCGGGCTGCCGGTATGCGTCTACCTCTTATTTTTTACCGATTTCATATATGCCCTCCGGAATACGCAGGAAGCCTGGGCCGGATTGGGATATATCAGCATACTGTCGGTTATCGGCACCGCACTGGCTCTTGTTTTCTTCAATAAGCTGATAAAAATGACCACTGCGCTCTTTGCTGCCTCGGTTACCTACATGATTCCCATCGTGGCCATCGCCTGGGGCATCCTCGATGGGGAGCAGCTGGAATGGAACTTTCTGCTGTGGATCCTCATGATCCTCGGAGGGGTTTATCTGGTCAACGCGAAGCATTTATTCTCAAAAAAAACAGGCAAAACCTTTGTACAATAATTATTTTTACTAATTTTGCACTCCATTTTTGACAGATTAGTAAAATAATAATAGATGTACGCGATCGTAGAAATAGCCGGACAGCAGTTCAAGGTTGAAAAAAAACAGGAGATTTTTGTCCACAGGCTGGAAGAAAAAGAAGGTTCTAAAGTTGAATTTTCTGATGTCATGTTGATTGACAATGATGGAAAGATCAATATTGGAACGCCGGTGATCAAAGGTGCTGTTGTCAGTGCTAAGATCCTCGAGCATATGAAGGGTGATAAGGTCCTTGTTTTCAAGAAAAAGAGAAGAAAAGGTTACCAGAAGCTGAACGGCCACAGACAATATATGACCAGGCTTGTGATCGAGAACATCCTTGAAAACGCTCCGAAGGCTGCAGCTCCGAAAGCTAAAAAGGAAGAAGCTCCTGCTGCCCCTAAAGCAGAAAAGAAGGAAGCTAAGCCTAAGGCCCCTGCAAAGCCTAAAGCAGCTGCAAAGCCAAAAGCTGAAGTAAAAAAAGAAGCTCCCAAGAAGCCTGCAGCTAAGAAAGCGGCTCCTAAAGCATCAGCCAAAAAGGCGGCTCCAAAAGCAGAAGCCAAGCCAAAGGTTGCACCGAAAGCCAAAAAGGCTGACGATGACAAGAAAGAAGACAAATAATCAGAAAACACTAAAAAAATAATATAATGGCTCATAAAAAAGGTGCCGGTAGTTCAAATAACGGTCGCGAATCACAAAGTAAACGACTCGGCGTTAAAATTTATGGCGGACAGATTGCCAAAGCCGGTAACATTATCATTCGCCAGAGAGGGACAACCCACAATCCCGGTCTCAACGTAGGCATGGGAAAAGACCATACGCTTTTTGCCCTTGTTGACGGTAAGGTTGAGTTCAGAAAAAGAAGGAACAACAAATCTTATGTCAGTGTTGTGGTTGAAGAAAACGAAGGTGAAAAATAATATCTCGCAATCATAAAGGATTGATGATCCTCTCCAGCGATGCCGGGGAGGATTTTTTGTTCCAGATCGAACATGTGATGAAAGTGTTTCTTATTTTTACAAAAAATACACTATGCTCCAACTGAATATAATCAATGAAGACCCTAAAAGGGTAATAGAATTGCTGCGCATCAAGAACTTCGATGCTGAAGTGCTGGTTCATGAGATCATTGAGCTGGATCAAAAGCGCAGGGAGACACAGAAAAAAATGGACGACAGCCTTGCCGAGGCCAATAAGCTGGCGAAAGAGATCGGCATACTTTTCAAGAGCGGAAAAGGTGGTGAAGCCGGTGCGCTGAAGGAAAAATCTGCCGAGCTGAAAAAGGGAACCCAGGCAATGGGAGTATTGCTGGATGAGATCATCGCCAAGCTGAATGAGAAGCTGATTCTCCTGCCTAACCTCCCCCACCCTTCCGTCCCGGCAGGAAAGAGCGAAGAAGACAATGAGCTCATCGAATCCAAAGATTTTGAAGTCACTTTTGCATTTGAGCCCGTACCCCACTGGGAGCTGGCAAAAAAATACGATATCATAGATTTCGACCTGGGCGCCAAGGTAACAGGTGCAGGTTTTCCATTTTATAAAGGCAAAGGGGCCAGGCTTCAGCGTGCGCTGATCAACTTTTTCCTTGAGGAGGGGCTCAAAGCCGGGTATAGTGAATACCAGCCACCTCTTTTTGTGAATGAGGATTCGGCATATGGCACCGGTCAGCTACCTGACAAAGACGGTCAGATGTACCACATGACTGAAGACAATTTATACGCCATTCCCACGGCTGAAGTACCCATTACCAATATTTACCGCGATGTGATCCTGAATCCCGGTGAGCTGCCTATTAAAAATGTGGCTTACTCCAGCTGTTTCCGTCGTGAGGCCGGTTCATACGGCAAAGATGTACGTGGATTGAACAGGTTGCACCAGTTCGACAAGGTGGAGATTGTGCAGATCAGCTATCCTGAAAAGTCTTATGAGACACTGGAAGAGATGCGCATTTATGTGGCATCCCTGCTGGAAAAGCTGGAACTCCCTTACCGTGTTCTGAGGCTCTGTGGCGGTGATATCAGTTTTACCTCCGCCCTCACCTACGATTTCGAAGTTTATTCTGCCGCACAAAAACGCTGGCTGGAAGTAAGCTCCGTATCTAACTTCGAAGCCTTTCAATCGAATCGTATGAAGCTACGTTTCCGCGACGAGGATGGAAAAACACAGCTGGCTCATACACTAAACGGAAGCGCATTGGCGTTACCGAGGATAGTGGCCGCCCTGCTGGAAAACATGCAATCGGAAAAAGGGATCAGCATCCCTGAGGCACTGAGGCCATATACCGGCTTCGACCTGATCAACTAGCAGGCAATATACTTAGCGACCTCAAACGGTCAAACTTATTTTCATGAGGATCCTCAGACATATACTTGTTTTGACACTGCTGCTGGCAGCAGTGGCGCCGGTATATTCACAGCTGATTACACCTACCAATAAGCCCGACCAGGATCGTGACCTGCAGCGCTTGGGCATACAGTATTACCAGAATCGTGAGTATGAGAAGTGCCTGAACATCTTCCGTGAACTATATGAGAAAGATCCCACTCATACCAATTACACCTATGCCCTCTATTCAATGATGGAGCTCAGGGAATACCGTGATGCGGAGAAATTGACTAAAAAACAGGGCAAAAATAATCAGGGACAATTGCGCTACAGGGTTGACCTGGGGTATGTGTACATACGTAGTGCAGAAACAGAAAAAGCTGAGCGGGTGTTTGAGGGTGTGATCAAAAACCTTCCTGCCAACTTACATGAGATCAAACAGATTGCCAGCGCTTTCTATTTGAGGGGCCAGCCTGAATATGCCATCCTGACCTACCAGCAGGGAAAGCTGCTGATGAAGGGTGAATATTCATTTCAGATAGAACTGGCAAGCATGTACGAAAGGAACGGAAACTACCGGGAGATGGTAGAAACTTTCCTGGATCACCTCGAAGAGGTTCCTGAGGCCAGGGAAAATGTACAGAACAGGCTACAGACTGCCATGGGACGTGACATAGAAGATAATCTACCTGATATTCTGAGGGAAAGCCTGCTTATCAGGTACCAGGAAAACCCGGAAGCTGTTTACCTGAATGAGCTGTTGCTCTGGCTCTCGGTACAGCAAAAAGACTTTTCATTTGCATTTACCCAGGCACGCTCCCTCGACAGACGCTTCCGTGAAGATGGATACAGGGTGCTGGATGTTGCGGAGCTGGCACTCATGAATTCCGACTACGATGCTGCCCTGGAATCATATGAATATATCCTCAGCAAGGGCAAGGACTCTCCTCTATACCTGAATGGGCTGATAGGATTCCTGGAAACACGCTACAGGCAGATCGCCAACGATATCATGATAGAAAATGAAGCAATGCTGGAGTTGGAATCGGCTTACCTGGAAGCCATTGATGAGTTTGGGGTGCAGCAGCAGACCATGCAATTGCTGCGTGATCTGGCACATATACAGGCTTTTCACCTGAACAAAGAGACAAAAGCCATAGAAAACCTGACCCTGGCCATTGCCATACCCGGACCGGAAAGCATTGCGAGGGCCCGTTGTAAGATAGAGCTGGCAGACATCTACCTCTTCCAGGGAGAGGTGTGGGAGGCCACGCTCCTGTACTCACAGGTAGACAAAGCCTTTAAGAATGAGCCCATCGGCCACCAGGCCAAGCTGAAGAATGCCTGGCTCACCTATTATATCGGAGAGTTTGAATGGGCAAAAGCACAACTGGATGTATTAAAAGCAGCCACCTCCAAGCTGATCGCCAATGATGCACTGGAGCTTTCGCTTCACATTGCCGACAATATAGAAGCAGACAGCAGTTATGCGGGATTGCGCTATTATGCCAATGCCGAACTGCTGCTTTATCAGAATAAATACGAAGAAGCTTATGCCACCCTGGATTCTATCATGCTGCTATCAGCCTGGCACCCCCTCTTCGATGAGGTCTTGTTCAGCAAAGCAGAGATCAGGATCAGGCAGGGAGAATTTACGCAAGCAGACAGCCTCTATCACGAGCTCCTTACCGAATATCCGGAAGATATCCTGGCCGACGATGCCCTGTACCGCAGGGCCATACTACAAGAAGAAGTATTTGAAGACAAAGAAAAGGCCATGGAACTTTATCAGCAGTTGCTCAGGCAATACCCCGGCAGCATCTATACCATTGATGCGAGGAGGAGGTTTCGGATCCTGAGGGGAGACGAGGTCTGAGACTTGAGACTTGAGACATGAGAACTCGGTACTCAGTACTCGGTACTATTTAAGGTGATTGGCCAGGCTGATGAATTCTTCTACGGAAAGCTGTTCTGCTCTCTTGCTGAGCATCTCGCTGATGGCTGAGGTATCCTTATCGCCGATAATTTGCTTCAATGAATTTCTCAATGTTTTGCGGCGCTGGTTAAAACCTGCCTTGACCACCCTGAAATATAATGCCGGATCACAGCCGATATCAACTGTTTCATTTCGGCTTAGCCTGATCACTGCCGATTTCACTTTTGGAGGCGGGTGAAACACATTTTCAGAAACTGTAAAAAGATATTCGATATCGAACCAGGTTTGTAGCAAAACACTCAGGATGCCGTAAACCTTATTTCCAGGCCCTGACCTGATGCGTTCCGCAACTTCTTTCTGTATCATGACTACAGCCGAGCGAAGCCTGTCGCGGTCTTCCAGCATGCGAAAAAATATCTGGCTTGAAATGTTGTATGGCAGGTTACCCACGATCTGGTACTGCCCGTTTATCAGGGTTTTGAGGTTTGTTTTCAGAAAGTCCTCATGAAATAGTTTTTCTTCGATCTCCGGAAATTTCGATGCCAGGTAATCTACAGCCTCACGATCCGTTTCAATAAACATGGGATCCAACTCAGGTCTTTCCAGAAGCAATCCGCTCAGCATCCCTGTTCCCGGTCCGATCTCTAGTATCACAGCAGGAGTACCGGGAACAGCAGATACGATCTTCTCTGCTATGTTCCGGTCAGTAAGGAAATGCTGGCCAAGGGCCTTCTTGGGAGAAACGAACATGCTGGTACTTTTTACAAAGATTGTGAATTTAATTAATACCGGCTCAACATCTGACATTACTACTTTGAACTCTGAGCTCTGAACTTTGAACTAATTCAAAACTCAAAACTCAAAATTTAAAATTCTGAAATGATCCCACCCGACAGTCTCAGCAATTCCATCTGAATATCGATGAGGTTATATATCGCCTGGTACTTCCCGGCGGCAGCGCGAAGGTAGATCACCTGCACATCACGGAAGTTAAATGAATTGATGGCTCCGGAGCGGAATTTCTCCGTAGAGATCTCCATGTTCAGACTGGCGCTTTCCAGGTTGGCGACAGACACCAGGTAGAGCTCTTTCCTGATCTCATAGAGGTCGAAATCATTCTTCATGAGGTTAGAAAGGCTGATCTCCAGCTCTTTTATCTCGAGTTGCCCGATCTGCTCACCGATTTTCGCGTTCCTGATCCCACGCCTGACGTTGCCACCATTGAAAAGGTTGAAACTCAAGGTAAAGTTGGCATAATAATCCATGCTGTTGGTGTACGCAGGATCAACATCAGTATATTTGACCCTTCTGTTGAAATGATCGTAGCCACCGTTCATCGACAGCACCGGGTACATATTGCTTTTGGCCAGGTTCACATCTTTCTTCAGTATCTCCTGGTTGATGTACTGATTGCGCAGGTTGCTGTTACTCGACATCATCGCCTGCAGGAGTGTGTCGATAGAATAGTCGTTCAGTTGTACTGTAAATTCATCCGTCAGGTGGTATTGTATATCCTCTTCTTCACCCAGTAATAGTTTCAGGTTCAGGTATGCATTCTTAAGGTTCAGTTGCTGGAGCAGGTTGATGGTTGAATCATCGAGGTAGGCATTTTTTGCCTGGAGCACATCATAGGTTACGGCTCCACCAAGTTCTTTCTTGAATGACATATAGTTAAAGCGGTCGCGCGACAAAGCTTTGACCTCCTCCGATACCTGCAGCAGTTCTTCCTGCAACAATGCATTATAATACGCCAGCACGATCCCCTGTATGGTGTTTTCTACCACGATGGTAGCATAGCCTTCTGAATATTCCTGCAGAGCACCCAGTTTATCTTTAGTAATATGCACTGCTAGTCCGCGGAAGAGTGTCCAGTTGAGGTTAATATAGGGCGCGATCACGTTGGTATAATACTCATTCCGTTCTCCCGGTACGGTATAGCTGTCACCCTCATCGTATCGGTTGTTCTGAAAAGCCCCCAGGGAGATGGCAGGCCACATTCCCGCTGCCCCCCAGCTGTTATTGTTCTCGGCTATCCTTACACTCTCAGCAGAGATGCGTATCTGGTAGTTATTTTCCAGCCCGGTAGCCAATGCATTGGCCAGCGACATTTCCTGAACAACTTGCTGGGCTGGCAGCTTTTGTCCGATAAGAAACAGGGCCAACAATACTATGCCGATCTGAATATGTTTCGTTTTTTTCATCATTCGTTGTGTCAATCGGTTATTCAATCTCTCTTCTTTCAAAAATATTGGCCGGCTCGAGCTCTTCTGCTGTCCTGGTATTTCCGGTCCACAGCCTGTAGAGGAACCTTCTCAGGTCATTCAGGACCAATATAAGCACCGGAAACAATACCAGTATGAACATTGTTCCTATCATCACACCATATGCCAGTGCGATGGCCATTGGAATCAGGAACTGAGCCTGGAAACTACCCTCCATAATGATGGGATACAGCCCGAGGCTAGTGGTGATGGTGGTCAGGATGATGGCCCTGAACCTGGCCAATCCTGCTTCATATACTGCATCAGTCACCTTCCGGCCTTCCTTTATCAGCGAATTATACTTCGACAGGAATACCACCGCATCGTTGATGATCACCCCTGACAGAGCCACCATTCCCCATGCGCTGAGCAAGGATACCGGGTATCCTTCTATTCCATGTCCCCAAACGGCCCCCAGCCATCCCAGCGGAATCATCATCAGAACAATCGTTCCCTGGCTGAATGATTTGAAGTGGATCATGATTATTAAAATGATGATCATAAAGGCGATGCCAAAGTATTTCTTAAGAGCTGCCGTGGCTTCATCGCTATCGCGTTTCTGCCCCTGGTATTCAATCTCAATGCCGGGGTACATTTCCTGCATCCTCGGGACAATTTTAGTGCGAATTTCCTCGATGATCGGTGGTACAGGAGCATAAGCGTCGACCAGGTTGGCATCGATCCTAACTTCACGTGACATATTGTAGTGCTGTATGTTCACCGGCCCTCTCCTGATCTCATAATTTGCCAGTTCTGAAAGGGGGTAATCACCTACAGGTGTTTTGATCTTCATAGCTTCCATTTGCCCAAGGCTGAGCCGGTCTTGTTTCGGATAGCGCACCCACACCCTCACCTCGTCTTTACCGATTTGCAATCGTTGTGCCTGGCCGCCATAAAAACCCTGTCGTACCTGGGCACTGATATCGCTATGGGTAAGTCCAAGGAAGTAAGCTTTTGGCTTGAGTTCAAGCTGCACTTCACGCTTCCCAATGGCATTGTTATCATTGATATCCTTCAATATCTTGATGTTGCCCATCTCACGCATCATGAAGTCCCTGGCATTCTGCAATTCATCCAGGTCCTTGCCAAGGAGGCTAATAGACACCGGTATACCGAAAGTAGCCATCCCCTCAACGGTGAATTTCTCTGCTTCCGGAACATCCCCTATCTTTTTCCTTAGCATTTCAACGATCTCGAAGCTGCTCAATGGTGCATCCTCCAGGTTTCTCAACAACACAAATATGTTTCCGGAATGCGCGCCCGTTTCCTTTCCATTGAAAGCGTTTCCGAGCGAGATAAATGTATAATTAAGGACCCCTTCAGGATAATCAAAATCTTCCTTTATCTCTTCATTCAGTTCCCACATGGCTTCCTCAAAATTCAGGAGGTATTCAAATGTTTGTTTCTCTCCCGAGCCCGGTGTGAAGGCTAAATTCACATTAAAGAAATCGAACGGTATGGCAGGAAAGAAGGTAGATTTGATCTGACCGCCCTGGAACAAGCCAATCGTGATCATAAAAAGGGCCATTGGAGTTATGATCATAATATATTTCCATCGAAGCATGAAGCGCAGTGTAGGCGCATACAGACTATACTTCATAAAGTCCATGGCCCTGTCCAGGCTCCTCCTGATTTTCATCCAGCGGCTCTTCTTAGGGCTTTTTCGAAGCACAAATCTAGAACCCACATGAGCAGGCAGCACAAAGAAAGCTTCAGCAAGAGAAAACAACAGGCTCATGATCACTACAAAAGCCATTTCGAACATCATCTCCATCCGGCCTTCCAAAAACATTAGAGGCGTAAATGCGATAATGGTTGTAAGTACAGAAGTGGTTACAGCCGGGATCATTTCCATTGTCCCATCTATGGCTGCACGTCGGGCACTCTTTCCCCTTTCATAATGGGTATAGATATTTTCCGCGATCACGATGCCATCATCCACCAGGATCCCTACTACGAGTATCATCCCGAAGAGGGAGGTCATGTTGATGGTGATGCCATAGAGGGAGGCTATAATGAACATACCCAGGAAGGAGGCAGGAATTCCCCAGGCCACCCATAAAGAGAGACGGATATTCAGGAATAATCCCAGGGAGAGGAGTACCAGCGCAAGCCCTATACCCCCGTTGCGATATATGAGGTTCAGCCTGTCACCAAGTATATCGAAAAAGTTATAGGTGATCTCGAGCTTAACGCTATCATGTTTCGCATTAAACTCTTCAATGTAATCTTGCAGGAAGGATGTGATCTCAGCAAGGTCTTCATCAGCAAGTTTGGCTATCTGGATAGAAACGCTCAACTGTCCGTTCATGTATGCCCCGCTAGGTACATCAGCAAACTTCATTTTTACCTGTGCTACATCACGGATACGCAAATAGCGCCCGTCATCATCAGCCCGTAGGATGATCTCACCGATCTCATCCGGATCATAGCTTTTTGCCCTTGATCGGATCATGATCTCTTCTTCATCGGAACGGATCATACCTGCTGAAATATCCCTGTTATTCATGGCTATCGCCAGGGATATTTCATTAAAAGTGAGGTCGTGCCTGAGCAGGTCCTCTTCTGAAGCTTCCACCGATATTTCCAGTGCCGGGTATCCTGACACATTGATCTGCGACATGACACCGGAGTTATACAGGTCTAGTTCAATATCATCGGCATACTTCTTAAGTGTGAGCAGGTCTACATCACCCACCAGGCTCATAAAGAGCGCATTGCTCCTGCTCCTGACCTTATATACTATGGGCCTTTCTGCATCAACGGGAAAAGATGTGATCCCGTCAACTGCATTTTTAACCTCCATCAATGTTTCATCAATATCGTACTCACCGGTAGTGGTGACCGTGACATTGGCAAAGTTTTCTGATGAGGTGGAATTTACCCATTTGATTCCGACAATCCCCCTGATGGCTTCTTCCACACGCATGGTTACGCCTTCTTCCATCTCTTTCGGGGAGGCCCCCGGATACACCACGTTTACTACTATATCAGTAGTAGACCTTTCCGGGAAGAAAGACTTTTTCATGGTCAACAGACCGAAGCCCCCGCCCATGAGAAGGATGGCAATGATCAGGTTGGCGTAGAAGGGATATTTTACAAATGTTGTGACTAATTTTTTAATCATAATCTCTGCTCTTAACAATATTAAAACAGCCTAATAAGTCTCTACTACTGAGCCTTCAACTACATTGACCAGAGGCTCGACAACTACATACTCACCTTCTTCCAACCCATTAAATATCATGCTTTCCTGGTTGATCCTGAGGATATTGATCTCCGCTTTCCGTAGAATATTGTCATTAACAACATACACCATGTTATTGTTGAAGACAGCCCTGCGTGGTATTTCCATTGCATTCCCTGTTATCTCCCCATCGAAGGATGCCCGCAGGTATTGTCCTTCATAGAGTGGATTTTCCGAATTATTCTGTACACTGATAAACACGCTTACCGACTGAGTATTTCTATCTACATAGTCAGCTTTCCTTACCACGGTACCAGTCCATTCACCGGAACCATCTTCAGCGTTTGCAATCACTTTATCACCTTTACTGATCCACTTCACATCGTTCACATTTATAGGGACTTCCAGTTCCAGCATACCGGTGTTAATGATCTTTGCCAGGCGGCTACCGGGATTGGCAATGGAGCCTACTTCGAGCATCACGTCGGTAAATGTCCCGTTAAAGGGTGCATAGATGCTGTGTTTCCCAAGCTGAATCTCACTGCTTTTGATATTGAAATAATCATTAAGGATATTTCTGCTTGCCAGGAAGATCCGTTGCTGATCGGATGTGATCTCGGGTAGTTCAGGCAAAGGATCATTGATCTTCACCGCATCGAAGAAATCCTTGATCATCTGATAATCCTCAGGGTAGTCGATCTTAAAATCAGGAAGTATATTGGCAATGCTGTTCTGGAAACGGCTCTTGGAGGCTTTCAGATTATAATCGGTAATCTCATCATAGATCCTGATAAGCAGTTCGCCTTTCCTGAATCGCTGGCCCTTTTTCATGGGCACATTTCCCGGCAGGATCTCACCCTGTACTTCCGAGATAATGTCTATATAACTCTGTGAGCCCAGTCGCCCGGTAGAGCTGATAATATAGCTCACCTGTTCATAGTTCACAGGCAGTGTTTTCACTTTCCTGACAACTTCTTCAGGTATTGCAGTTTCGGGCGTTTCTTTCTGTGACGAAAAATATGACATAGCCAGAAATGCCACTGCCAATATGATAACAATTGATAAGACTACCGTTAATTTCCTTTGCATGATGTGTAATATTGAAAATGGTTTATGTTGTTTTTTGCAATAATCTGTTTACGGAGGCAACCAGAACATCTTCCGGTTGCAGTGAGTTGTCTTCCCTGATAGTATGTATGGCCTCTGTGATAAGTGCCTGGGTGAACCTGACAGTCATATCATGATCACTAACCTCAAACTCCCCTTTTTTCACTCCTTCTTCGATAATATTGCTTACCAGTTGTTTAAAGGCCTGCCTGAAGGCACCGGCTGCTATCTCCGACTGAAAATGCTCATCCATGGCCTTTATCTTCCTTTTGTGAACCTTTCTGAATTCACTGAAGTTGATCCTGATCATCTCTTCCATCTTGCCCATGGCGGAGTCGATATGCATGATCTGGTCTTCAATTATCTCCTTCCTGGCTTCAGCCTTCCGGCTGATGATAAAATAGAAGATCTCATCCTTGGATTTAAAGTGTGTATAAATGGTTTTCTTGCTGACACCCAGGTCAGCAGCCACATCATCAACCGTGGTCTTTTTAAAGCCGAAATGCCTGAAATGCTTCTCAAAAGCTCCGGCAATTCGTAATTTCAGTTTGTCTGTAATTTCTGTCACGTCTATTCTTCTTTTAGGGATTCGGGATCCTCTGTTTTCAGTATTCTTTCTTGTCACTCATAAATGGGGGTGGGTGGTGGGGTTTTTTCATTTTTATGAAACTGGTTTTCAACCGATTAAAAAACACAAAAATCCCATCACTATAATGGAACTACAAAGAAACTAAAAACTAAATTAGTTTCCTAAAGATATGTATTAATAAAGTGTTAAGAATAGTTAATGCGAGGTGTTTATGAATATTGATTGAAAATAATATCCATAACTATTTATAAGTAAATAACTTATTATGTTGACATTTTGGGTTGCATTACTTATATTTACGAGCTACAGCAAAACTAAATCAAACTGCCGACATGAACTCAACCGCTATCAATGGGCTGCTGATATTGATATCAGTCCTGACCTTATCAATTTTGTCATTTGCTCAAAATGCTGCCTTTTCGTATGTTTATCCGCTCGATGAATCGAGCAATTTAAATCCGGAACAGAATATTATTCTCAAATGTCTTGATGGCATTAATTCTGAGTCGATTAGCTCAGGATCTATTAGCATTACTGGTTCAAAAAGCGGATCACATTCTTACTCCTTTTCAATCAGCGAAGATGCTCGTACGGTAATTTTCATGCCTATAACCCCGTTCATGCGCGGAGAGAAAGTGGAGGTAAGATATATGGGAGACATGACTTCATCCCCGGGGGATCAGTTTATGGCATTAGATTTTCAGTTCCGGATCATCGATCACGACAGGGATGAGGTTTTAAATCTCCTGGAAAGACTTCAGGAACCCGAGGATGAGCAGGCTTATCAACCCGGATCAGAGAAACTCTTCGATGCCCCCTATATGGATAATAACCTGCCTGATGATTACCCGCCAATGACAGTTTTTAACTATGGAGAGCATGACGATGAATATTTCTTCCTGAATACTGTCTGCAGAAATGCATCCTTGCCATGGGAAAAATATATCACTATCATAGATTCCTATGGCACACCGGTATATTACAACAAAAGTGAATTTAACCGGCATAATTTCAGCATGCTTACGAACGGATTTTTATGCTATGCTAATACAACCATGCCTAATAGTGAGAGGGAGAAATATTTTTTGATGGACAGTACCTTTACAATTGTGGATTCGGTAAATACGGGCAATGGTTACATTCTTGATTCACATGATATGTTATTGCTTAGTAATGGTCATTATCTTGTCATGTCATATGACCCCCAGCCTGTTGACATGAGCCAGGTTGTTCCCGGTGGGGATCCCAATGCCATTGTAACCGGGCTGGTTATTCAGGAAGTTGACAATAATGAGAATGTATTTTTCCAATGGCGTAGCTGGGATCATTTCGAGATCACCGATGCCACTTCCGATATAAATATGCAAGCATCAACGATCGACTATGTTCATGGAAATGCCTTTGAAATAGATGTTGATGGCCATATTTTGGTATCGAGTCGCAACCTGGATGAGATAACAAAGATAGACTACAACACAGGTGATGTTATATGGAGATTTGGCTTGAATTGTGAAAACAATATGTTCCAGATCCTGAATGATCCTCATGGTTTTTCACATCAGCATGATATTCGCCTTCTCTCGAATGGACACTATTCAGTATACAATAATGGAAACTTGAATATTCCCCAGGTATCCAATGCCCTTGAATATTCCATCAATCAAAATACCATGGTTGCAAGCCTGGAATGGAGCTGGCAGCATCCAACACAAAACTATGCCAGTTCCACAGGAAGCTTCAGAACCCTGGAGAATGGCAACAGGGTGATTGGGTGGGGTGGGACATGGCCACTGGCAGTCACGGTTCTGGATGATGATGATGAAATATTGCAGCAAATTTTCATGCCTGATTTTGTTATCTCCTACAGGGCCTTAAAATATCATTGGGAGACGAATGCTTTTAAGTCACAAGATATTTTATCGATGGGCAACTATGCCGGATATAGTGGTTGGAAAATGAATAAGCTTTATGTCTTTAATACCAGCTCAAAGATGATTTCAATCACCAGTATTCACCATCACACAGCTGCCTTTGAGGTTTTCAGTGATTTTCCTGTTTCTATATTCCCGGGATCATATAAATCCATTGAGATCGGCTTTAATCCGTCGATGCAAAATGGTTACGATGACAGGTTCACCCTGAATTTCGACAACGCAGATAATACGGAAAGAATTGCGATCCAGCTTACTGTAAAAGGATTTTATGATGATGAGACTCCTTCTGTAATGTTTGATCCCGAGCATGGATCAACAAACATAAGTCCCGATCATTTAATCCTTATTAATTTCAGCGAATCAGTAAAAAAAATCTTTGGGGGCGATATTCTAAATGAAGACATCAAGGACCTGGTTGAATTCAGAGAAGAATATTATGACGGTAACGAAGTATCCTTTACCGGAACGATCAATGATGTAAAAAACCAGATCACCATTGTACCTGATCAGATGTTACTGGAAAGCCAGCAATACTACCTCAAACTTAAAGGCAATATGATCGTTGATGAGGACGAGAATATCATCAAGCTCGATGAAGAATGTTACTTTTCTACCGGGCTTTTGATCGGCATGCCTGAGTCTTCCTACGACCAGGTCCAGGTTTATCCCAACCCCTTTAAGGAGACTTTATTGATTACTAATCCCGGAGGAAGCAGTAGTACTATTCAAATTTTTAACACGCAAGGCCAGGTAGTTCGTAACTTTCAAAGTTCCGAAGCCAGTGTTCAGGTCCATCTGTCCGATCAGCAATCGGGGATATATTTTATCAGGATATCAAATAATACAGGAGAAAATACCAGGACCTTCAAGCTTATTAAGCATTAGTCCAAAAAAAAGTGGAGACTGAACTTTTTATTGCCAATCTCCACTAATTATAAATTATTCTTCATTATTCATTCCAGGTGGGTATCCTGCCCGGTGTCCATGGTGCTCCAAGGGCATTCAGCTCCGCTTCGAGTGCAGGTATTTTTACTTCTGCAAGGTTCTTGAGCTGTTCCAGGAGGGGTGGAAAGTCTTCTGCCAGGATGTCGTACATCTGCATCTGTGTTTCCGATACCCTCGATGTAGATCCCCAGTGTGACCATACCAGTGCCCCTACCCTTTCGTTGATAGATGGAGGTGCCGGCCAGTTTTCCTCACGGCTTGCTTTGGGGCTCTGTCCACTAAAGGCCCAGCGGATATCATCCAGCTGCTGTTCCATTTCTGTTGCTTTGGCCAGGAGTTCAGGTGTAGCATCGGGTGTATTGTTAATGGCCTGTTTCAGGTATTGCACCCGTTCTTTCAGGTGGCCCATGAGCTGTTGCGAGGCCTGAATGGCACGGACCAATTTGGTGGTCTTCTGCAGAAATGCCACCAGCTCGGCACGATCAGGTGCCGGAAGGGTCACATTGTCCAATACTACTGTACTGAATTCGACTGGTTCAACCAGCTCAGTAATCTCACCCCTGACCCACTGCGCCAGGCTTACATAATACGTTCCCGGCATAATGGCCATTCCGTCCCTGTCATTGTTTGTGGGAGAATACTTGTCGTCTCTCAGCCTAATATTTCCCATCGACGGATAGGTCATGTTCCAGGCCATTCTTTTCAAACCTTTTGAGATAGATTTATTGATCTTCCTTACAATATTTCCTTCCTGGTCGGTGATGGTAAATATCAGATAAGGCTTCACTTCATTCTCCTCAGCCCTCAGCTCTTCCATACCTGGAATAGGAATAGGTTTTTTATCCTTCACGAGCTTACCTTCTTCTTCTTTCCTCATTTGCTTGAGGGTCTTGGGTGATTCCTTGACATAATATGTAAATACTGCCCCGAAATCAGGATTCTTGCCATAATATGGTGTCGACCCCTGTCCGTAACGCCCCCTGGTCATGGTATACATGAGCGCATCGTTAATGGGGAAGATATAAGCTGAAGAATCATAAAGTTCTTTGTTGAGTACGCGCAAGGGTGAATAGTCATCGAGGATATAGAATCCACGACCAAAGGTGGCCAGCACCAGGTCAGTCTCCCGTTCCTGTATCACCATATCCTTTACCGCTACTGATGGCAATCCTGACTTCAATTGTGTCCAGATCTTGCCTCCGTCGATGCTGAAAAAAGCACCAAACTCGGTACCCACAAACAACAGCTCCGGCACCACATTGTCCTGCTCAATGGTATGAACAGTACCATTTTCCGGCAGATTGCTGCTGATGGATGTCCAGGTCCTTCCCTTGTCAGTACTTTTCAGGATATACGGTTTAAAATCATCGCGCTTATGGTTATCGAATGAAGCATACACCACATTTTCATCATACTTGTCGGGAAGAATATCGCTCACATAGGTATATTCCGGTACACCCGGGAAAGTCTTCACCTGCTGCCAATCTCCGCCAGCATCTTCTGTCACAGAGATCACTCCGTCGTCGGTACCGACATAAAGGAGGTCTTCTTTCACCTTTGATTCTGCCAGGGAGACAGCCATCCCGAAGAGGGAGGTTGACACATCTTTCTGAACAGCATCCACTCCCCAGTAGCGGTCCATTACCGGCCATGTATTCCTGTCGACCTGAGCGGTGATATCATCACTGATCACTTCCCATTTATCGCCACGGTTATCACTTTTGAACACCTTGTTGGCTGCCATATAAAGCCTTGTGCCATTATGCGGGCTGATGATAAAGGGTGTATTCCAGTTCCACTTATATGTATCTTCTCCTTTGCTTGGCTGAGGTTTTATCCCTGTGCCCTGTCCGCTTTTCTTATCGTAGCGTGTGATGTTCCCGTACTGGTATTCAGAATAAACGATATCCGGATTTTCAGGATCGATCGCCTGCCAGAATCCGTCTCCACCCAGGGTCACCACCCATTCACCGGCACTTACGCCCTGCCGGCTGGTATTCTGTGACGGGCCACCAAAGCTGCTGTTGTCCTGTGTTCCACCATATACCCAGTAAAAGGGCCAGGTATTATCAACGTTCACGCGATAAAACTGAGTAAGCGGGAGGTTGGATTTGAAAATATAGTTTTTCCCGGCATCGTAGGTTTCATATACACCTCCATCGCCACCGATTATAAAGTGTTCTGTATTTTTTGGATTGATCCACATGGCATGGTCGTCGACATGACGGCTGTTGTTTCCAATGCTTTTCCAGGTCTTCCCTCCGTCGAGAGTCACCTTTGAGACTGTTTCAACGGAATAAACCTTATCCACATCCCTGGGATCACAATAGATCTCATTATAGTATTGTCCGCTGGCATGATGGCTACCCATCTTTTTCCAGGAAGCGCCCCTGTCGCCGGTGCGGAAAAAACCTCCACTTTCGCCGGAAGCCTCGATAATGGCATATACCACATCAGGGTTCACGGGAGAAATGGCCAGGCCTATGCCGCCAACATCACCGCCAGGCAGCCCTGACTTCAGCTTTTTCCATGTCTTACCGCCATCGTTGGTTTTATGTATACCCGATTCAGGGCCTCCACCGATCTTGGTGTGCACATGACGCCTGCGCTGCTCGGATGCAGCATAAATAACATCCGGATTGCGGGGATCCATCACTATATCGTTGATCCCGGTATGTTCACTGATCTCCAGCACCAGTTCCCATGTAGTTCCGCCATCAACAGTTTTATATAAACCTCTTTCTCCTCCGGGGCCCCATACAGAACCTTCAGCAGCCACATAAACTACATCAGAATTCCTTGGGTCGATCAGGATCTTGCCAATCTGGCGGGATTCTTTCAGCCCCATATTTTTCCATTTCTTCCCTCCGTCGATAGACTTATATACTCCGTTCCCATATCCCAGGGCACGCTGGTGGTTGTTCTCACCTGTTCCTGCCCATATCACATGATGGTTGTTAGGATCCAGCGCCAGGCAGCCGATGGAATAAGCCCCATAGTTATCGAAGATAGGAGAAAAGGTGGTCCCGTTGTTTACGGTTTTCCAGATATGCCCTGATGCCACAGCCACATAATATTCACTGGGGTTGCAAGGATTCACGGCAAAGTCGGCAATACGGCCGGAAGTGAAAGCCGGCCCGATGCCCCTCCACTTAAGCCCACTCACCTGTCCTGAGGTGATGGTATCGTTTTTTTCATCAGATTTTTTCTTTTTCTGGGCAAAGGCATCACCGGGTGCAATCACAAGCATCAGTACCGCCAATACCAGTAACGCCTTACTGAGTGCGGAGAGTAGAGATTTCATTATATTGATTTTAGTTAGAAATTTTGTTGGAAGATTCAAAGATAGGAAAAAGAGCCACTGGTTTCTAGTTACTGGTCCCTAGTTTTTTACCAGTAACCAGCAGCTAGTAGCCAGAAACCAGTTCCACTAATGAAAATGCCTAAAAACTATCGCGCCCTTCGCTTTCCCTATCACTTCTGCAAGTTCCTCTTCCGTCGAATCCTTAATCTTTTTCACTGACTTAAAATTCCACAGGAGTTTCTGCGCTGTGTTGAAACCGATGCCTTCGATCTCGGTGAGTTCCGACTTGATCGTACCTTTTTCCATGCGTTTGCGATGGTGGGTGATGCCGAAGCGGTGAGCCTCGTCACGCAGGTGACGGATCACCCGGAGGGTCTCGGAGGTCTTGTCGAGGAACATGGGCAGGCTGTCGCCGGGATAATAGATCTCTTCCAGCCTCTTGGCAATGCCGATGATGGTGATCTTGCCCCTCAGCCCCAGCTTCTCCAGACTCTTCAGGGCGGAGCTCAGCTGCCCCTTACCTCCATCGATCACAATGAGCTGAGGAAGGGTTTTTTTCTCCTTCAGCAGGCGCTTGTATCTTCTTTCAATGATCTCCTCCATAGAAGCAAAATCATCCGGTCCTTCCACCGTACGAATATTATAATGTCTGTATTCTTTCTTAGCCGGACGTGCATTTTTAAAACATACCATGGCCGCCACCGGGTAATCACCCTGCAGGTTCGAATTATCAAAGCATTCGATATGCTCAGGCAAAACGCTCATGCGAAGATCTTTCTGCATGGTATCCATGATCCTGCGGCTATGGCGCTCAGGGTCGGTAAGGTCCTGCCTTTTTTGTTTCTCAAGCTTATAATATTTTGCATTCCGCTCCGATAACTCCAGCAGTTGCTTTTTATCTCCCCTCCGGGGGATGGTAATCTTCAGATCAGGAAGCTCTACCAGAGGGCGCATGGGCAATAGCAATTCCTTGCTGCTATCTCCGAAACGCTGACGTAGGTCGGTAATAGCAATGCTCAGCAATTCCTCCGGCGATTCGTCCAGCTTTTTCTTCAGTTCTATAGTATGTGCCTGAACAATGGCACCGTTTACCACACGCAGATAATTCACATATCCCGACTTTTCATCCGTCAGGATAGAAAACACATCCACATTATGGATCTTCGGGTTGACCACGGTGGATTTGCTTTTATAATTTTCGAGCAGTCCAAGCTTTTCTTTGATGATCTGCGCCTTCTCAAATTCGAAGATCTCCGCATGTTTCATCATCAGCTTTTTCAATTCTTTTATGATGGTGCTGATGTTACCCTTGATAATCTCACGGATATCCTGTATCGATCTGTTATAATCTTCTTCGCTTTGCTTCCCAACGCAGGGAGCAAGGCAATTGCCAATATGATATTCGAGGCAGACTTTGAATTTTCCGCTTTCAACATTTTTCTCACTGAGATTGTGTTTGCAGTTTCGGAGCGGATAGAGTGAACGAATCAGTTCCAGCACGGTATGCATCATCCTGCCGGATGCATATGGGCCAAAGTACTCTGAACCATCGTCGATGATATTCCTGGTAGAGAAAATGCGTGCAAAGCGCTCATTCTTAATACATATCCATGGAAATGTCTTATCATCTTTCAGTAAAACATTATAGCGGGGCTGATATTTCTTTATGAGGTTGTTTTCAAGGAAAAGGGCATCCTGCTCGGTATCTACCACAATATGCCTCAGGGCGGTGATTTTTTTTACCATCACCGATATCTTCCCGCTCAAAGAGCTGTCTTTTTTAAAGTATGACGCGACTCTTTTCTTCAGGTTCTTTGCCTTGCCCACATAAATAACGGTGCCGTTACTGTCAAGAAATTGATAGATACCCGGCTTGTCAGGTAAGATCTTTACTTCACCTGAGAGATCGTTATGGGGCTTACCTGTCATAATTTATCCTTCAGCCCGTCCCAGCCCTGGGCCTGAATGGAAATGGATTTTCCGTCTGGGCTAATGAGATTCATCCCGGCCGCTTCTTCTGTCATATGTCCGATTACAGCGATGCCGCTGATGTCCTTGATCTTTTCATAATCATCGGCCTTTATGGTAAACAGCAGCTCATAATCTTCTCCTCCGTTCATCACGGCTGTGTTTGGATCTATCTGGAATTCCGCCGCCACGCTCATGGTCACGGCATCGATGGGTAGCTTGTCGGTATAGATCTGGCAACCCAGTTTGGAACCTTTACAGAGATGTTTGACATCAGATGCCAGCCCGTCAGAGATATCGATCATGGATGTAGGCCTGATACCGACACCTTTCAGCATTTTCCCGATATCATTCCTGGCTTCCGGCTTAAGCTGACGCTCCAGGATATAATCCATACCTTCAAGGTCGGGTTGCATCGCCGGGTTGACTTCGAATACTTTTTTCTCCCTTTCCAGCACCAGCAATCCCATATATGCTGCTCCCAGGTCGCCACTTACGCAGAGCAGGTCGTGTTCTTTTGCTGTATTCCTGTAAACGACCTCATCTTCGGAAGCACGGCCGATCACTGTGATCGAAAGGAATAGTCCGCTCAAGCTGGAAGTAGTATCTCCTCCCACCAGGTCGACACCATAAGCATCGCAGGCCTGCTTGAGCCCGTTATAGATCTCATCGATAGCTTCGAGTGAATAGCGGTTTGATACCGCCAGGCCAACTGTGATCTGCTCAGGGGTTCCGCCCATGGCATAGATATCCGAAAAATTGACAATAGCTGCCTTATATCCCAGGTGTTTCAAAGGTATGTACGACAGGTCGAAATGAACTCCTTCGACCAGCAGGTCGGTGGAAACCAGGGTCAGATTATCTCCTGAAGAGATAACCGCTGCATCATCACCAACACCGTACAGGCTGCTTTTATTTTTTAGTTTAATATTTTTAGTCAGGTGGTCAATCAAGCCAAATTCGCCCATGTCCGACAACTCAGATCTTTTCTCTTCATTCATGCTGTAAAATTCTTTAGGTCAAAAGTACCAAAAATTAGGATGAAGTCAGATACCAGAAGAACGATACCAGAAATCAGAAAAATTTTCTTATTTCAATTCTAATTTTTCTTTTCTCTTTATTGCCATCACACTTCTAAACAAAAGCTCTCTTCCTTTGTTGTAAATTATAGATTAACTTTGCAATCCGTTTTATGGAAATCTGAAGAGAGATAGAGGTCTCATTATCATGGAAGAAGACAAGAATAAGATCATAGATGAGGTAACGCAATCGGAGTACAAGTATGGCTTTGTGACCGATATTGAGATGGAGACTGCACCCAGGGGGCTGAATGAAGATACCATCCGATTTATTTCTGCCAAAAAAAATGAGCCGGAATTCGTGCTGGAAGCCAGGCTGAAGGCATTTCGGCACTGGCTTACGCTGGAGGAACCGGATTGGGCCCATGTGAACTACCCACCCATCGATTACCAGGATATCATTTACTATGCTGCTCCCAAGCAGAAACCGGAGTTGGAAAGCCTCGATGAGGTCGACCCTGAGCTATTGGAGACCTTTAAAAAGCTGGGGATATCCCTGGAAGAACAAAAGCGCCTTTCGGGTGTGGCGGTGGATGCAGTCATGGACAGCGTGTCTGTAAAGACCACATTCAGTGAAACACTGGAAAAGTACGGCATTATATTCAGCTCATTTAGCGAGGCATTGCAAAACCATCCTGAGCTGGTGAAAAAATATATGGGGTCCGTAGTGCCCTATACCGATAATTACTTTGCTGCATTGAACTCAGCTGTATTCAGCGACGGTTCTTTCTGCTACATCCCGAAAGGGGTACGCTGCCCGATTGAATTATCCACATATTTCCGTATCAATGCTGCCAATACAGGGCAATTCGAAAGGACCTTGATCATAGCCGAGGAAGGAAGCTACGTAAGTTATATGGAAGGCTGCACAGCCCCGCAACGTGATGAAAATCAACTGCATGCTGCCATCGTAGAGATTATCGCCCACGATAATGCAGAGGTCAAATATTCGACCGTCCAGAATTGGTATCCCGGTAATAAAAAAGGCGTAGGCGGAATTTACAATTTCGTGACCAAGCGTGCTATGTGCAAAGGGGTAAACTCAAAGATATCCTGGACCCAGGTTGAAACGGGATCTGCAGTAACATGGAAGTATCCCTCCTGCATACTACTTGGGGATAATTCTGTTGGGGAGTTCTATTCCGTTGCCGTAACCAACAACTACCAGCAGGCAGATACCGGGTCTAAGATGATCCATATTGGCAAAAACACCAAAAGCACGATTATTTCCAAAGGCATCTCAGCCGGGCACAGCAATAACAGCTACCGTGGCCTTGTACGCATTATGAAAAATGCAAAAGGCGCCAGGAATTTTTCACAGTGTGACTCATTGCTGCTAGGCGACAAATGCGGAGCGCATACTTTTCCGTATATTCAAACTGAAAACCAGTCGGCCATCGTGGAGCATGAGGCCACTACCTCTAAGATCTCAGAGGACCAGATGTTTTATTGCAACCAGCGTGGGATCGATACCGAGAGCGCCATTGGCCTCATTGTGAATGGCTATGCAAAGGAAGTGCTGAACAAGTTGCCCATGGAATTTGCCGTAGAAGCGCAGAAATTATTGTCGATCAGCTTAGAAGGTTCTGTGGGATAATATCAGTGTTGAGTTAATACTAGAAACAAGAAACCAGTAGCGAGTAACAAAATAGAGATATGTTATTGAAGATTGAAGATTTGCATGTTGAGATTGATGGCAAGGAGATTGTCAAGGGCCTGAACCTGGAGGTAAATGCCGGAGAGACCCATGCTATCATGGGACCAAATGGTACCGGGAAGAGCACCTTGGCACTGGCTATCGCCGGTAAAGAAGGATATGATATAACGAGGGGAAAGATCCTGTACAAGGGAACCGACATCACTGAGATGGCACCGGAAGAACGGGCACGACGGGGGATCTTCCTCGGTTTTCAGTACCCGGTTGAAATACCCGGGGTAAGCATCACCAATTTTATGCGTACTGCCCTCAATGAGATCAGGGAATACAGGAATGAGACCCCTCTTTCTGCTTCTGAATTCCTGGCCAAGATGGAAGAGAAAAAGAAGCTGGTAGAAATACAATCAAAGCTGACCAATCGCTCCGTGAACCAGGGTTTTTCCGGTGGGGAGAAAAAAAGGAATGAGATCTTCCAGATGGCCATGCTTGAGCCGACCCTTTCAGTACTTGATGAAACAGACTCCGGTTTGGATATTGATGCCCTGAAGGTTGTTGCCAATGGTGTAACATCACTCAAGACCAAAGACAATGCATTTGTGGTGATCACGCATTACCAGCGCCTGCTCGACTATATCGTGCCCGACGTGGTTCATGTACTCTATGATGGCAAGATCGCCATGACAGGTGGAAAAGAGCTGGCCTTCGAATTGGAAAACAAAGGATACGACTGGATCAAAAAAGAAGTGGAATAAGCATATGGGAACAAAGGAATCCATAGCGTTGAAAGAAAAGATGGAACAGCTGTTCGACGAGAACAGGCAAGATATCATGCGCCATGACCATCCAACATTGGGTAAAGCCAGGGAAGAGGCCATTGCTTCCTTCTCCAGGCTTGGTTTCCCGCATAATAAGCTTGAAGACTGGCGAAATACTGATCTCAGCGAGACCCTTAAAAGGAAATATACAACCCTCTTCAGCCCCGGCCATGATAACTTGAGTATCGACCAGATATTCAAGTGTAATATACACGAGCTCGAGACAGATCAGATCTCATTATTGAATGGCTGGTTCATCGACACCAAAGAACCACTACAGCTGCACGAAAATGGTGTGATCGCCGGCAGTCTGGCAGCGGCCATGGAAGCATATCCGGAGATCTTCGAAACACATTACAGCAAATATGCCGATAAAGAAAAAGATGCCTTCCAGGCGTTGAACCTCGCCTTCGCACAGGATGGCTTTTTCATCTATGTGCCCGACAATGTTGTTGTGGACAAGCCGATGCAGATGGTAAGCATCATCAACTGGGAGGAAGGGCTTTTCATTCAAACCCGTAACCTGGTGATCCTGGGCAAGAACTCTAAGATGACCATGGTGCATTGTGACGACTCCACCAACCAGGAGGCCATGTTCAAGAACTCTGTCACAGAGGTCTTTATCGATGAGGGTGCAAACCTGGAGCACTATAAGCTTCAGAACCTCAACAACCAGTCTACCCTGATCAATTCTACCTGGTTTCGCCAGATGAAAGACAGCAGCCTGAAGTCGAATGCCATCACCCTGAATGGAGGACTTATCCGAAATTACACACATACCGTGATGGATGGTGAAGGAGCTTCAGCTGAAATTTATGGTGTTTACCTGATGGATAAAACACAGCATGTCGACAACCAGGTTTTTGTTGATCATGCCAAGCCGAATTGCTACAGCAACGAGCTTTTCAAAGGCATACTCGATGATGAAGCCAGCGCTACTTTTAACGGACATGTGCTGGTGAGAAAAGACGCTCAGCAAACCAATGCATTTCAGAACAATAAGAATATCCTCATGACGGATTCTGCCAGGGCCTATGCCATGCCTTTCCTGGAGATATATGCCGATGATGTAAAATGCTCACATGGTGCCACAGTAGGTCAGCTCGACCCTGAAGCCATGTTCTATCTGCGCCAACGTGGGATTTGTGAAGCCAATGCACGCCTACTGCTACTTTATGCCTTTGCCGGTGAGATCGTGGATAAGATCAGCATAGATGCACTCAAAGTCAGGGTGGATGATATGATCCGCAAGCGCCTTAAAGGCGAACTACATATCTGCGATACCTGTGCGCTGCACTGTGAAGGGCCAAACATGGATATACTTTTCGACATCGATATGACAAAGGTTTAGGTTTTATAGAAATTTAATTTTTGCATTTTAGAGCCTGTTTATCGTATATTTATCCAAATAATATAAATGACCATGGCATTTGACATACATAAGATCCGTTCTGAATTTCCCATCCTGAAAAGGAAGGTGTATGATAAGCCCCTGGTCTACTTCGATAATGCGGCTACCACACAAAAGCCCCAGGCTGTTATCGATCGCATATCGGATTATTATGCGAATGAGAATTGCAACATCCACAGAGGGGTGCATCTTCTCAGCCAGGAGGCTACCACAGCCTTTGAAGAAACCCGGGATCAGATTGTTGCATTTATCAATGCCCCAAAGAGGGAAGAAGTTATTTTTACCAAAGGAACGACCGAATCCATTAACCTCGTTGCTTCCACTTTCGGAAGGAAAAGACTGAACGAAGGAGATGAAATACTCATCACCGGCCTTGAGCATCACAGCAACCTGGTTCCATGGCAGATGCTTTGCTATGAGAAGGGTGCAAAGTTACAGGTAGTGCCTTTCAATGATAAAGGAGAGGTTGAACTGTCTGCTTTCAGTGACATGATTAGTGACAGGACACGGCTGATAGCTGTGGCCCATATTTCCAACACCCTGGGGACCATTAACCCGGTGAAGGAAATGATAAGCCTGGCCCATAAAAAAAATATTCCTGTTCTTATCGATGGCGCCCAGGCCATATCCCATCTGAAGGTGGACGTAGACGATCTGGACTGTGATTTTTATTGCTTTTCGGGGCATAAAATATATGCTCCTATGGGGGTGGGCGTTCTGTATGCCAAAGAAGAACATCTTGAAAATATGCCCCCTTATCAAAGTGGTGGTGAGATGGTCGAGAGGGTCAGCCTGAATGAAACAAGCTTTAATGAGTTGCCCCTTAAATTCGAAGCAGGAACACCCAATGTGGAGGCTGTGCTTGGCATGGGGACCGCCATCTCCTACATGGAAGATATTGGAATTCAAGAAATTGCCACCTATGAGAAAGACCTGCTTGCTTACGGAACAAAACGCTTGCAGGAAATTAATGGCTTGCATATCTATGGGACTGCCACTCATAAGACGGGGGTGCTTTCCTTCATAATCGACGATATCCATTCTTACGATGCCGGAACGATCATCGACAAGTTTGGAATTGCCGTTCGAACAGGCCATCATTGTGCCCAACCGGTCATGGATAGCTTCGGCATCCCCGGAACCATCAGGGCATCCCTTGCCATTTATAATACCAAAGAAGAAATCGACCAGCTGGTGGAAGCCATCCACCAGGTAAAAAATATGTTTAGATAAAACCAGATCTAAAAAATGACCATTCAGGAAATACAAGAGCAGATTGTTAGTGAATTCAGTTACTTCGAAGATTGGATGGATCGCTATAACCATCTGATCGACATGGGAAGAAACTGCCCCTTGATCAACGAGAAATTTAAGACCAAAAACTACCTGATCTCAGGATGTCAGTCGAGGGTTTGGCTACATGCCGCAATGGTCGACGGCCAGATCGTTTTCACTGCTGATAGCGATGCAGTGATCACCAAAGGCATCATAAACTTACTGATCAGGGTGTTCAGCCAGCAACCGGCAGAGGATATCATTGATGCAGATATTTCATTTATCGATAAGATCGGTTTGAAAGAGCACCTCTCTCCTACCCGTTCGAACGGCCTGATGTCGATGATCAAGCAGATGAAGCTCTATGCCCTGGTATTTAAAACCAAATCTCAAAACCCTGGGGAGTAAATTATGAGCAAAAAAGAAACCGAGAAGAAGATCATTGAACAGCTGAAAATGGTATTTGATCCTGAGATTCCGGTGAACATTTACGATATCGGACTGATCTACGAGATCAATGTACTTGAAGAAGGGAAGGTACATATTGTGATGACCCTCACAAGCCCGAACTGCCCTGTTGCGGAAAGCCTGCCCCTGGAAGCCAAGTATAAAGCAGAAGAAGTTGAAGAAGTTAAAGAGGTTGAAATTGAGCTCACTTTTGAACCACCCTGGGATATGGAGATGCTCACGGATGAAGCCAAGTTGGAGCTGGGGATGATGTAGGTTTTGGGTGTTGGATTGGTTTTGAGTTTTAAGTTTTGAGTTTTAAATTAATTGGAATTTTGAGTGTTGGGTTATTCAAAATATTCCTCAATCAATTCAGGGTATTCATTATAAATTTTGCCATTTTTGCAGAAATCTGTCCTGCATGCTCAAGTATTTCTTTCTCATTTAATGTCATAAAATCGTTAAGCTTCTTTATCCAGTCTGTCATGTACATAGATTTGCGATTTCGGGCTTGTAGTTCAGCAAATGACAGATATTGGTCAACAATCAGGTTAAGATCTTTTAGTTCATCTTCTGTTAGATAATTTTTTGCAATCGAAATATCAGTTTTACGGATTTTCCCTTGTGGTGCATTTTTCCATGTAGTTAATCCCATATTTTGTTCTTCAGAATTTGCCCGTTGATATACAATTTCTGATGCTGTGTGCCCATGTATAGCCCAGTGCATTTTATTTTGGACGGTTTTGAAAAATAGTTGACTTTCTTCGGTATTTGGGTTATAGTCAATGGCGGTAGTATAAATGTCTTTGATTTTTGCATAAAATATTTTCTCAGAACTGCGAATATCCCTGATTCTTTCAAGCAGTTCATCGAAGTATTGGTTGGCGTGACCTATTTCTTTAAGTTTTTCATCATTCAGAATAAAGCCTTTTATTAAATATTCCCGAAGTTGTTTGGTTGCCCAAATACGAAATTGTGTACCCCGATGTGATTTCACCCT
>Ga0164313_10000597_pt1 | contig 29720 bp, 12 predicted proteins | sample GuaBasSedimGuay4_FD_113735 | JGI IMG/M metagenome (GOLD analysis project Ga0164313, IMG submission 113735) | Subseafloor sediment microbial communities from Guaymas Basin, Gulf of California, Mexico - Guay4, Core 4569-4, 0-3 cm | ecosystem: Environmental > Aquatic > Marine > Hydrothermal vents... | reverse complement strand
GAGCAGGCCGGCACAATCGAACATGTCATCGATGTCATAGACCCGCTCGATGCCGGCGCGGCGAAACGCGGCGTCATAGACATCGTCCTCACCGGCGAGCGCGCCGGTGTGTGAACTTGCCGCCGCAGCGGACTCGGCAAAACGGCCGGCCTTGTAGGCAACCAGCGGCATGGTGCGGGCGTATGCGCGGGCCGCGGAAGTGAAAAGACGCGCCTCCGGGATCGACTCGACGTAGAGCATCACCGCCTTGGTGTCTCCCTTTTCGGCAGCGTAGTCGATCAGATGGGCAAAACTGACATCGAGCATATTGCCGATCGAAACAAAGTAGGAGAACCCGACATTCTGCTGGTCGGCCCAGTCGAGCACGCTGGTGCATAGTGCTCCTGATTGCGAGATGAACGCGAGGTGACCGGGCCTCGGCATGGTTGCGGCGAAACTGGCATTCAAACCGATCCGCGGGACGATCACGCCGAGGCTGTTCGGACCGACAATCCGCATGCCGTCGTATTTTTTGGCGATCTTCTGGATCTGCTTCTCGAGCTTCATCCCCTCCTTGCCGATTTCGCGAAACCCGGCGGACAGGATGGCGATCCCGCGGGTGCCGGCCTTGCCGCATTGTTCGATGATGCCCGGCACGGTGGGCGCGGGCGTGCAGATCACCGCCAGGTCGGGCGGGGTCGGCAGCGAGGCGATATCGGGATAGGCCTGGATCCCCTGCACCGATTCGCTCTTCGGATTGACCGGAAAGACGACTCCCGAAAACCCGCCGGTGATCAGGTTGTGCAGCACGGTGTAGCCGACACCTCCTCGCTTGTTGCTGGCGCCAATAACGGCCACCCGCTTCGGATTGAGGATCTTGTCAATATTGCGAATGCTCATCGTGGAAGAGTCTGGAGGGCACTTTGACTAATTGGAGATTGTCATCGTTTCGCAGAAAACCAGGAACCGCAAGGTCCCTTCGATAGAGTCAAAGCACCACCGAGGCGGTTGAGCGGCCAATATCAACCGATCCCGCTTCGGCATGCGGGATCGTGAGCAATGACCTCCTCCTTCGCATAAAGCTGCGGCGGACACGCAGTTGGATCTTCTTCGCCGAATAGAGCCATTCATCATTGACCGCCTTGAGCCCCTTGTCATGAGAATGCCGGGGGGAGGCGAAAACCGAATTCGGCCTTCCTCACCAATCGAGCTTTCATCTCATGTCATCTCATACCGAGTCCTCATCCATATCAGTCCGGAAATACCTGGCTGAGATTTCTCAAATCGCCTTCTCGCCCGACGGACCCCGCGTCCACCGGACTGTCGCAGAAAGCCTGAAGACAGCCCTGGTTCCAGAAGCTGAGATCGTGACGGGGGAAGCCTTCGGAAAGGCAGCCTCACGAGTCCTGAGAATCGCCCTGAGCGGCGAGCCTTCCGTCATCGGCCCTTCAAACCCTCCCAGTGACAGGGACTGGATGTTTCTCAGGCTGCAGACAGATGGAAGTGGCGAGATGGTCGCCTCGCGACCTCATCTTCTCTACACTCTCTTCTGTCAGATCAGGGACATTTGGCTGGATGCTGACGCCTCTTCCTTCACCGATGGAAAACTGATCGCGATCAGCATCTCCAACCTGACCGCCCGCGATGACCTCCTGACCGGGAGAAAGGGCTTTCTCAAAACTGGCGATAAACAAGTCCAGTTCTCAGACATCGAATTTTCGATCCAGGAAATCGCCCGATTGGGATCGTCCCGGGTCATAGTAAACGAACTGGCCACGCCTTTCGCTCAGGAAAGGGGTCCGGAAGGAGAAGTCTATTACCGTTTCTACGACTATCTGCCCGACCTGGATCAATTCGTCGAGACAACCTTCAATCAGGGCACCTACCCGCCAGAATGCCTCGAAGCCAATCTGAACTCTCTCAGGAAGTTCGCGGTCCTGGCTGACAGGTACGGACTGATTCCCGGCCTGGAAATCGCCAATCCACGCTCAGTTCCGGAGTCCCTCCTCAGGCGCTATCCTTTCCTTCGCGGAGCCCGGATTGATCACCCTTTCAGGTGCTTTCAGCCCCGCTACACCCTGACCCTGGCTCATCCCGTTGTCAGGTGGCACTACGCTGAACTTCTGCGAACCATCCTGAAAGAAGTCCCCGAACTGGGATTCCTCACAACATTGGTCAACGATAGCGGCGCGGGTTTTGAATACACGGCCAGTCTCTATCCGGGCCGAAACGGCGGACCCTATATTATCAGGGAATGGATGCCGGATGACGCGATCGCCAAAGCGGCCGCGGACAATGTGATTCGCTACTACCGTCTGTTACGCGATGTGGCTCACGAATCTCATCCCAAGTTTCGAATCATCACCGGACTGAAAAATATCGCAGAGGAGTCTGCCATCATAGCAGATAAGATCGATAACTGCATCGACCTTCGAATGATCACCCAGAGAAGTGAGGCAGATACAATGGATTGGCAGAGCGAGTTGGATCAGTTCCGAAAGAAGGGATCGGATCTTGTCACAAACGTTTCCACCCGAGGAAGCTTCTATATTCTCGGAGTGCCCTCCCCATGGCTCACCCACCGAAATCTGCAGAGCACATTCGATGAAGGGTTCAGCAATGTCGATGCAATGGTCGACCCGCCTTACCTGGTTCCCCACAGCATCAACCGCGAGGTAGTTCGCGCCTTTCAAGTGGGCCCATCCGAAGACCTTGAAAGGACCATCCGGAACGTCGCGCTCAAACAGGTGGGGAAGGATTCTGCATCCGTCCTGCTGGATATTTGGAGACTCTCGGACAGAGCGGTTGAAGCAACCCCGGTCAATCAACAGTTTGGAGGCCTGGGCTTCACCTGGTATCGTTTCTGGGTGCGTCCTTTTGTGCCGGATATTGGCGCCATTCCCGAATGCGATCGGCGGTACTACGAGAAACACTTCCTCTCCCTTTTCAACAACCCTCACAACATCGACCTCGCAGCCGATATGCTCTGGGTCATCACCTCGATCGAGCAGAGCGAAAAGTCCATGCAGCTCTTTGATGCCAATGTGTGGGAACCGCTCGACCAGGCCATCGCCTTGTCCCGGGAGATGGTCGTCCAACTACCTGAACAGTCGGATGCCCGGGAGCGATTTGTCGAAACTCGCGACCGCCTCATCGCCTATCGTTGCTACAGCATGACCCTTCGTAATATCCACGCCTGGATCGCCGGGGTCCATGGCTACCTGAAGGCGGATAACGAAGCAGAAAAACTAACCAAACTGACCATGGTTCAGGAAATGGTCACCAGCGAATTGGAAAACACCAGGGCCCTGCTCAATCTCTGGGAAACCTCCACCACCAATACATTTCCCATCAATGCCCTCGGCGAAACGATGCATGACTACGGCTCCAATTTCGGCGAACTCTTGAAAAAGAAAATATCGCTGACCGAAACATATGGAGATCGTCTGCCTTTCATTGACCCCAACTACATGTGGCGCATGCCGGAAGGTTCTCCTCTGAACAAGACGGACTACATGAGTTACTGAGAAACCTTCAGGCAGGCCCGATGGCAAGCGATCGAAAGGAGTCAGGTGAGGAGCCGAATTGACTTTTGATCATTGACCCGAATGGCTAGGTTAAGCACCGATCCGGAGTTATCCGACGAAGAATAGCCCACGGGGTCATTGCTCATTATCTTGCATGCCAATGCGAGTACCGAGGCAGCCACTCTGCCGACATCAGCCTATGTGCTTTGACCCCTTCGAAGCCAAGCTGACCGTTATCTATCCTGTTCCCCCCTTAACTTAGTGCCATTCATCATTGACCCGTTTTGGCCGACTCCGCCATCAGCCCCTTCACGAAATCAACACTGCGGATAACGGACGCCTCCTGCCATGTGATGAATTTCTTCATTTCCTCCGGGGCGGCCTCCCGGGGGTGCAGAAGGGCCCAGGTGGGATCAAGCGGACCCTCAACCAGGCGAAAAGCACCTTCGCCCAAGCGTCCGCCGGCCCCCTCCGCCTCGGGACGCCGGAAAGGCGCGCTGTAGCCGTAGCAGTCTTCGATTACCAGACGCTCAAGCGACGAGTCCGCGGCGAGGATGCGGAGAACCTCGCGGCAGTCGATGTTGCCGCGGCCGAGCGTGGTCGCCAGCACCAGCGGTTGCCCGTCTTCCATGATGACGATGTGATCCTTGAAATGCGTGCTCACGGCCAGCGGCGCCATGGCCCGGACCGCGTCCACCGGCTCCTCCCAGACCATCATCGAATTGCCGGTATCCACATGTGTCCCCACCCATTCGCTGTCCACCTGCTGCACGATTTCAACGATCTCCTGGGAGGTCTCGTATTCGTGATTCTCCAGGGCAATCCGGATGCCGAATTCCTGACACATGGGTATCATCGAGCGCAAATGGGCGGGGGCCCGGGCAAGCTCTTCGGCCAGATCGCCGCCGCAGCTGGCGTAGGTCCGCAAGGTATCCGCACCCAGGTCCCGACAAAGCCGAAGACGATTCGCCAGATGTCCGGGATCGGTGCCCCGCGCATCCACTTCAACAAACAGGTTGTTTCCGGCAGCCAGTTCCCGAACCTTCCGAACCCGACCACTGTCCTCGTGCAGGAAAGCATCCATATGCCCCGTATTGAGCTGAACCCCGTCAAGCCCAAGTGAAACGCAACGCTCGATGAAGGTGAGTATGTTGATCGTGCCCGCCCTGAAGGCCAGGTGGTAACTGAAGGTTTCAAGTCCCAGTCGCATGATATTCTCCGTTTCTTGGATTCTTCGGTAGTGCCCATCCATCCATCGGACCGCACGGTCACTCGCGAGCGTAGGTTGCGGAACGCGCGGTTGGGGGTTCCATGCATGGATTATGTGCGGACCCGGCAGGTAGGTGTCACGCCTGAAGTTGAACCGACTCTGCTCAACACGGTGTCTGAATCAACGCGAATTCAGGGGGAAACAGGTAATTTGATGGAGCCAGGTGAGGAGCCGAATTGACTTTTGATCATTGCCCCCTTTGAACCGGATCGCGACGGAGACTGAGGTGATTCCGTATTTGGGTCTAGCCCTCTCTTCGGGAAAGGCGTCAGAATTGTTCGATTGGTGTCGCGACAGCGCTCAATCAGAAATCCTGCGAGACACGCTCACGAAAGCCGACCGTTGACCCGTTCCCTGGCAGGTATTCAATTCAGCAAACCACTTCAAATCGAGCCAATCATTCTGAACGTGTCGCAGAAGCTACGATCGTTCAGATCACCGTGCAAAATCCAATCTCCCTTACCGCAGCCTCCCTGGCGCTGTCCGCCCTCCCGGTCATTGGGCAAACGAACGCAGCCTCCAATGTGTTTGTCGACTCTGACTGGATAGTCGAAGTCGGCGCCTTCTGGGCCGGAGTCGACTCCGAGGTTCGGGTGGACGGAGCGAATGGGGAGATCGGGACAGAGATAGATTTCGAAAACGACCTCGGACTCTCGGATCGCGAACTTCTCTTCAATGTCGGCGTCAGTTACCACGGAATCGAAAAGTGGGTCTTCATGGTCGACTGGTTTGACCTTCAAAGAAGCTCGTCGGGGACCATCGATAAATACATCGAATGGGACAATACGCTCCTGCCGGTTGGAGCCGAGGTTCAGGGATATTTTAACATTCAAGTCGTTCGCCTTTTCGCGGGTTACACCGTCTGGCAGAATGAAAAGAATGAGATCGGTCTCGGATTCGGAATTCACGGGACCGGCGTGCAAGCAGGATTGGCTGCAGAAGGAAGCGTAGGTGGCGGCTATTTCGAACTTGATTCCGAAGTGGATACCGGCCTGGTTCTGCCATTACCGGACTTCGGCATTTGGGGTTACCATGCGTTTTCAGAGAACCTGGTCGGGGCCGCTCGAATCGAGGTATTTGCCCTCGATCTTGGTGAATACAGTGGAGGGCTCTATAGTATCAGCGCATCTCTCCGTTACAAAGCAACCGACTGGCTGTCCGTGGGTCTCGGATACAACTTCTTCAAGATCAATGCGAATGTGAACCGCGCACTCTGGAATGGCCGTTTCGAATTCATATATTACGGCCCGAGGGTCTTCACCATTTTCAGGTTTTAGGGGAGCTCCAAGTAAGTTCTTACCTGTTGCCCTCGCGGTCGAGGTGGTGTGCCCGCCATAACCTTGGTGAAGGAGGGAACTCGACCCTCCGATTCTAAGGCATTTTCGGAGGGCGGATATCTCTCCGAGCCGTATGGCTCAACGAGCCGGAGGCCACATCCGCCGCACAACTGTTGGTCACGCCCTATCTTGGTACCTGAGGAACTTACTGGTTCATCCACCAGGGCGATGATTCAGACGAAGTGGACAGTCGCTTCGGGTCAGGAAGGACCGTGGAATTACGAGAAACGGTTCGATTGAGGGTCGAGATTCTTTGACCCACCCGGGCATCTGTGGTCGGGTTCGATATGCTTTTCTTCAATGAACACGCTTGGCGGGTCCTCCTCATTTGCGCCGCACCTGCCTCTCTGATTGCTCAGAGCGAGCACGTGACTCCGCCACAGAAGGACTGGACGGATCCCGTGGCGATAACCATCACCGGGAGCCCGACTTATTTTCACCGCCATCGGATGGAGGTGGCAGGCGTGCCCTGGGAACGACAGGCCATCTACCAGAGTTCATGGGCGGGCGAGATGGGATTCCGCATCAGCGGCCTGAAAGCCTCGATTTACACACTTCGCCTGGAATACACGGAGATGGATATGAACGCTCCGCTCCGCCGGGTTTTCGACATCCTGATCAACGACGAGGTCGTGGCCGAGGAAGTCTGTATCTTCAGGGAGGTGGGCAATCGCCACGTGCTTCGTTTTGAGTTTGAAGTCCCGCCTTTGAACGGTGCCATCACGTTTTCCCAACGCAAGACGGTCCCCGGAGCGGACGTCCCGAGCTTCACCCTGCTCCAACTCTACGACGCGGACGGAGCACTGGTCGCCGAGCGCTCCGCCTACGAAATCCGCCCGGCCGACTGGGACCTGCACGGCTATCTGGACAAGATCTACTTCGGGCCGATCAGGAACGAGCACGATGCACCGCCTTGGGAAGGCACCTACAAGATCCGCGCTCACGAAACCGGGCGACTGACCCCGGCGGACGTGATTGGCCCCGACGGAATCGCCTACCCGAACTGGATGAACGTCGGCATTCCGGGAGGTATTCCTGATTTGGCGACGACCCACCATGCGATCGATTTCGGCGCCGTTCCCGATGACGGGATCGACGACTCTCCTGCCCTGCAGACGGCCATTGATGAACTGGAGTCCGATGGCGGCGGCGTACTGCTCATTCCCGCTGGCACCTTTGATCTGGATCGACCGATCCTCGTCACTCACAACGAGGTGGTGATCCGCGGAGCCGGTTCGGGGAAAACCCACCTCCGTTCCCATTTCTCCATGCGCGGACTCGACCCCGAACTGCGCGGCTTCGACTCCGGCGGCTCGATCGGACCGAGCACTTTCTTTTATGTCTGGGCGGACCCGGAGGATCTGGTCAGAGTCCAGATCAGGGCGGGTGATGAGATGGTTCACACGACAGAGAGGCCCGGTCTGTGGGAGACACAGATCGAGTTCCGCTATCCCGGAACCGTGCTCACGGAAAACATCGCGTCCGGTCCGATCGACCTGGTGGCGGAGGTCACCTACCGCGACGGCAGCGTCCGTTCGGTCACTGCACGGGTCAACGTGACCGATGAAGCCATCCCGGCTGATCGGGCCCACGGGTCCTTGGGAATGATCACTTTCCGCGGACAGGGACCGATTGGTGAGCGCATCGCCCTTGCGGCCGATGGCAAACGTGGGGACACCCACCTGATCCTCGCGCCCGACCATGGCTTCAAGACCGGGGATCACGTTTACCTCCATGCCCCGACCACCCCGGAGTGGAATGCGATGACCCGAAACGCGCATCGCGGGGGCAATTACAGATCGAATCAGTATGAGATTGCATCGGTGGACGGGGATCGCGTGGAGATATCGGAACCGCTGCGGCTGGACTTTCCGCTCATGGCTGGCGCCCACGTCCAGAAAATCGCCCCCATGGTCCGCAGCGGCATCGAGGATCTCAGTCTCGAGCAGGTGGAGGAAGCCAAGCTCCACGGCATCGTCTTTGAGTATGGATGGGAATGCTGGGGCCGGGGCATCGAGGTGGTCAGGGCCGGTTACAAGCCCCTCTATATGCCTCATTCCAAACGCAGCGAAGTGCGCGACTCCGTCTTTGACCGCGTCTGGTCCAACAGCGGCGGGTCCGGCTATATCGGCTGGGAGCATTCCTTCGACTGCCTGATGGAGAACGTGACCACTTACGATATGCGGCACGCGCCGGTGGTGCAATGGGCCTCTTCAGGCAATGTCATCCGGAAGAGCCAGTTTCACAACAGCGACGCCCAATGGCATGCCGGCTGGACCAATGAGAACCTCTTCGAGGAGCTTATCGTGACCGCGTCCCAGGATGGCGGATCCTACGGCAACGGCGGCTGGGCATCCGGACCCGAAGACACCGGTCATGGCCCGAACGGTCCCCGCAATGTCATCTACAACTGCGACATCTCCTCGTCCAAGGCCGGACTCTGGATGGGCGGCATGAACGAGAATTGGTTGATCATGTACAACCGCTTCACGGTGGGCCGGGGGCCCGCTATCCTGGCCAAGGCGGCGAGCTTCGACCACATCATCCGGGGCAATGTATTCATCGTCATGGAGCCGTATCCGGGAGCCATCTACATCGGCTCGGAAGACTGTACCGGCATCGAGCTGATCAACAATCGCTTCTTTGGACCGGTCGACCAGCTGGTGGCCGGACCCATGCAGCCCGAGGTCGAATTCGACAACCACGTACTGAAGTCAGGCAATATCAACCGCCCCCATGCGCCGACCCGATCGATCTACGAGTGGCAGCAGGAGTGAGGACGAGGATAGGCTGTAGGCTGTAGGCTGTAGGCTGTAGGCTGTAGGCTGTAGGCTGTAGGCTGGGATAACTGATAGGGACGCCTGGTAAAATACAAAGCTTTGAGTTTTCTGAAAGAGAAAGGTAGGGCGTGGCCGCCGGACGCGCCCCCATAGGATTGAGCAGATCGCATGATCTTCGACTTTCCGACCTTAGACCTTTCAGCCCACCCTCCGATTACCGTCCACAGATTACCGTCCACGCCGGCGAAGCCGGCACCCTCCCCCCTTCATTCCTTCGCAGCGTGCCCGCCGGAGCCTCGCGCGCAGGTTGGGTTCAATCCCCCTCGACTTCCGACCGAAGTTCCCGTCAAGGACTCGACCTTCGAACACGGTAAAAAACGGGATTCCCATTTGCCGGCAAAGCGATCGAGAAACGCGTCGTTGTGCTGTTGGCGGTGACCGTCTCATCGAGCGGGGTCCAACTTGCCGACTCCAATGTTTCGGACGACTCCAGGATGTAATCTTCTCCGGATACACTCGACCAGGTGATCGAGATTTCGTTCCCATCCGTCTCCTGTTCAGAGTAGAGGATTCGCAGATTGTCCTCGTTCACGAAGTCAGGCACATCCAGATTCGCCGGAATGACTGACACAAAGGTGCCTGCCGGATGATCGAATTGAAGGGGGTTTTCGAGGATCAGCGAACCCAGTTCCTTGATTACGTGGATTTCCTGGGTCTCTTTGCCGGGTGCGATGACGATGGTGTGACCGGGCTGGAACCAGGCATCAATGCGGTCCTTCAATTCGTCCTCGCCCAACAGTGACAGGTCGAAAATCTCCAGGAGCGTATCCCCGGCGTAAGCGTGATCGCTTATGGTCGTAATCGGAGTCATGGCGATCTTGCCCACGGAGGCGTCAAGATTCCACTCCAGCCAGTCGGTCCCGTCAAAAAATTCGATCGGACCATCCGTATCCTTTCTCAGCATGAGCGCATCGTCGGCATCCTGGAATGACCAATCCCTTCCGTTGATGGACGAATCCTGGGAGTCAGATATGCTCTCAGGTGAACGATCTGCCGCGATCGCGTAACTGGAATCGAAGGCCTGAGCCCCCGACGCGTTCTCGAACCAGTTGCCTGGCAAAAGCAGATAACGGGCGGGAGACGCAGCCGCGACCGATGCCAGAAGGGTTTGTATCTGCGCCTCATCGCGAAGCTGGCGAAGCACTTTGGTGCCCTGGTCGAAAAAGATCAGATGGTTGCGGCCATCGGGTGCAAACATGGTTAATTCCGGATTAACGCGCACCGCCCTCAAGGAATCGCCGGTGACTTCAAGCAACGCTTTCTCTCCGCGTATATAGTCGGACAGCTGGTTGACTTTCCCTTTGAAGATCGTCTGGCCCTTGTTGAACCAGGAAATGGTTTCCCCGTGCTGCAAACCACAGCAACGGCTCAGGATAAAGTAGAGCGCCCCGGCGATGTGCTCATCGAGAGGCGTGCCATCCAGCCAGGAGAAGTGGATCCAGTCCACATCGCCGGTGATGTACTTCAGCTTTCCCGCATCATCAGCCATCATCGGCACGTAAATCGGATTTCCCGGGTCACCCACATCCACAAAATCAAAATTCCGGTTCTTGGCGGCCACGGTTCCACCTGGGGCATGGGCAACGTTGCCGGAGTAATTAAAATCAACCGGAATGCCGTCCTTGCGCCATTCGCGGAACTTGGCGATATAGTCACCATACTCCTCCCGCCTGAACTGGGCTCGCTCCAGGATCGCTTTGACTGCTTCAGGGGACATTTGTTTCTCGGGTGGAAGCTCTGCCAGAAAGCCCAATATCTTCTCATCGGATTCGGGCTTGAAGATCGCGGTAATCCCATCGAGCTCCACATTTTTTGCGGGATTATTAACGCTCTTGAGTCTGGTGTTGACCTGAGCCATTCTTTCCTCACCCAGAAGAAAGGAATCTATCTCCGAGATACCTTTCGGTTTCATTTTCTCGGGTTTGACCAGGGCTTCCTTGAGAACCTCGATCAGGTGAGTGGCCCTGGAGGAGCGTTCGCGCGCATAACCTTTCATGCCGAACATCTTCAGGATTTTCTGTACACCTTGCAGTTCCTGTCCCCCGATCCCCCAATGTCTGCCGGCATGATAAAGGGAGATCGGCCCTTTCACTCGGCGGAGATATTTCTCCGTTTCGGTAAAAAATCTGGCGGCCTTGGTGTTTGTGGCGAGCCGGACAGCCTCCACCGCCTTGGTAAACTTGGTGAATTTCGGAGTGGGGATGCCGGACGTCGCCACCTCCAGGAAAGTGCTACCCGACACCTTGCCCAATACGGTGGAAATCCTGAGCGGATCATTGGATGCATAGGCATCCTCCACGTCACTGAAAAACACATAGGTTGCATCGCGCAATTGCTGCCGGAGTTGCGCACTTTCTTCCGGGGTGAGAACGGAGCGTGTGAAAAAATAGAGTTGGCTTCGGGTCAACACCTCATCGAGCAGCGACGAAATGTATTCATCGCGTTCCTCGTCGGACATATTTTCCCAGGTTGCGGCCGCCATCTCGGTAAGGTTGTAGAGCGACTGATAGCCGCTCCCCATGGCCCGAAACAGAAAAAGAGGGTTCGCCAGGACATAATTCGACATGGCGCCGAGTCCGACAAAAGAGTCATAGACCCAATGTCCCATGCCGAAAACGGCGTTGACACCGTAGTTGCCGATGGTTTCGCCCAGGGTGAGCACGGGCACGGGGGGCAGGCTGTAGTCCTGGAAAACCTTGATCGTCAGGTCATCCCCGAGCCAGGAACCAAGCGTGCCGGTGATCAGGATGTCGTCGGCCGACAGTTCGGTTTTTATCCCGGTTTCATCATCAATCAGGACCACTTGCTTGCCCTCGGGAAGTTCCCAACTGACCAAACCCGAGGGTGCGCCAATTGGATCGGTCAGGATAGTGGTGGAAAGCACGACCGAGCTACCCGCCTCTATCTCATGATCGTGCGCAACGGGCGGATTCAAGGCATTGGCGGCAAGGCTGGTGAGAATCCCCCCGAACGCGTTGCCTTTTACTTGCGGCACGGTCTCGATGCCGAAAAAATTGAGGGTGGAGTTCGAGGTGGTATTCCAGACCGAAGCAATGATGCGCAAACTGCTTCCCGGCTTCATGAAGAAAGCGCCATTCTTGTTCTTCTTGATGTCCGGGGTGCGCACAAACTTCAGCTCGATCTCCACCGGATAGGGGGTCCCCACCGCTATGGGAGCACCCCTCTCACCGACATTGTACTGATCGGTCGTTCCATCCGGAACCGCGGTGGCCAGCGCCTTGAAGTCGAAACGACCGTCATCCCGGATATCCAAGTCAAATTCCCGCTCCACGCTTTCGCCAAAAGCAATGCTTCCCAGGTCCATGGGGAACTGACCCAGGGCTTTAACGCGCGCCCCCAGCGCGGTCTTGTCGCGCGCCCGCGGATCCAATCCCTGGATGGATGCGGTGACCGGGGCCTCCCCTTCCCAGACGTTTGTAATGATGAGTTTCACCTTGGGAGAGATGACACTGTGGGACTCTTCTCCCGGTATGTTGTCCGTGACGATGTACTGCCCTTCGTTTAACGTGTCCTCCTGGACATTCATGTTCACGATGGAAACCATCTCCATGTCTTCAGGCGGCTTCCTTGGAACCTTGGGCAGGACTTCAAATTCTATCTTAAGCGGATCACCTCCCATCTGGACTTCATCGCTGATGAGCGTCCTGGTAAGACCCCAGGTATCATCCGCGAAAAACCCGACTGCCTGGAGCGAAAACTTCAACTTTCCCGGCACCGTGGTTTTGAATGGGAAGATCTGCGTGAACGTCTCGCCTGGCAGCAGCGAGTTGGTCGGCGGAGGATTTTCAAGCTGGATTAAGCCATGTGGCCCGGAGGTCAAAATCCGGAATGATTCTCCAAAAACGCCTGACAGCACATAAGGGTCATCCGAAGAATTCTCTATCCTGACCGAAAGCGTAACCGTTTCTCCCACCGGAACACTTTTTGGCTCGACCGTGACAGTCGCCCTGATCGCCTCGTATCTTTCCAGGAGCAGAAACTGTTGAAGGCCCTCGAAAACAGCCGATGCCAGTATCTTGCCCGACTTCGTAATATCACGAACTAGGACCGGGAAGTCCGCTCCAAATTCAGGATGGGCCGGTGCAGAAATGACCAGCTTTTCCCATTCCCCGTCTTCCAATATCCAGACATCCTGGACGGAAGTGAAAGGGCCTTTTGGTCTCTTGAACAAGCTGTCCGAATCGAACGGTATGTCCAGATGGCCAACGATAATATTCGAGCCCTGATCAAATACGTTCAAACCGGCTGGAAGACCATAATCGGGAGTCGGCAGATAGATCCAGGCCGGAGTGTCGCCACCACCACGGCTGGTTACCTGGTCTTTATTGTTAATTTTTGGGTTGTACGACCAGATGGTCTGGTCGGGCATTTCAAAGGGGATCAATGCGCCACCGCTGTAATAGGCGTAAAGAGTTTCAGGAAACCCGTATTTCACCAAGGTAGTTCCCCGGGTGTTTGGGCCGCTCTGAATAGTAGAACCGACATTTGACCAGGGACCGTATAATTTCTGCGAAATCCCGGAAGGACTCCAAACATGGATTCCGTCACCCTCTTCGCGATCTGGAGAAGTGAAGATCGTACCGTAAACGGAGTCGTTTTCGGAGAGCCTGGTAAACAGTACCCTGGGCCTGCTCGGATGAGGCAATGTTGTAAAAGCGCCGGTCCACAGGTGGCCCGCATCCTTGCCTGATGTGACGAAATGGCCGCTACTGTTGATGTCTATCAAGGTCCCCGGAGAAATAATCTGCGTAAGGCTACCCTCGGCTTCACCTGCTTCCGGCAGACTATAAATATTGGTCGTGTGACGGTATATCCTGTGAATTCCGCTGCCCCCCACAACTACGCTCGATGACCAGAAGACCTGCCCCTGATCGTTCATACGAAGATGGTCAACCGTCCCTTCCAGGACCAAAGGCAAAACAGTTGCGCGGTAGGCGATCTCCGCGCCGAGCGGCGTGGCGACACCCAGGAGGCACCAAGCGACCAGAGTCGATTTCCAGGAGTGTTTGACTGCGTGCATGCCGGGGTCTTCGCGTTATGGGAAATGAAGCCGATGGAGAGGAACCCTACCGGAACGTCCCCGCACCAATGCAAGGGTCGGGCCCCAAGGTATGATTCCTTCTAATGGGGAGGATTCAATAATGATAGAGCAGAACCGATCTGACGAAAGCCCAAAATGGGTTCCGTGCTCTGGAATAAGCCTGCCTTGGCCGTGGGGTATTTCCTCATTAGGCAGGCAGGCGGGCTGAGGGAGGACAGAGGGAAGTCAGAAGGTCGAAGGTCTGAAAGTCGAAGGACAGCTTCCGGCTCGTGGAGCGATCAGGGTCAGTGTACCATGAGAAAATGAAATGAACCCAACCTGCGCGCGAGGCTTCGGCGGGCACGCTGCGAAGGAACGAAGGTAACAAAGTTGTGTGAGCCGGAGGTTGGGGCTTCGACTTTCGACCTCGACCTTCGGATCATTGGACCCGGCTTTCGATCCCGATCTCCATCGGGACTTCGCTCCACTCAGCCTTCAGACTTTTGACCTTCGACCTGTTGATCCTGCGCCCGCTCAGTCGTCCAGGCGCACCCGGTAGAAACGCGGGAATTCGCGGCCACCATCCTGGTCGAAGGTTATGGATTCGAGACCGTCTTCGGCCGCGGTGACCAACCCCAGTTCAAACCAGTCCCGCAAGTTCAGCGATTGCTCGAGCAGGTAGGTTTTGCCCGCGATCGCCTGCCAGGTCGCCGTCATCGTGCTATCGTTTGATGCGTCCAGATCCACGAACTGAAATCCGGATCCGGGGTCCAGGGGATCGGTGCCGTAGGCGAGTTCCTGGCTGTCCGACAACCCGTCACCGTCCGTGTCCGCTTTACCAATGTCGGTGCCCAGGGTGACCTCCTGCGCGTTGGTCAGATTATCCCCGTCCGTATCGACCGCTCCGGTCTCCACCAGGGCGATCATCTCGCCTTCGTGGTGCTCGAAGATCATCGGGCCGGACAGGGTCAACGGATCCATGGCAATAATCACGGCAAATTCCTGGTTGGATTCGCCCGGGCTGGCCACAATACGATCTCCCGCCTCGAAGAAACGCCCCGTTGTCCCCAGGGTTTCCTGACTCGTGATCTCGAGCAAACGATCTCCGGGATGCGCCCCCAGGGGCAGGGAGGTCACTGGCGCCATGTCGGCGATGAGGGGTTCTCCCAGTGCGATGGCTTCACTCGCGGTCACAGGCTCCCATCCGGAGGTTTCTGTCCAGACCCGCAAACCGCTTGTTTCCCCATCCCGGGTGACCTGCAGGACGGGACCACCCGCCTGGAAAGTGACCGAAATCACCGGCTCAGCCTGAGCGTAAGCGGAACTGATCCTCATGCCGGAAGATTCAGGTTCCGCCGATGCCCGTAGCAGTCTTTCGATATAGGTTGGGAAGTAGAAGGGAAACCTCTTTATGAAACCGGCTATGGCCTCCTCATACACCCGCGGGATGAAGCGGTTGAAAAAGTGTTTGTCGACATTGTCAACCAGGCCCAGTCCATCCATCAGGATGTACTCACCACTGGGATCTGCCCTTCGTATCTCCACCGGTTCACCCTTCTTGTAAACGATTTTGCCGTCCGTGCCGACCTGCTTGGGCCGCTTGCCAAGGAACCGATCATTGGGCCCGTTCCTCATAGCGGATGCGTTGTCGACGAAGAACGCGGCTGTGGGTGTCTGCATTTTATTCGGGCCGATGGCGATCATGGCTTCGCCGCCCGGCGTGCAGCACCTCAGGTGCTCGGCCCGTGCTTTTTGAAGCAGGAAAGTGAAGCTTTCCCCATGCTGCATGTCCAAGGCCGCAGCGACCGCATTGTATATTTTCAGGCGACGGGTTTCGTCGAGTATCATCATCCCGTTCGGCTCAAGAAAGGCCAGAAAGTCGATGTCGCCCGTGATCCAGCGCGAATCCCCATTGTTCGGCCCGGTCATCTTGATCTCCCAACGGCGCTGGGGCTGACCCGTCACGATATCGTCCACCGAGTCGATGGGATTCTGTGATACGGTTCTCGTATCCTTGAATCCTTCGGCCCTGCCGACGTCCTTGCTGAATCCCTGGGCCCCGGCATCAAAATTGACGTCGATGGTTGAGGTGGAGGGTGCGCTCTTGAGATCCAGGTCGGGCACCAATTTATCCCACTCCTCAACCCGTAACCTGAGGCGATCGCGCACTTCGCCGCGCAGCACGCCATTGTCCTTCAACTTCGGGCGCTTCTGGACCAATGCGTCCATATAGGCGTCGAGCGCCTCTGCCCGGGCCTTGCCGGTCTTGCCGGTCAGGCCAGGGGGCGGCTCAACGATTTCGATCCTGGCTTTCGCATTCGACCTATAGCCAAGAAAGTCGATGTCGATCTGGTTCACCGTTTTGAGCTTCAACTGCTGTGGTTTCGGCCAGGCGATCTTGTCTTTCAGCATTTTCAGAGAAAGCGGACTGCGCGAACGGAAAGTCAGAACAACACCCATGTCCTGAGCAATTTTCTGTAGGAGCCTCACCTGCTCCGAGCCGATGCCATAGATTCGGCGTAACATACTGGGATCGGGACGGTCTCCGGCCCTGAGGGCTTTCGCCGGATCAGTTCCCTTGGAAAAGGCGTCGTCAACGCGACTGTCCATCGACCTTGCGATGCGATCCGCGTCATTTCGTTGGGCTGCATACAAGGCATTGTCCGCGATATCGGCCCCCGCGTTCTTCAGGGATTTACGCATCGCCGCCCAACTTCGAAGGGCAACCAGCGGCTCCAGAAGCATGTCGGGGTTGGCTCCGAAAAACCTCCCGACCGCCACCTGCCGTTCTTCCATGGTTCCCGTCTCCATCTTGAACATGAACTCCGAAAACGAGGTGACTGCGGCCTGGGTGAATGCGGCCAGACTCATCGGGATCTTGCTGCCGCCTTCTCCCAGCATCACCCCGAGTTCCACGTAGGTGCGATATTCCACGTAGAGCTCCTGTATGAGTGCGGCCAGGGCAGCTTCGTCACCATGGATCACCTTCCACATCTTGACCATCGACCACACCGTCTGGTTCGCCACGAGAACCCCGAGATTCTCCAGTTCCACCATGCCGCTCCAAGCGAAGGTCAGAAGCCCCTCGGCTCCCTCGTAGGCATCGAATATCAAACCGTCGCGCATACCGCACAGCCAGGGGGGGATACCAAGGGTAATGCAGGACTGGATGTCCGTCTCGGGTGGAGGATTGGCGGCAAAGGTCACATCGAATTCGTTCAGCCAACCGTCCTCGTCTTCGGCCAGCGCCTGATCGCTCGCGTCAGTGAGAGAATCGTCCTCCTCCACGACCCAGACACGCACCCCATATTCGATGTGTCCCTCGCTATTCTTGTAGGTGGGCATGGAGCGAAAGAAGCTGCTCAGGCTCTTTCGGCTACCTGCACCATCCGCAGGCAGACTGAAAAAAGTGTAGGTATCGGGACCGCCGGCCTGTGACGGGCCGGATGCCTGATCGGCGATCATGAACCCGCCTCCGAGGTTGCCATCGTAGGTCTGGTAAACCAGGACAAGCAGTTCCCTTTCGTCTCCCGCCTCCTTGGTCACGTTCTCGATAAAACCCTGCACGCGCGGCGTTTGCCCGGAAATGAACACCCTCCTGCCATCCTTCGGTTTGATCCCCCACTTCAGCACGACTTCGTCGATCAGCTTGAACGTTTCCTCGCCGTACCCCCGCACCTGCCTGTCGTTGATTCCGCCCAGGGAGAGCACTTCGATCTCAAGCGGGACAGGCGCATCGAACGCGCCCACATACCAGGTATAGACGATCGACTCTCCGGGCTCCAGGGTCGCGGGCGCCGACAGCGGTATCGGCTCCTGTGTCGCGGGGTCGACCCCGCTTGAGGTCTCCAGACCAAGCATGACCAGCGGCACCCCGGGATTCTCCAGATCGAGACTGCTGATCATCCCGAGCACATCATCCGCCCCGGGAACTTCCACATCGACAACCGTTTGCTCGCTCTCGTTGGTTATCGTCGCCACGATCTCGATACAATCGCTCCACTTTGCGCCCGGTGCCCGATTCGCCTCGTAGTCCAGACACTTCGCCGTCTTCTTCTTGTCCGGAGTCAGGTTCAGAACCGTTTCCCTGGGCGTGATCACTATTTCCGTGACCAATGGGCGGACCGTGATCTCCACCTGCCCCATCAACCCTGTCTCATTGCCCTCGCCATCGACTGCCGTTGCCGGCGCGATCAGCGTGACCAGCCCCCGGCCCGTTGCAAAAACCGGCACCCGGATCTCCCTGCTCGGGTTGTCACTGTCCAGCCTGAAGGGTTCCACCCGGATCTCCTCATCGACCAGCACGACGTCCTCCACATCCGCCAGCAGCAGGGGCTGGTCGAAGGTCACAAGAAACGTTTTGTCGGAAAACGACTTTACCACCACCGTCACCACGGCGGTGTCGCCGACTTCCAGGTTGTCCCCATCCACTTCCATCTCCAGGACGACCTCAGAGCACCCGACGCAGACTTCCGGGCCACCCATGCTTTCGGTCGAATACATGCGGCCCGAACTCTGGCCGGCCGCATCGATCAGGCCCCAGATCCGAACTTCCCCCTCCGCTGTCGCGCGAAAGACATAATCCAAGGTGCCCGACTCACCGGGGGCCAATACGAGGCCGACCGCCGGGGCTCCGACCCAGTCGGCGATCAAGTCACCGGTCAGAAAAATGCTCGAGGCCCGGAGACCCACTCCAGAAATCGTCTCCTCCGTATTATTGCGAACCGAGACCTGCAAGGTGAAATCCTCGCCCACACTTACGCTGCTCTTGTCGACGGTCAGCGTGATCTCCAATTCGTTTTCCTTCAGCTGAATGATCTTGGTTCCAAAGGCGGTTGTCGCTCTCGCCAGAATGTCCCCTGTATTCGAGATATCCAGCAAACCCGCAAAACCGACCGTCGAATCAGGGGCATTCGGGTCAAAGATTCTTATCGCCTCCCAAGTTCCCTTTTCCCAGCGCAACAAGCCGGTTCCGGGCTCTGTCATGAATATCTGGCCCCGTTCGTTGATGCGGTGATTCCCGAATGAATGCCTGCCCAGCATGGTCAGTCCCTCTGGCAACCCGTAGTCCGCCGCCGGTAGGTAGATCCACAGTTCCCCGTCCTCATTCGACCGTCCAATCACCTGATCCTTGTCATTGAGCCGAAAATCACTGGACTCCGGATGCGGGAAGGCTTCGACCCCACCACCCCTGAAATACGAAAGCTTACTCCTGCTGCCACTCCGACGGTATGCGAGAGTGCTCCCCAATGCGTTCGGCCCAAGCGCAATCTCCTCCAGATCATCGTAAAGCTTCGTCGGAGCCCCGCTTGAGCTCCACCGGTAGACACCGGAATATTCCTCCGAGTCGCTGGAATCTGCCGGAAGCACGCGACCAAACAGCACCCCTCCTTCAGTGAGGGTCACCGGGACGAGTAAATCGCCCAAATCCGTTGGCCCGGCAGGGTGCTGGATCGGCGTAAAGGAAGAGCCATTCCAGATCGAAACGGTATCTTTTCCAGGGGCGATTTCCTCGGTGAAGAACCCGCCGCTGTTCGTAAAGGAATAAACATGGAACTGCCCGCGGCGCGGCGTCAGGGGAGCCGAAAATCGCTGCACCAGGATCGACCCATGATCCCGGGAGGGTCGATAAATGGCAAAAGACGTCTCCTGTTGGTAATTCCCGATGACCGACGATTCCGTCCATGCGATATGTCCGAAATCATTCAATTGGACCACGTGGTCCAGAACCGCGTTTCCGGCGGCCTCGACCGGGGGATAGGAAACCCGGTATGTCAGTTCGGCCCGAATCGGGCCAGTGACTGAACACACGAGCAACCCGATTGAGACAGCTCTCCCAATCTTTTGGAAACAATTATTGGTATCCAGTTCTTGAATTATTCGTTGTGTGCAATCCTGTTGCGACGCTGGTTTCATGCTGAATTTTCTGGAAAAACGATGCCGACGAATGCGAAACAACAAGCAGATTCACCTTACCAGAGTAAAGGCAGGGCTGCAGGGTAGGATCCTCAGAAGATAACCGTCGACGGGCTGCTTGAAAGTTGAAAACGGGAGTGCTGACGCGAAATAAGCCTGCCTTGGCCCTGGGGCATTTCCTCATTAGGCAGGCAGGAGGTGGGAGCGGGAAGTCTGAAAGCTGAGTGGAGCGAAGTCCCGATGGGGATCGGGATCGAATGTCGAAGGTCTGAAAGTCGAAGGAGGCGGAAGAGGTCTGAGGTCAGATGGTGGGGTGAAAGATAGTGGTGCGAACGGGGGTGCATCGCTCGACATCCTGCATGTCAATGCGGGATGTGAGTTTTGATCCCTTTTAAGCTGCGGGCAGGCGGCGGAAAGGTGGAGAAAGAAAGGACAAACGGTCAGCTGACCGTGAAAGGCGGTCAGAGGTCGGCCTCCAGCGCGTAGCGATCTGCCTCCCTTTCGTTACCTTCCGTCCCTTCCGTGTTCATCTTCTCCCTCTCCGAGCCGTAGGCTCTACGAGCTGGAGGCCGGAGCCTCAAGCGACCGCTGGGAGGTCGAATTGAACCCGCCCTTCGCGCGAGGCTTCGGAGGGCACGCTGCCAAGAAACGAAAGGAAGGAGCTTCGCACTGAACGTTCGAAATTGGGTGGCCACAAAAAGGGGAAGGGAGTCGCTTCGCGACGGAGATGGCAGATAGGAGATAGGGAAGACGGATGGGTGAAATCGAGCGGACGGTGGTCAGTGGTCGGTGGCAAACCTCTGACCTCCTCTTTCCACCGTCCACGGTCCACTGTCCACGCCGGCGAAGTCCGGCCTCTTCGACCTTCGACTCTTTGACTTTCAGACCTTGGGCCCTTCGATCCCGATCTCCATCGGGACTTCGCTCCACTCAGCCTTCGACCCAAATGTCCGATAGGGCATTTGGTCAGCCCAGGGCTTTCAGTATCCTGGCCAGGTTGCGGTCTCGTTCTTCGACGAGTTCCTGAATACTGCGATCGCCGACGGCGTTTTCTACTCCGCTGATGATCTGCTCTTTGGCCTCGTCCGGAATCTCGGTCCAGGTCGGCATGGTCTTCCAATAAGCGTCGAATGACTTGCCGATGTGGTCGATCATGTGCCGGTAACCACCCTCACCTCCGCCCAGGTGGTAGATGAGGTGTTGGCCCATGAGCGCCCAGCGCAGACCGGGACCTGCCCGGAGGGCATTGTCGACATCTTCTACGCTCGCGACCCCGGATGCCACCAGGTCGATCGATTCACGCCAGAGCGCAGCCGCCAGACGATTGGCGATGTGCCCCGGAACCTCCTTCTTCAGCACAACGGGCACCTTTCCAAGCTCCTGAAAAAACGTCTTCGCCGTTTCCAGGACAGCGGGATCGGTCTGCTCGCCCGGCACTAGTTCCACCAGGGGCACCAGATGGGGCGGATTGAATGGATGAGCGATCAGGGAACGTTCGGGGTGTTCAAGCACGGACTGCATCCGGGTCATGAGCAGGCCGGATGAACTGCTGGCAATGACCGTCCCGGGGGCGACGAGGGGCTCCAGTCTTTCAAACAGGTCCGCCTTGGTCTTGTAATCCTCCCGGACCGACTCCTGGACGAGATCAACCCCGGCGAGCGCCCCTTCCAGCGTTTCCTGTTTTTGGATACGCCTTCTGGCGATCTCCGCTTCACCTTTGCCCAAGAGCTCCATCGACTCCATCCGGACAAGATTTTCAAGGGCCATATCGTATCCCCGGATCAAGATCGCCTGATCGATGTCGTAGAGCCGGACATCCAGCCCCTTCGACGCAAAAAACGTCGCCCAACTGCTGCCGATGGTTCCCGCTCCCACACAGGCTACGGTTTTGATTCTGTCATTTTTCATGATATTTTCGGGCAGTTCCGCACCCGCATTCAACACAGGTCAATCGTGCCACAGGCAAGCCGATCGATAAAGGTTTATGAATCACCCGCCCGATCATCCGGGAATCCCGACTTGCTTTCAGAATACTCGGATTCTGGAATACATGCTCCCTGAAGTTTGTCACGTATTTCGTGACAAACTTCCTGAACTCATTGGTTGTCGGAAACTTAGCTATAAAAATACTCATGAAAATCGTGACCTGTCATCTTCGCTTGGCAATCGGGCACCGGTAATCAGCCAACTGAGGTTTGTCACGTATTTCGTGACAAACCTCACACTTTCGCGAAAGGCAGTTCGATTCATTCAGAATCAGCGGCAGGTCCAGCCGCCATCGATGACAAGTTCCTGCCCGGTTAAATTTCGGGCGGCCGGGCTGATCAGAAAAGCCACGGCTCCTACAAGTTCTTCCGTGCTGATGAATACTCCTTTGGGCATGGGTTTGAGCATGATCTCTGCAATCACCTCTTTCTCTGGGATCTCATGTTCAACCGCTTGCAGGCGGACCTGCTTTTCGACCAGGGGTGTCTTCACATAGGAAGGACAGATCGTGTTGATCGTTATATCGGTGTCCGCGGTCTCCAGGGCGATCGTTCTGGAAAAACCAAGCAGGCCATGCTTGGCCGCCACGTAGGCACTCTTGAACGGCGAGGCGACCAGTGAATGGATCGAGCCGACGTTGACCACCCGGCCCCATCCTGCCTCGCGCATACCCGGAAGGGCCGCGCGGGTCATGCGACAGGCTCCGCTCAAAATGACGTCAACCAAGTGGTCCCAATCGACCTGGGCAAAGACCTCCAGGCGGGCCACGTGCTGGATGCCCGCGTTGTTGATCAACACCTCTACCTGTCGCGTGATCCGGGAAAACGCATCACTGATCGAATCATCGTCAGTTACATCGAGTGTGAGTGCCAGGGCCTCGCCGCCGGCATCCGTTATGCCAGTGGCCACCGCTTCAGCGGCGCTTCCGTCCAAGTCCGTCACAATGATGGAGTGGCCTTCACCGGCCAGCCCTTCGGCCAGACCCTGCCCGATTCCACTCCCCGCCCCGGTGATCAATATACACTTCATGGATGCTTATTCCAATCGGTTCATAAATCTGAGAATGTTGCCCACGAATCTACACGAATCATCACGAATGAATCCAGCAGCAGCCTCAAATTCGTGATGATTCGTGGGCAGAAAAAATCGTTATCTGGTATCCTCATCTTCAGTGGGTTTTCCGAATCCGGGACTCAACCTAACCTGAGTTGCCACAACTTGCTGGAGCCCAGTACCTTGGAGAATGTGTCATGGAGTGTGGGATACGAGTTCTCGAGACTATGAGGTTATTTCTCCTCCCGTTCATTCTGAGCTTCCTGACAGGCCGCCCTGAGTTTCCGACGCATGACCTTGTTCGAAGCCGTTCGCGGCAGTGATTCAACCATGACGATATCCGCCACCTTGAAGAGCGGGTTGAGTCGCTCGCGCACCACTTTTCGAAACCGGGATCGCCAGGCGTCAACGGAGTCGTCATTGCCCGCCTCGCACACGAGGCAGATGACCAGGCGGTCCGGTCCGCCCCTTTTCGGAGACACCGCAATCGCAGCGGTTTCATGGACGCCGGAAACCTGATTCAGGATGCGCTCAATTTCGACTGAACTGACCTTGATCCCGCCAAGATTCATGGTGTCATCCGCGCGACCATGATGGCGGTAGTACCCACCGCCAATCGCCTCGATTTCATCGCCGTGCCGGCGTCGCGGCGTACCGTCCTGCCTCGGAGGTACATCCGCGTGGTAGACACCATAGTGATCGGCATTCAGGAGTTCGTTCGACAGGCCGATCGAGGGCGGAATCAGCAGCAGCTCCCCACTCCGGGCCGGATTTCCGGCCTCGTCCACAAGATCAAAATCAAGCCCCAGGGCGGGCGTCGAAAAGGTCGCGGGCGAAGCCGCTTGAACAACGGTTCCGGTGAGATAACCACCCCCGATCTCCGTCCCCCCGCAGTATTCGATGATCGGTTTATAGCCGGCCAGCATCATCAGGTAGAGCATGTCCTCGGTGTTCGAACATTCCCCGGTACTGCTGAAAACCCTGATTCGGCTCCAATCCAACCCCTCCATGCAGCCACTCTCACGCCAGGATCTCACCAGACTTGGGACAAGGCCCAGCATGGTGACGCCGGCGTCCCGCACGAAGGCCCCGAACCCGCGACCTGTCGGCACATCCGGATACAGCGCGATGGTCGCCCGGTTGATCAAGGCCGCGTAGATGAGCCACGGCCCCATCATCCAACCCAGGTTGGTCGGCCAGGCCAGGACGTCACCCGGGCGGACATCATGGTGAAGCCAGGCGTCAGCCGCGCATTTGATCGGGGTTGTATGGCTCCAGGGGATGACCTTCGGCTCCCCGGTCGTGCCGGAGGAGAAGAGGAGATTGGTCGCTGCGCCGGGTTCGGCGATGAATGAGGCGAAGTTGGAATCGTCGCTCAGAAATGCCTCCCAGATTCGGTCTGTGTCGCGTTGTAAGCTCGCCTCGGCCTCCGGATCGGCCGAAAGGACGACGGCGCGGGGTGCACCGGCGTCGACGATGCGTTGATAGAGCCCAATCCTCTTTCCCGATCGAACCAGAAAGTCCTGGGTGAACACTCCTTTCGAAGCGGTAATCTCCAGGCGCATGGCGATTTCCTCGGCCGCGAAGCTGTCGGAGATGGAAACGACCACACACCCCGCACGCACGATGCCCAGGTAGATGGCGACCGACTCCATGGTCATCGGCATGATGACCGCGATGGCATCCCCGGGGACAAATCCGGCTTCAACCAATCCGTTGGCCACCCGGGCACTGAGCGATTCCAATTCGCCGAAGGAGATTCTGGCGATCGGCTCTCCCGGGTTCTGGAAAATGACGGCCGGCGCATCCCTGCTCGATTGGAAACAACTCTCGGCGATATTCAATCGTGCGCCCGGCAGCCAACCGGGTGCTACCAGAGGACTGGCTGATTCCCGGATCTCGTGGTGGCGTTCTTTGAATCGAATATTCAGGCGTTCGATCATCGCCTCCCAGAACGCCTCCCGCTCACCGATCGTCCATCCATGAAAATCGCGGTAGGAGCGGTACCCTAAATCGCCCATCATCTGACCGATATTGCTCGAATCCGCCTGTCTGGGATCGGGTATCCAGGCTGGCGGTGGCCCATCTTCTTCACACCAACCGGCATAGACCCAGTCGAAGAGAAACCGATGCACAGGAAAAGGGTGATCAGGGGTCAGGAACTCAGCAGTCAACCGCCTCCACTGCCCCACGGGAGGCAGGTCCCGCATCGACTCAATCGCCGCGCCCAAACTCTCTGCATCGCCGACCGACAGGCCCAGTTCCGTCAGATCCGGGATTGGTCGGGTTCGAGTCATTTTGAAATCGTGATCCCGCCGGCAGGAGAACTCAATTCCCGACTGAATCGATCGCCGCTCCTGGAGATCGTATAGGACACGTTCTCCGAGTAAGGAAGAAGGCGGTCAATTTAAGATCTTATTGAGAATGAGTCGCAGTTTCAACTTGCAATATTAATTCTACTTCTCAATACCAGGTTTCCCGCCCGATGAAACTCATCCAACTTGCCAACTTTTCCCTCACTTTGATTGGCGTTGTTCTGCCTTTATCCGCATCACCCGAGTCGGGGGGAGCCGAGGGGTCGATCATCGAACTCACGGGTATGACCATCATCGGCTCCCGGGCCAACGTCGAACGCCTGCCTGGAGCCGGCACCTTCGTGGATCAACTCCAGATCACGAACCAGACCTACACGGACATCAACAAGGTCCTTTTCCAGGTACCCGGCGTGTATGTTCGCCAGGAGGACGGTTATGGGCTCTTTGCCAACATCAGCCTGCGGGGAGCGGATATTACCCGAAGCGCTAAACTGACCATGATGGAAGACGGTGTTCTGACCGCGCCCGCGCCCTACTCCGCACCCGCCGCCTATTACACACCGAACGCGGGACGCATGCGCGGACTCGAGGTCTTGAAGGGTTCGAGCCAGATCGCCTACGGCCCCCATACCACCGCCGGTGTGATCAACAACCTGGCCACCGGATTTGAACAGCCAAGTCCCGGCTACCTGAAAGCGTTGGTCGGATCGGACGACGAGTGGCTCGTTCATTTCATCTACACGGGGGCCCGGGAAACCGCAGCGGGCAGGATCGGCTTTCTCATCGAGAACTTCTATCACAGAGTAGGCGGCTTCAAGCGCATCGATGCGACACCGGATTTCACAGATCTCGACAGCACCGGTTTCACCCGAAACGAACCGATGCTCAAGCTCTTCTGGGAACCTGAAACCGATACGGTGCAGCGACTCGAGTTCAAGATGGGCTATTCGATTATGGATGCCGACGAGACCTACCTGGGCCTCACCGATCAGGATCTCGCCGATGATCCGGGTCGCCGGTATGCGGCCTCCCGGTTTGACACCATCGACACCAACGCGCTTCGGACCAGCCTTCGACATACAATTCAGCCAACGGAGAACCTGCGCATTGACTCGACCCTCTATTACCAGACCTTTCACCGCAACTGGTTCAAACTGCGCCGGATCAACGACGGCGCCCGCAATATCGGCCTGTCGGAAGCGATCGCCACTCCTGGCACGCCTCTGGACATACTGAAAGGCCAGACGGCGGGTCGGCTCGATCTTCGAAACAACAATCGCGATTACGCCCTTGCCGGATTCGAGGTGACTGCGATTCAGGTTCTTGAAGGCTTTGGTTGGTCCCACGAACTGGAGGGAAGCCTCCGCATACACGAGGACCATGTCCGCCGGTTTCAGCAGGACGAGATGTTTACCCAAAATGACACCGGGGTTATCACCGATCACCAGGCAGGCCCTCCGGGCGGCGGTGGCAATCGCGGCCAGGAGTCCCGCGCATTCTCGGCCTACCTCCAGGATCGCGCGACAATCGGGAAGCTCACCCTGGTCCCCGGACTGCGTTACGAGCACATCAACTACAGCTATATCGACTACAATAAGACTGGAAATCCCGACGAAATCACCGGACGGGGTGCATCGACAGTCGATGTATTTGTTCCCGGCCTTGGACTCAACTACGCGGTGGATGGGCGCACCTCGATCTACGGGGGAATCTATCGCGGATATTCCGTTCCCGGCCCCCGTGCCCACGCAAAGAGCGACGTGAACCTTGAGTTTTCCATTGGATACGAACTGGGTGTACGCACCCGCAGCGACTCCGGATTTTTCACCGAGGCGACTGTATTCTACACCGACTTCACCGACCTCATCGTCATCGACAATATAGGCGGATCCGGCTCGGGCGTGACCGAAAATATCGGCGACGTGAACACCTATGGCCTGGAGTTTTCAGCCGGTTACGATCTGGGCCCGTTCATCGGAGAGGATTGGAGAATGCCCGTCTCCCTGGTCGCCACCTGCACATCCTCCAAACTGGACGGAGACGCCAGCTCGACTGATCCCGAGTCCATCTTCAGTGGCGGCAAGGACGGCAATGACGTCCCCTATGTTCCCACCTGGCAGTTTCACATCTCCATGGCTCTCGAACGCAAGGGCGCAGGCATCTACATGGACGCCACCTTCCTCGACGGCACCTATGCCTCCGCCAGCAACGTAACAAACCTGATCAACCCGGAGGGAATGCCGGATGCCCAATTCGGGCGCACGGACAGCGCGGTGCTGCTCGACCTGACCGCGCGATACCCGGTGATGGACGACCTGGTCCTCTTCGGGGGCATCAAGAACGCCCTGAATCAGACCTTCATCGCTGCTCGTCATCCGGGCGGAGCGCGCCCCGGAAGACCGCGAAGCTATCAGGCAGGCGTCGAATGGCGTTTCTAGTGGATGTCCCAAGAGTTTTTTGGGTAGAAAACGGCGTGCCTACCACAGCTCCGGGTCGCACAAAGAAGTGACGCAATTAATTCTGACAGGCGACCTTTCAGCATTACGTTCTTTGAGGGCGATGCCCTGCCACCCAAAAGGATATTGAAGCTTGTAAGGCGGGGTATATCGAACCGCAGCATCCGCGCTGAAACCAAACCTGCTGTAATAGCCAGGATCGCCATAAACAAAGAGGACCTCTACACCCATCCTTGATAACTGCTGCATGCCGCTTTCTATCAGTTTTGACCCAATGCGACGCTTCTGATGATCGGGTTTCACACCAAGCGGTGCCAAAATATAGCCGTGACATTCCTCATCTTTGCCAATTGCCACCGGGCTGAAGGCCACGTGTCCAACTACAGCGCCTTCCGTTTCAGCCACCAGGGAGATTGTTTGGGGAGTTGTTTCTTCTGAAAGCAGGTTGATGGCAAGCTTTGAGACAATCTCCCTTTCGCCTCCAGCGAAGGCAGCCAAATGGACTTCGCGGACATCTTCCCGATCGAGGCTCGTTGCTGTTCGGATATGCATGGTCTGCTGCTAATTCGGCGCTCACCGCCTTCGAGTTGGACTGTAGAGAGCTTGCTCGCGCAAGCGAAGCACGAACGTCGGTTCACCGGCCTGTTCCCACGGAGAGGTTACGCTCTGTTTTCCATGAGTCAGCGAGACATATACCGCAGACGGAGATCGTTTCGCAGTTTGACCCTGTCCTCGTAATCTCTCGCGTGCAGGTCTGGCGATACTCCTTCCCAAACTTGCTGATAGGTTCGCATCTTGTTACCGCCGTAGATCTTAGCCAGGTCTTCGTCTGTGAAACCGCGCTTCCAGAGCTCATCGGTGATTGCCGGCAGGATCCTGGCAAGCATTCCGCAATCGGTGGCGCCCTTATCAAAGGCACTTATCATGTAACCGCCATCGTCGTAAGCACTGGGATTAGCCTTTGCAAACTTGACGATATTCTTGACCGAAAAAATATCGTCAGAGGCAATACCCACGTGATCAACACCAACCAGCTTGACGTAGTAGTCAACCATGTCAGCTGCTTGTTTCGGAGAAATGTTATCCGGCCAGATACCATCCATCATCCACTCTGTAAAGGTAGGTGAGATATAGCCGCCACTTTTTGCTGCGCGTAAGGCATCTTCATCGGAGATGTTGCGATAACAGCCCTTGGGGGTCGCGTTTTTTTCATTTTTATACAACCCACTCGGAAGTGAGTGCGTATAAACAAACGGGACACCCGGATAGGTCTCTTCCATGTATTCCATTGCATCATTGGCGGTAGTGCTGCCCGTGTGACTCAAATCCAAAATAATGCCATATTTGACCAATTCATCGATGACCGCACGCCCCCAGGCCGTCAGACCGTCGTCCTTACCTTTATAGGCAACTAATGCCCCGCTACCGGTACGGAAGCGGTCGTTGTAGGCTAGTATCATGCTGGCCATACCCATCTCTTTGAGGGCTGCCATACGACCGAGATCGTCTTCGAGAACCGTAGAGGTTTGCGAATTCCAGATGACTGCTGTGGTACCTTTGATATGCGAAGCTTCAATATCCCGGATGCTCCTCACGAAGGTGTACTTCTCAGGTTGTTCTGCCATTGCTTCACGGTACTTCTTGTTCTGATAAAGCCAGTCATCAAAGTTCATCGACGCAGCGGTCAATGTCATCTCATGGCCGGTGATACCCGCATTCCGTGATTCTTCAAAATAATCAAGCACCTGTTTGTTTTTCGTCCAGCCAGCTCCATAAGGGCTCGCCAGGAATCCTATTACCACTGTGTCTTTCACAAACTGTCTGGCTTTTTCAGAAGCCGGCCAGGTCTTGCTTTCAAGGCTGGCATTGGTGTTCAGTGAAAATGCCAGTGCTAAAAAAATCGCTAAGAAGCGCATACACAGTGATCCCATAGGAACCTGTTGAGTTGCGCAAGTAGTTGGTTTCCAGAGCAGGAGCATTAGATTCTTGGAAAGTGAGAT